>Ga0082335_1000502_pt1 | contig 99534 bp, 74 predicted proteins | sample Subgrocontami58m_FD_72375 | JGI IMG/M metagenome (GOLD analysis project Ga0082335, IMG submission 72375) | Subsurface groundwater microbial communities from S. Glens Falls, New York, USA - GMW37 contaminated, 5.8 m (SPADES assembly) (version 2) ... | reverse complement strand
GGCGCTTCTCCAATGCTTTGAAATCCCGCTTGTGCTTCATCGTCGCACCTCGAAATGGACATAAGCATATTAACGTTTCCGGGTTTCATCGCGTTGACAGTCATTTATACGGGGCTCAATAGCGGACGCACGGTATCGTGATTCCCTCGCGGCCGAACAATTCGTCCTGAGACATGGTGCTACGCACGGTGCCAGCAGTTGCATCGAACAGAACATAAAGGCGTTGGATGTTCAGGTTATAGGTGCAGGCGCGCCAGTCCCATACCAATTCATCGCGCGCCTTGAAATAGGCCGTGCGGCTGTAGTCCGGCGGACCAAGGACACGCAGCACCTGTTCCTGCGTCATGCCGGGCCGGATCCGGGCAAACCCTGCTTCATCCAGCACATTTACGTTGCTTTGCAGCCGACCGTCCGCTCCAAGCTTCACCATGAAGGTGTGGATTCCGGCCGGGCCGCGCGGATACGCCAGCTGAATTGAACCGTCGGGGTCCTGCCAGCGCATCGCCGGCTGTCCCATCAACCGTACCACATCTTCGAGCCGTGCTTCACCGGGTCGAAGGCCGGCCCCGCTGTAGGAGGCGCAGGCGGCCAGTACCAAGGTCAACAGAACTACGGTCAAGCGCAGCATAGACCCCCTTTGCGCATTCGACTGATCGTGACGCAGCGATCATTCTACGCCGGCGATCGCGCTCTGTATCGGGCGCGCATGGCCCGCGCAGAGCGCCACCTGGCGCGGCCACCAGACGCCGACGGACTCGCATTCTGCGGCGGCGGGGTCTGCGCGCAGCAGGAATTCGAGGCTGTCGGCCCGAGCGCGCATGCGCATGCCTCTCAGGCGTCCAGACTGATGCCTTGCTCCGCGGCGTGGCGTTCGGCCGCGAGGATGGTATTACACAGCAGCATGGTGATGGTCATCGGCCCGACTCCGCCCGGTACCGGGGTAATCCAGCCGGCGCGCTGCAGCGCCGCGCCGCAGTCCACGTCGCCGATCAGCTTGCCTTCGGCGGTGCGATTGATGCCGACGTCGATCACCGCCGCGCCGAGCTTGATCATCTCCGCGCCGATCGCCCGCGGCTTGCCCACGGCGCAAACGAGCACGTCGGCGCGGCGGGTGTGATGGGCCAGATCCGCCGTCTGGGAGTGACACAGGGTGACGGTGGCGCCGGCCTGCAACAGCAGCAGCGCCACCGGCTTGCCCACGATGTTGCTGCGGCCGACGACCACCGCTTCCTTGCCGCGCAGATCCAGTCCGGTCGTCTTCAGCATTTCCATGATGCCCGCGGGGGTGCATGGCACGAAGCGTGGATGCCCGGACAGCAGGCTGCCGAGATTGCGCGGATGCAGGCCGTCCACGTCCTTGTCCGGAGAGATGCGCTCGATCACGGCGGCCTGCGCAAGCTGTGCGGGCAGCGGCAACTGCACCAGGATGCCGTGGATATGCGCATCGGCATTGAGCCGGTCCAGCAGCGTGAGCACGGTGGCGAGCGTGCTGTCGTCGGCCAGCACATATTCTTCCGAGTGTATGCCGATCTCGCGACAGGCCCGGATCTTGTTGCGCACGTAGATCTTCGACGCGGGGTTGTCGCCGATCATGACCGCCGCCAGCCCGGGCGCGATGCCGGCGGCGTTGAGCCGGTCGGCGCGCAGCTTCCAATCGGTGCGCAGCTTCTGCGCAAGCTGCTTGCCGTCGATGATCGTGGCCGTCATGGTTTGCTCCGGAGTGCGCGAATCGCGCAGGCGTTGGTCGGAAACCGTCGTCGCTGGTTTGAATTTAGCGGAATTCTAGCAGGGTATCGAGCTTCTCCCGTTTTCAGGTAAGCTTGCGGCTCGAAAAATTTGGCGTACAAGAACCCCGGCCAGAGGCGGCGAAAGCAGGGTGCCTGCAATCGGTCCGGCCGCCAGGTGGCCGCCCGGAAAACCATCCATGCCAGCATCCAGTCCATCCTCCTTCGTCAGCGTCCGCGGCCGCAGCCTCGAATACCGGCGCATCGCCGCTGCCGCCGCCGGCCCGAGTCTGGTATTCCTGCACGAGGGCCTGGGCTCGGTCAGCCAGTGGCGCGATTTTCCCGAGCGTATCGTCGAAGAAACCGGCCTGCCTGCGATCGTCTACGCGCGCTACGGCCATGGCCAGTCGGAGATGCTGCAGCAGCCGCACGGAGTCGACTTCATGCAGCGCGAGGCGCTGGAATCCCTGCCCGAGCTCCTGCTCCAGCTGGGCATCGAGCGCCCGATTCTGATCGGCCACAGCGACGGCGCATCGATTGCGCTGATCTATGCCGGTTCGGGTCACCCGCTGCGGGGACTGGTGGCGATGGCGCCGCACGTGTTCGTCGAGGACATCAGCATCGAGGGCATCGTCGCGGCGAAGCAGGCGTTCGAGAGCAGCGATCTGCCGCAGAGGCTCGCGCGCCATCACCGCGACCCGGTCAAGACGTTTTACGGCTGGAACGATGTCTGGCTCGCGCCTGCGTTTCGCAGCTGGAACATAGAGCGCTTCCTGCCCGCGATCAGCTGCCCGCTGCTCGCGATCCAAGGCTATGGCGACGAGTACGGTACCATGGCCCAGGTCGATGCGATTGCGCGCCAGGCGGGCGCTGCGGTCGAGGTGCTGAAACTCGATCAGTGCGGGCATTCCCCACAGAAGGATCAGCCGGAGAAAGTGGTTCAGGCCATCGTCCGGTTCGTGCGGCACTGCGTCGGCTGAGGCGCCGCTGTTTGCGCCATGCGCACGGCCTGATCCCGCGGGTGCAATCAGGAAATCATGCAAGCAAGCCGCAGCGAAGATAAACTGCGCCTGATGGAACCGGTCCCGCGCAGAGGTTAGCATTTCCGAAAACGCCGACAACAGAGCCGCTGCGCCCGCTGCGGGCATGCCGCCCAAGCGGGTCCATTTCGCCGGCCATGCTGCAACAGCGTTCGCTGTGCTCGCGCTGGGCATCGTCCTGTCTGCCGCAGCAGCGTATTGGACGGCGGACAAGGTGCAGCGCGAAGGCGAGCTGAAATTCGATCGTGCCGTCACCGATGCCCGGGCGGCCATCGAATCCGGTATCCGCGCCCATTCCGATGTCCTGCTCGGCGTCAGGGGGCTGTTTATTGCATCCGATTTCGTGAGTCGACGCGATTTCAGGGACTATATCGACAGTCTCGGGCTGAACCGCCGCTATCCTGGCATCGAGGCGGTCAACTACGCGCATCACATCGCCGCCGGGCAGAAGCCGGCGTTCGAAGCGGCAGTACGCAAGGACACCAGCGTGGAACCCCGCGGTTATCCGGATTTTGCCGTGAAGCCGCCGGGAGACAGGCCCGAGTATGTGGTCGTGCAATATATGGAGCCGATGGCGGGACGGGAAGCAGCCTTGGGTTTCGATCTTGGCGGTGACACAGTGCGTCTTGCCGCACTCGAACGCGCGCGCGATTCAGGCCGGATCACGGCCACCGGGCGCATCGCGCTGGTCCTCGACCCGCGCAGCCCCTTGGGTTTCGCGATGCGCCTGCCGGTCTATCGAAAAGGCATGCCGCTGGACACCGTGGCGCAGCGCCGTGCAGCCTTCACCGGCATGGTGAGCACGGTGTTCATCGTGATCGATCTGATGCGCGGAGTATTGAGCGATCCGTTCCTGCAGACAATCCATCTGCGCATTCACGACGCCGGCTTTGCGGATAGTCCGCAGGGCATGCAGCCGGAGGCGGCTGAAAATCTGCTGTTCGACAGCGACCGCCTGCTGCCGGCGTCATCCGCGCGGCACGCGGCGGGCGAAGCCGGGCCTGCGCATCTTTCCAGCAGGGCAACTCTGGAGGTGGGCGGGCGCCGCTGGAACCTGGATTTCAGCGCGCGTCAGGAATTTGCCTCCTTCTTCGACCGCTGGCTGCCCTCGGCCGTGATGTTTGGCGGGGCCATTATCAGCCTGCTGCTGTTCGGGCTGATGCGTTCGCTCGCGAGCGTGGGGGCGCGCGCGGCGGCGCTCGCAGCGACCATCACCGAGGACCTGCGCCGCAGCGAGGCGAACCTGGCCGAGGCGCAACGCACGACGCAGGAATTGATCGAGGCGCTGCCGATCCCCATTTTTTTCAAGCGCATCGACGGCCGCTACCTCGGCGTAAACAAGGCGTGGGAGCGCTATTTCGGGACGGCGCGCGAGGCGTTCGTGGGCAAAACGGTGCACGATCTCTATCCCAACGATCCGGAAATTGCGCAGCGGCTGGACGCGCAGGACCTGGTGCTGTGGGATAGCCCCGGAACCCAGGTCTACGAAACGTCCATCACTACCCCCGACGGACAGCGCCACGACACGATTTACTACAAAGCCACGCTGACGCACGCCGACGGCAGCGTCGCAGGTCTGATCGGCACCATCATCGATATCACCGATCGCAAACTGGCGGAGAAGGCGCTGCAGCAGAGCGAAGCCCGCTATCGCTCGGTAATCGGAGCGATGGCCGAAGGGGTCCTGGTGCGGGACCGGAACGCCGGGATCATCACCTGCAATGCCAGCGCGGAGCGCATCCTCGGACGCGCGCTGGAACAAATGAGGGGCAGCAATTATTTCGACCCGAGCTGGGAGTGGTTTCGCGAAGACGGCACACCGGTGCCCCATGACGAGCGACCGGTGAACACGGCGCTGCGCACCGGGCAGACGCAATTCAACCAGGTGGTGGGTTTGCGCAAAGGCGACGGCAGCGTGCTCTGGCTGTCGATGAACGCGCAACCGCTGTTCGGGGAGCAGGAGCCGACGCCGACCGGTGTCGTCACCACGATCACCGACATCACCCAGCGCAAACAGGCGGAGCTGCGGCAGAACATGGAGCACAACGTGACGCGGCTGCTGTCGGAGGCCGAAACGGCGGACGAAGTCATGCCGAAAATCATCCAGACCATCTGCGAAGCGCTCGGATTCGCGTGCGGTGCGCGCATGCTCCTCGATGAGGACGGCCAGGTGATAAAGTGCGCCGAGACCTGGAGCGTACCCATGGCCGAGGCCATGGACGAGACCATGGATTTTGTCGCGGCCGGCCTCCAGCCGATGCAGGCGGAACCGGCGGCGTGCGCTTTGATCCGTCGCGTGTGGGACAGTTGCGAGCCGGTGTGGATCACCGATGTGGCCGAGGACGCGAGTTCCGGGCGCGCGCCTGTCCTGGCCAAGGCGGGGCCGCACGGGGCGTTCGGATTCCCGATCCTGTTCGGCAATAACATCCTTGGCGTGATGGAGTTCTTCAGCCGTTCGCGCCGCCCGCCGGACGAGGTGTCGCTGCAGAGCGTGCGTTCGATCGGAACCCAGATCGGCCAGTTCATGGCGCGCCGGCAGGCCGAAGAGCGCGTCCATCATCTCGCGCATTATGACGAGCTTACCGGATTGCCCAACCGCAGCATGTTCAACCAGCGCCTCGGCCACGCACTCGCCCAGGCGCGGCGCAGCGACAAGCCATTGGCGATCCTGTTCATCGACCTCGACCGTTTCAAGAATATCAATGACACGCTTGGACACGAGGCCGGAGACCGCGTGCTCGAGGAAGTCGCGCAGCGCTTGCACGGGTGCCTGCGCGAAGGCGATACCATCGGCCGCCTCGGCGGGGACGAGTTCGTGGTGCTGATCGACGAGTTGCCGGAGCCCATGCATGTCGCCGCAGTGGCGCAGAAAATTCTCGCCGCCGTGGTCAAACCGGTCCTCGTCGGCGCGCAGGAATTCAACATCACCGCAAGCATCGGGATAAGCACCTATCCCGAGGACAGCGAAGACATGCAGGGCCTGCTGAAGAATGCGGACATCGCGATGTACCGCGCCAAGGAACAGGGCAAGAACAACTACCAGTTCTACTCGGCGCTGATGAACATCCACACGGTCGAGCGCCTGGCGCTGGAATCCGGCCTGCGCCGCGCGCTGGAGCGCAACGAGTTTGTGCTTCATTACCAGCCCAAGGTCGATATCGGCAGCGCTCGCATTACCGGAATGGAGGCGCTGCTGCGCTGGCAGCCGCGGGCGACTGAGCTGCTTGCGCCGGCGCAGTTCATTGCGCTGGCCGAGGAAACTGGCCTGATCGTGCCGATCGGCGCATGGGTGCTCAGGACCGCCTGCGCGCGCAACCAGTTTTGGCGGGAACAAGGGCTGCCGCCGCTGCGCATCGCGGTAAACCTGTCGGCGCGCCAATTCGCCCACCAGGGCCTGTTGCAGGACGTGGCAAGAACGCTGAACGAAACCGGGCTGGATCCGGCCGGCCTGGAATTCGAGATCACCGAGAGCATGGTGATGCACGACCCGGAACGGGCGGTGAAACTGCTGGGCAGTCTCAAAGACATGGGGGTGCATCTGTCGATCGATGATTTCGGCATGGGCTATTCATCGCTGGGTTATCTCAAGCGCTTTCCGTTGGACAGCCTGAAAATCGACAGCTCATTCATCCGGGATATTCCGGGGGACGCCGACGATGCGGCGATTACGCGGGCGATCATCGCCATGGCGCACAGCCTGAGACTCAAGGTAATAGCCGAAGGGGTCGAGACCGAGGCGCAGCTGAATTTCCTGCGCGAGCACGGATGCGACGAGATGCAGGGCAACCATTGCAGCGAGCCCTTGCCGGAGGATGCGTTTTTGCGTCTGCTGCGAGACCGCGCCGGCGTCAGCGCGGGTGGTTCCCGGAGCTGAAGGTCCACACTTGCGGCTGGGTCGGCCAGGTGCCGCGCGCCAGCATGCGCGCCCCTTCGAACACCAGATAGCTGTCGCGCCCGTAGTGCGGCAGCGGGCGCGCCAGCGCCGCCAGCGACTGCGCATCCCGCACCGACACCAGCACCACGATGCGCCCGTCGCCGGCGCGCTGCGTCCACACCTGCGCGCTGCCGCGCGTGGCGGCAAGCATGGCGGGCCGCGCAGCCAGTCCCGCGCCGGCGAGCCACGCATCGATGTCTGCGTGCAGCCCGGCGACAAGCAGTGTGGACGAGCTCGTGGGTTCCGCGTCGGCGCGCTCGAACAGCCGTGCGGCAAGCGCGCGCGCCGCCGCCTGTACCGCGGCGTCCGCACCCGGCGCAAGCAGGGCGGGATGCTGCGCGAGCATCGCGTCGCGCAGGATCGGCGGCGCTTCGGCCGCGGCCAGCCGGCGCATCAGGCGCAACTCCGGATCCAGTGCGAGCTCCAGCGGTTCGGCCGGCAGCTCGAGCACCGCGCTGCCGCGTTCGCGCGAGAGTTCGACACGCCGCGTGATTTCGCCGCCTGCGCTGCGCACGGCGAGAGGCACCAAAAGTGCGTAGGCGGGGGCGCCTTGCTCCAGCGTCAGCTTCAGCCGCCAGCCGCCGGCGACGGGCTTGGCCTCGGCATCGGCGATGCGCAAGGCCGGCGCCCCGGTGCGTTCCAGCCATTGCTCGAAGAAGGCGCCGAGGTCCCTGCCCGAGGCGCGCTCGAACGCGCCGCGCAGATCGTCCCAGGAAGCGATGCGAAAGCGGTATGCGTCCCAGAACCCGCGCACGCCCTGATCGAACGCGGCCTCCCCGACAGAATCGCGCAGCATGAAGAACAGCATCGCCGACTTGTTGTAGCCGACGATCTGCGATGCGCCGTGGGTGCGCGAGGTGAAGCGCACGAGCGGCGCGTCGTCGCCGGGCGGCATCGCCGCATAGTCGCGCAGCCAGGCGAGGCGCATGGCGAGCGCGGCCTCGCGGCCGTCGCGCTCGCGGTAGGCGTAGTCGGCCATGAAGTTGGTGAGCCCCTCGGACCAGTTGCCGCGCGCGTAATCCGGATAGACGCCGTTGCCCCACCAGTTGTGCAGCACTTCGTGGCCGAGCGAAGTCGCGCGGATGAAGGGCAGGCGCAGGACATCGATGCCGAGGTAGGTGAGGGTGGGCATGCCGAAGCCGGTGGGGGTGGGGCTGGACACCACGCTGAACTCGGAGAACGGATAGGCCCCGATCCAGCGCTCGTACAAGTCGAGATAGCCTGCGACCGAATCGAGATAGCCGGACGCCAGTGCCTCGATCTCGGCATGGAAATAGGTGCGCAGGCGCAACGCGCTGCCGGCCGCGGTGCGCACGCGCCGCTCCTCGATGCGGTAGGGGCCGGCGATGAGCGAGATGCCCTCGGCGGGGTGGGCGAATTCGAAGCGCGCGCGATAGCGTCCGTGCGCCTTGGCCTCATCGAGGAGCCGCCCCGGCACCAAGCCGCGCTGCTCGGCCGGCAGATCGAGTTCGATGTCGTAGCGTTCCTGCGTCTCGTCCACCATCGGATACCAACCCGAACCGGAGGGCAGGAAGGTGCCGTCCTTGCCGCTCGCCGGCTCGTCATAAGTGAGCGTGTCGCGGTGATCGAGGCTGCGGTCGAGCGCGGCGAGGGTGCCGTGCCAGCGCACCTCGACGCGGCGCGCCGCGGGCAGCGCAATGCGCTGAAATCTCCCGGCCAGCTTGGCCACGGCCTCGATGCGGCGTCCGTCGACGGCGAGCGCATCGACGCGAAAGCGCGCCGACAATACCAGAGTCGCCGCGCGCGGGGCGGCGAAGCGTATGCTGTCGCGTCCTTCGAGCAACTGCGTATCCGGCTCGATGCGCACACGCATTCGATGGACGGCGGAGTCGGCGGCGGTCGCCGCGGCGCAGACGAGGAGCGCGCAAAGCAGCGTTGCGAAGAGCCCGGCCGGCCTGGTCATTTTGCCGGGGGGAATTTTGCCGTCAGCTCGATCTGCTCGCCACTGCGCTTTGCCTTCAGCGGGAGCCAGGTGCCCGGCGCCATGCGGCCTACGCTGGCTTTGAGGTCTCCTATCGTTTGGACGGCCGTGCCCGCTGCTTCGATCAGCACGTCTTCCGCTTTCAGCCCGCTCGCCGCGGCAATGCTGCCCGGGCTCACAGCGACCACGCGGATACCGTCGGGGACGGCTTCGATCTGTATGCCCAGCAGCGGCGGCGGCGTGGCCGGTGCGGGCTGCGTGTAGGGCAAGCCGTATACGGCGCTCGCCAGGCCCGCGCTAAAGTCGCCGCAGTCGGCTTCGTGATCCCAGGGCAGAAGCGAGACGACGCGTTGGATTCCCAGGCTGTCAAGCTGGTGCGGCACGCCGTCGCCATGCGCGATGTGTTTGCTGCCCATCACGCCGACGACCAGCGCATCCGGGTTGCGCGCTGCGGCGTGCGCGAGCGCCTGTGCCATCGCCCGATCCCAGACCAGTTGCGCTTCGACGAAGCGGCGAAATTCCGGGTCGCTGCGCGCCGGGGCGGCAGTATTTTTTTCCGGGTGCTGCGCGTAGGCGCCGAACAAGCGCGCCAGATAAGGTTCGCCTGCCGCCGTCGGGTCGGAGACGCCTTCGCGCTTTTCCTGCGGGACCGCGGCCAGGCCGTTCGCGCCGACCGTGCGCACCAGGTCGCGCTCCACGTTCAGCGCCACCATCGGAATGCGGTTCATGCGTGCAAAATGAAACAGCGGCAGATAGAAAGCGGCATCGTATCCCCACACCTGCGACCAGTCGGATGCCTTGAGAAACTCTGCCTCGCCGAGCTCGCCCGCGACCCAGCGGTCGAGCGCAGCCTGCACCCGGCGCGGAAACATCTCGAAGCCGAGCACGAGTTTCGGGTGCAGGGTCGCGAGCGCAGCCACGGTGTGCAACTCCCAGCGATGGTGATCGGCGTTGTCGTGGGATTCGCCCAGCAGCGCGACCTGCGCAGCGGCCGCGCGTGCCAGGATTTCCGGCGCCGCGATGCGTGTGCTGCCGGGAACGGTCCATTCGCCCGCAGGGGCGCAGGTCTCGTGGGCGCGCGCGGGCAGGGCAAAGGCCGCAAAGAGGGTCGCGGCTGCAAGCAGGCCGATCGCGCGCGCACCAATGTCGATCGCGTCCGCGCCCATATCGATCGCGCGCGCGCTCTGGTCGATGGAAGCATGCATGGCGCAATTGTACCGGACTTCATTCGTGCCGCGACGAACGCAATCTCCTATAATGGAACGGCAGATTCGCTGATTGCCAAAAAGGGAGCGACATGAGTTATACATTGCCCGAATTTCTGGCCCATGCCGTGGCATTGGAGCAGGAAGCCGCCGACAGGTATCTCGAGCTGGCCGACATGATGGAAGCGCACCGCAACGACGCCGTCTCCGCGGTGTTCCGCGACATGACCCGTTTTTCGCAACTGCATCGCGACGAGATCAAGGCCAGGGTGGGCGCGATCGCGTTGCCGCAGCTGCGAGCCTGGGAATACCGCTGGAGCCTGCCTCCGGAAACGGGCGGAGAGGAGGGTTTCGATTACATGATGGAGGCGTATAACGCGCTCAGATACGCGCGCGAAAACGAAGTGCGGGCGATGCAGTACTACCGTTCGGTCGCCGACGCATCGACGGATGCAGAAGTGCGGCGTCTGGCGCGTGAATTTGCCGACGAGGAAACCGAGCACGTCGCGGCGCTGGACAAATGGATCGCGCTGACGCCGCGGCCGTCGGGCACCTGGCAGAATGATCCCGATCAGCTTCCGCCCGCAGTTTGAGCGAGTCTGTTCGTTGTTCGTGGTTCGTGGGATAAGGGTTTTTCCTTGGCCGGAGATACGTTGTTTGTTTTCGGATAGTCCGAATCAGGGGTAGCGCTCCCTGAGCGCGCGCGCATTCAGCAGCAGTCCGGCCAGCAGCGTGAGCAGGGCGACCGATCCCAGGATAATCGCGGCTACGGTCCACGGCTGTCCCAGTTGCTCGCGCAGTTGCACGAGTTGAATTGCCGCAGCGATCCAGGTCGCAGCCGCGCAATAGGCCAGAAGCTGCAGCAGGATCAAACTCCATCGCTGCCTCCAGAAGAACAACAGCGGCGCAGCAACGCACAGCGCTACCAGCGCGAGACTGCCTGCGCGCAGAAAATGCGCGCCCAGCAGCAATGCTGCGACGACAAAAAGGCTTATTCTTAGACGCATCCGCGTGCCTCCTGCGGTTGGGCGGCTTGCATAGAGCCGGATCGTCGCACCTGCCTACAGCGCATAGGCGACTTTCATGCCTTGCTCCATTGCTCTCAAGGCGTCGATTTCCTGCGCGCGCTCGGCGCCGCCGATCAGCGTCGCCCCGATTCCCGTGGCCGCCAGTTCCGCGTGCAGTGCGTCGACGGGTGCCTGCCCGGCGCAGAGCACCACATGGTCGACCTCCATCAGTTTGGGCTGGCCCTGGTGCAGGATGTGCAGCCCCTGATCGTCGATGCGCTGGTAGGACACGCCGGTAAATACGGGAACGCCGCGGCGCGCAAGTTCCATGCGGATGGCCCAGCCGGTGGTCGCGCCCAGGCGCTTGCCTGGCGGCGTCGATGTTCTTTGCAGCATGACGATGGAACGTGGTGATTGCTCCTTTCTGGGTGCAACCAGCCCGCCGTCACCCATGCCGCGCGGGTCCACGCCCCAGGCCGCGAGGAATTCCGCTGTGTGTGCGCTGTCGTGCGACTCGCTCAGAAATATGGCCACATCGAAGCCGATGCCGCCGGCGCCGATGATGGCGACGCGCGCACCCGGCACTTTGGCGCCCGACAGCACCTCGTCATAGCGCAGTACCTTGGGATGGCCGATCCCGGGGATGTCGGGCAGGCGCGGGCTGACACCGCTCGCGAGCACCACGGCGTCGTAGCCGGCTTGCGCCAGCTCTTCCGCGCTGATGCGACGGCCGGTTTTCAACTGCACGCTGCTTTGCGCCAGGCGAGTGCGAAAGTAGCGCAGGGTCTCCGCAAATTCCTTGCCCGGCACTTCCTTGGCGAGGTTCAACTGCCCGCCGATATCGCCCTGCGCTTCATACAGGGTGACGCTGTGGCCGCGCTCGTATGCGGTGATGGCACAGGAAAGGCCGGCGGCTCCCGCGCCGACCACGGCGACGCGCTTGGCGCGCGCTGCCTTGCCGCTTGGGTAGAGCGTTTCGTGGCAGGCGCGCGGATTGACCAGGCAGCTCGCCACGTTGTTGCGAAACAGGTAATCCAGGCAACCCTGGTTGCAGGCGATGCAGGTATTGATTTCGTCGGCGCGTCCCTGTTCGGCCTTGAGCGCAAATGCGGCGTCGGCCAGCAGCGGGCGCGCCAGCGACACCAGGTCGGCGACACCCTGTTCGAGCAGTTCCTCGGCCAGTTCTGGCGTGTTGATGCGGTTGGTGGCCATGACCGGAATCGAGACCGCGGACTTGATGCGCGCGGTGGCGTCGCGCCAGGCCGCGCGTGGCACCATGTAGGCGATGGTGGGCACGCGCGCTTCGTGCCAGCCGATGCCGGTATCGAGCACGTCCACGCCCGCGGCTTCCAGGGCGTGCGCCAGCTGCAGGGTTTCCTCCGCACTCAAACCGCCTTCGACCAGATCGAGGGCCGACATGCGAAACAGGATCAGAAAATCCGGGCCGACGCGCGCGCGCGTCGCGCGCACGATTTCGAGCGGGAAGCGCAGGCGGTTTTCCAGCGTACCTCCGTATTTGTCGCTGCGCTTGTTGGTGCGCAATGCCGTGAACTGGCTGATCAGGTAGCCTTCGGAGCCCATGATTTCGACGCCGTCGTAGCCGGCCGCGCGCGCGAGCGCGGCACAGGCGGCGAAGCTCGCCACCGTCTGCTCCACCTCAAAGGTGGCCAGCGCGCGCGGCTTCCTGCGGTTGATCGGCGCGGTGATGTCGGAGGCGCCGACCAGTGCGTCGTGCTTGGCGTAGCGCCCGGCATGCAGGATTTGCAGGCAGATCAGGCTGCCGGCGGCGTGCACCGCGTCGGTGACCACGCGGTGCTCGGCGAGTTTGTCCGGGTGGTCGAGCGCGCCGGCATCGGCTTCGAGCAACCCCGCCGCATCGGGCGAGTAACCGCCGGTGATGATCAGCGCCACGCCGCCCCTGGCGCGTTCGGCGTAAAACGCTGCGGCGCGCGTGCTGCCACCCGGCGTCGTCTCCAGGCGGGTGTGCATCGAGCCCATGACGATGCGGTTCTTCAGCATGACCGGGCCGGCTCGCAGCGGTTGAAACAGGCGTGGATAAAGGTTCATGAATGGCGCTTCCTTTTGCTTGGCCGCGGCATTATGCGCGAACGCGCGCGTGCCGACAATCACGTTATTTCCGGCACGGATTCAGGTTGCGCCGGGGACTGCCTTGGCGGAGAATCACACGCTCGATTTCAATCGGGAATGAAACCATGAGCGCGAGCACGGCCGAAGTCAGACGCGACGCGGAAGTCATCGGCCTGGTCGGGTTCGCGCATCTGTTCTCGCATTTCCTGCAGTTGATCCTGGCGCCGCTGTTTCCGCTGCTCAAGGACGAATTCGGCGTCGGCTATGCCGCGCTCGGCCTGATGGTCTCGGTCATGTATACCGTCTCGGGCATTTCCCAGACCATGGCCGGCTTCATCGTCGACCGCTACGGCGCGCGCCGCGTGCTGGTGTTCGGCATGGCCGCGTTCTCCCTGGCGCTGCTGCTCACCGGGCTGGCGACCTCCTACTGGATGCTGGTGGCGGTGGCGGTGCTCGCAGGCATCGGCAACAGCGTGTTTCACCCGGCCGACTTCGCCATTCTGAACGCCAAGGTGAACCCGAAACGGCTGGGCTATGCGTTCAGCACGCACGGCATCGGCGGCAATTTCGGCTGGCTCGCGGCGCCCGTATTCAGCATCGGCATATCCACGGCCTACGGTTGGCGCGCAGCGACCATCGCAGCCGGCGTTCTCGGACTGCTGATTACCGCCATCATTGCCAGCCGCCCGGTGCTGGCCGACGCGCAGGCTGATGCGGGCGCGCGGCGGAGCCACGCCCGGAGCGCGCGCGAAGCGAGCCTCAAGGCAGACGTGCGTGCGCTCCTGTCGGTGCCGGTGCTGAAGTGTTTTGCCTTTTTTACGTTTTACGCGATGGCGCTGATCGGCCTGCAAACGTTTTCGGTTGCGGTGACCACCACTTTGTACGGCGCGCCGCTGGTCACCGCGAGCGCGGCGCTGACGGGGTTTCTGTTTGGCGGCATCGTCGGCATCGTCGCGGGCGGCATCGCCGCGGCGCACAGCAGCCGCCACAATCTGGTCGCGGCCTCGGGCATGCTGATCGGCGCCGTGCTCACGCTGCTCCTGGCAAGCGGCGCGCTGCCGCTGTGGCTGCTGACCGGCACCATGACCCTGGTCGGGTTTTTCATCTTTTCCACCCAGCCTTCGCGCGATATCCTGGTGCGGGGGGCGACGCCGCCCGGGGCGACCGGCAAGGTGTATGGTTTCGTGTATTCGGGCCTCGACCTGGGCGGATCGCTGTCGCCGCTGTTGTTCGGATGGATGCTCGATCAGCACCGTCCGCAATGGGTGTTCGGCGTCGCGGCCCTGTTCATGCTGATTGCGGTCGCGACCGTGGTCACACTGCGCCCGCGTGTAGGGGCAAGTGTTATACAGGACGCCGAGGTTCCCGCAGAAACTGCACCGTCGTAGTCGTCCGGTATCCTGCCGTGCCAGCATGAGCGACGAACCCTTACGCATCGACAAATGGCTCTGGGCAGCGCGGTTTTTCAAGACGCGCAGCCTGGCGGCCAAAGCCGTGGACGGCGGCAAGGTGCGCCTGAACGGCGAGGGCGCAAAGCCCTCGCGCGGACTCAAAGTCGGGGACGAGCTGGCGATACGCGTGGGTGAGCTGGAGTGGGTGGTCGAGGTCAGAGCGCTGTCGCGCAGCCGCGGCCCCGCGGCGCAGGCAGCGCTGCTCTATGCCGAGCGCGAGGACAGCCGCGCGCGCCGCCAGGCGGCGATTGCCGCGCGCAAAGCCCAGCCGCATCCGGCCGCCGGCGTGAAGGGACGGCCGACGAAGAAGGACCGCAGGTTGATCCACCGTTTCACCGGCAACTAAGAACGCCTAACAGAATTATCGTTAGGCGTCTGGTTTAGGGGAGCACGAGGGGACATGTCCCCTCGTATCGTCAGCCGGCCTGAATTAGGCGGGGCGATGAGCCCGCTTTCCGGTAAAATCCCGCCTCTTTCGGCCACACTCCAGAAACGGAAACACCTTGATCGTCACCTCCGGCATCACCATCCAGTTCGGCGCCAAGCCCCTGTTCGAGAACATCTCGGTCAAGTTCGGCGAGGGCAACCGCTACGGCCTCATCGGCGCCAACGGCTGCGGCAAATCCACATTCATGAAAATTCTCGGCGGCGACCTGGAGGCGAGCGCGGGCAGCGTCGCGACCGACCGCAACGAGCGCGTGGGCAAGTTGCGCCAGGACCAGTTCGGTTATGAGGATGCGCGCGTGCTCGACGTGGTGCTGATGGGGCATGAAGAGATGTGGCAGGCGGTGATGGATCGCGATGCCATCTACGCCAATCCGGACGCGAGCGAAGAGGATTACATGCACGCGGCCAATCTGGAGGCGAGGTACGCCGAATTCGGCGGCTATACCGCCGAGGCGCGCGCGGGCGAGCTGCTGCATGGCGTGGGCATCCCGATCGGGCAGCACGACGGCCCGATGAGCGCGATCGCGCCGGGCTGGAAGCTGCGCGTGCTGCTGGCGCAGGTGCTGTTCGCGGATCCGGATATCATGCTGCTGGACGAGCCGACCAACAACCTGGACATCAACTCGATCCGCTGGCTCGAGGATGTGCTCAACGCGCGCAACTGCACCATGATCATCATTTCGCATGACCGGCATTTCCTCAACAGCGTGTGCACGCACATGGCGGACATGGACTACGGCACGCTGCGCGTCTACCCGGGCACTTACGACGACTACATGCTCGCTTCGACCCAGGTGCGCGAACAACTGCTCGCGGCCAATACCAAGGCGAAGGAGAAAGTGGCCGAACTGCAGGACTTCGTGCGCCGCTTCTCGGCCAACAAATCCAAGGCGCGCCAGGCGACGTCGCGCGCGCGCCAGATCGAGAAAATCAAGCTCGAGGACGTCAAGCCCTCCAGCCGCCAGTATCCCTACATCCGCTTCGAGGTGGATGAAAAGGAAAAGCTGCACCGCCTCGCGGTGGAGGTAAAAGGTCTTTCCAAAAGCTATGACAAGCCGCTGATCAAGGGGCTGGATCTCGTCATCGAAGCCGGCGAGAAGGTCGCCATCATCGGCCCCAACGGCATCGGCAAGACGACGCTGCTGCGTTGCCTGTTGGGCGAGACGCGGGGCGGCTTGAAACCCGACTACGGCACGGTGAAATGGGCGGAAAAGGCGCGCCCCGGGTATTGCGCCCAGGACCATGCCGCCGATTTCGCCGCGGACGCGACGCTGTTCGATTGGGTCGGCCAGTGGCGGCGCGAGGGCGACGACGACCAGAAGGTGCGCGCCACCCTGGGGCGGCTGCTGTTCTCCGGCGACGACGGAAAGAAATCGGTCAGGGTGATCTCCGGCGGCGAGGGCCAGCGCATGGCGTTCGGCAAGCTGATCCTGCAACAACCCAACGTGCTGCTGCTGGACGAGCCGACCAACCACCTCGACATGGAATCGATCGAATCCCTGAACGGAGCGCTCGAGCGCTACCTGGGCACGCTCGTTTTCGTCTCCCACGACCGTGAGTTCGTGTCTTCGATCGCCACGCGCATCATCGAGATGAAGCCGGGCGAGGGCAAGCAGGTCGGCGCCGCGATCATCGATTTCCGCGGCAACTACGAGGAATACCTGCAGCAGCAGGGGCTGGGCTGAGGCACCGGTTCACCTCAGGACCAAGATCGGCAACGAGGGGGTACGCGGTTTTCCATGCGAAATATGGCAGATATCCCTCCCGACGGGGCGCACCCGGCGCAATCGGTTCCGCCCGGTCGGCGCAGCGCCAACACCCGGTTGGAGCGTCTGCTGTTCGGCAAATTCGCAGACGACAGGCAGCAGCGCGTCCTGATACAGCGACAGCTGATCGCCTCCGGGAGTTCGCTTCTCGTGATAGGCCTGTTCGCCGCCGGCTGGCTGCTCGGTAATCTACCCCTGCACGCATTCCTGGCCGGCAGCGCGCTGGTGCTCGGCTGCGTCGTGCTGTTTTTCGCGGCGATACGCTCGGGCCTGAGCCGCAGCTTGCGCGACGCAAGCCTGACCGTTACGCAGATCCTGGCTTCGACGCTGACCATAAGCTACGTTGTCTACTACGCCGGCGACGCCCGCCCGGTATTCGTGCTCATCTACCTGATATCGTTCCTGTTCGGCATCTTCAGCCTGAGCACCGCAGCGCTGTTGCTGATAGCTCTGGCCATGATCGCGTCCTATGCGGCGGTGGTCGCGCTTCTGGCCGTCAATTACCCTGATGCGGTGAATTTCAATCTCGAGTTGCTGCGGCTGCTGGTCCTGGGAGCGGTGCTCGCATGGTTTGCGCTCATGGGCGGCTACATCCAGGGGCTGCGCACGCGATTGCGCAAAGCGCGCGACTCGACCGAGGCCGCGAACCGGGTGCTGGTCGAGCAAAAAGGCCAGCTCGACACGGCGCAGCGCATGGCGCATCTGGGCAGTTGGGACTGGAATCTGCTCAGCGGCGAACTGCGCTGGTCGGAGGAAGCGTACGCGATCTACACGCCTGGGCACAAGCATGTCCAGCCGAGTTATGCGGTTTTCATGGAGGCGGTGCATCCGCAGGACCGCGACATGGTGGCCGAAGCGGTGAGGCGCGCGCTGGAAGAAAACATCGCCTACGACATCGAGCACCGCGTCGCTTCGCCCGAGCGCGGCGTCCGGATCGTGCACGCCCAGGGTGAAGTGTTGCGCGAGACGCCGGGCCAGGGAATACGCATGGTGGGAACGGTGCGCGACATCACCGAGCAAAAGCGCATCGAGGGCGAATTGCAGCGCGCGAAGACTGCCGCCGAGGCCGCGAACAAGGCCAAGTCGGAGTTTCTGGCCAACATGAGCCACGAGATCCGCACGCCCATGAACGCGGTGCTGGGAATGACCGAACTGCTGCTCGAAGCAAAGCTGGGCGAGCCCCAGCGGCACTACGCGCAGGCGATCCACCGCTCGGGCGAGGCGCTGCTGCACCTCATCAACGATATCCTGGATTTCTCCAAAATCGAAGCCGGACGCCTGGATCTGGATGCGGTCGAATTCGGCATCGGCGAACTGATCGAGGAGACGCTGCAGTCGCTGGCGGCACAGGCGCGTGAAAAAGGCATCGATCTCGTCAGCAATAGCGCGCCCGAAGTGCCGCGGTTCATACGCGCCGATCCGAGGCGGCTGCGCCAGATCCTGCTGAACCTGCTTGGAAACGCGATCAAGTTCACCGAGCGCGGCAGGATCACGCTCTCGGTCGAGCTTGCAGCGCCACCCGCGGAAGGCCTGGCGCCGCAGACATGCATGCTGCGCTTTGCCGTCAGCGACAGCGGCATCGGCATCAGCCGGGAGGCGCAGGCGCGCCTGTTCCAACCGTTCAGCCAGGCCGACAGCTCGACCACGCGGCGTTACGGCGGCACCGGCCTCGGGCTGGTGGTCTGCAAGGAACTCGTCGCGATGATGGGCGGAGCGATCGGCGTGGACAGCCAACCAGGCCGCGGTTCGACCTTCTGGTTCACGCTGCGCGCCGGCTTGGCGCAAGGGGTGGAGCCCGCTCGCGCCGCACGGCCCGTGGATGCGGTGTCGCTCCGGGCGGCCGCGCCCGCCGCCGGCGACGAACCAAGGCTCGATTTCCACGGCGCACGCGTATTGCTCGCGGAAGACCATGTTGTCAATCAGGAGCTTGCGCTGGTGATGCTGGACAGCGCCGGCTGTCGCGTGACGGTGGCGGCCAGCGGGCGCATCGCCGTCGACACCTGGCTGAAGCAGCCTTTCGATCTCGTGCTCATGGACTGCCAGATGCCCGAGCTCGACGGGTTCGAGGCCACGCGCGAGATTCGGGCGCAGGAGGCGGGCGGACGCGCGCGCACACCGATTGTCGCGCTTACCGCCAATGCCTACGCCGAGGATCGCCAGCGCTGCCTGGATGCCGGCATGGACGACTACCTCGCCAAACCGTTCAAGCGCGCCGATCTGACCGCGATGCTGCAGCGCTGGATCCCCATTGGACCGCAGCCTGACCGGCCTTTGCCGGTCACACCGCGCTCAGGTGCGCTTGCGGCGCCACAATCTGCGGTGGCGACGGCAGTGCACGGCGTCCAGGACGCCGAAGATACGCCGCCTGCAGTATTCGACCCGGCGGTATTGGAGAACTGTCTGCTCCCGGAAACCGGGATTGGATCTCAGTTGGCGCGCAAGATCATCCGGCTTTTCATCGACCAGTCCGCCGCGTTGCTCGCCGAGATCGAGCGCGCGAGCGCGGCGGGCGATACGCAGGCGCAGTATCGCGCGGCGCATACGCTGAAGTCCTCCAGCGCTTCGGTGGGTGCTGCCGCATTCGCCGCTGTCGCAAGGGAACTCGAGGAGCGCGTGCGCGCGGGACAAGGGGAGTCGATCGCCGATTATCCGGCCCGCTTGCGCCGGGAGTATGAGCGTTTCCGCGATGACCCAGGGATCGAGGCCATGCTTGCGGCCGGACCGGCCGTTCCGGACACCGGCTAAGCGGCTGGAGAGTGGCTCTACGCCTCGCTTTCAGGCATGGCACCTGGGCCGCTGTGCTTGTAAATCCAGTCGCGCGTGGGTGGCAGCGGATTCGGGCGGCGCGCCTTCACCGCCAGCACCTGGTAGATGTTCATCCAGTCGCGCGCGAAGCCGAAGGCGCAACCCGCGAGGTAGATCGACCAGATGCGGTAGTGTTTCTCTCCGACGAGGCGCACCGCCTCGGCGCGGTTTGTCTCGATATTCGCGGCCCAGTGCTCGCAGGTGCGGGCGTAATGGCGCCGCAGGCTTTCCATGTCGGTGATCTCGAAGCCGGCCGCAGACATGTCGCGCAGCACCAGGGATATGTGCGGCAGTTCGCCGTCGGGGAAGACGTATTTGTCGATGAATTCTCCCACGCCCATGCCGACGATCCTGCTATCGGGATGGGCCGCGGCGATGCCGTGGTTAAGCACCACCCCGCCTTCCGCGAGCAGGGCGTCCAGCCTGCGGAAGTAGGCGCCCAGGTGTTTCAGGCCAACATGCTCGAACATGCCGACGCTGGCGATGCGGTCGTAGCCGCCGGTTTCCGGGACATCCCTGTAGTCCTGCAGTCGTACCTCGCAGCGCCCTTCGAGTCCTTCGGCCCGGATACGCTCGCGCGCAAATTCGTACTGGTTGCGCGACAGGGTGATGCCGGTGGCGATGCAGCCGTATTTTGCCGCGGCACGGATGATCAGCGCGCCCCAGCCGCAGCCGAGGTCCAGCAGCCGGTGCCCCGGCTGGACCCGCAGTTTGGTGAGGATGTGGTCGAGTTTCTGTTCCTGCGCCTGGTCCAGCGTGTCGGCGTCGCTGCGAAAATAGGCGCAGGAGTACACCATATTGCGATCGAGGAACAGGCGGTAGAATTCGTTGGAGAGGTCGTAGTGGTACTGGATCGCCTGGCGATCGCGCTGCGGGGTGTGGTTGACCGCACGCAGCAGGCGCCGGAGGCGATCGGGACGCGCCGCCGCCTGCACCAAGCGCGCGTTGGCGTCGAAGATGTCGCGCAACGAACCCTCGACGCGGATACTGCCCTCGACATAAGCTTCGCCGAGCTTCATCAGATCGGGCGGCAGGAAGCAGCGCAGCGTGCGCTTTTGCGGAACCACGATGGTCACTTTTGGATCCGGACCGAAATCGAGACTGCGCCCGTTCCATAGCGAAAGCCGCAACGGCGTCGGCTGGGTATGCCTCAGGCGCAGCGCCAGTTGCGCCAGACGGTTCTCGATAAACATGGCACCCCCCCGGGGAAACCTGCACACGATTATCCGAATGGCCCTATTTTTGCCCCATTTTTCGAATTGTGCAATCGGCCGAACGGTCCCCGGCAAAGAATGCGGCGAAAAAAAGCCCGGCGTCTCGTGAACGCCGGGCTTTTGGGGATGGCGCCGGGTAGGCGCCCAATCTCTTGGGTGGTCACAGGCTGCGGCGAGCAGCTCGCGCCGCCCGCAGGCCTGGCCTTGCGGGGCCAACAAAACGTGTTACGCAGCCGCCAGGAGCTCGCGTCGCCCGCACGCCTAGTCGTGCGGGGTCAACAATTGCGTCTTACGCGGCAGCCAGCAGTTCGCGTCGCCCGCACGCCTAGTCGTGCGGGGTCAACAATTGCGTCTTACGCGGCAGCCAGCAGTTCGCGTCGCCCGCACGCTTTGGCGTGCGGGGCCATCAACTGCGTGTTACGCCGCCGTGAGCAGTTCGCGTAACACGTAGGGCATGATGCCGCCATGGCGGTAGTAGTCCACTTCGATCGCGGTGTCGATGCGCAGCAGCACCTGCACTTCGCGGCGGCTGCCGTCCTTGCCCTTGATCACCAGGGTCACGTCCTGCTGCGGCTTGATCGCGCCGTCGATGCCGAGGATGTCGAATTCCTCGTCGCCCGTGATGCCGAGCGAGGCCGCAGTGTCGCCGCTTTTGAACTGGCAGGGCAGCACGCCCATGCCGACCAGATTGGAGCGGTGGATGCGCTCGAAACTCTTGGCGATCACGGCCTTCACGCCGAGGAGCTGCGTGCCCTTCGCCGCCCAGTCGCGGCTCGAGCCGGTGCCGTATTCCTCGCCGCCGAACACTACCGTGGGCGTGCCCTGCGCGATATATTTCATCGCCGCGTCATAGATCGGCAGCGCCTCGCCCGAGGGCTGCATCACCGTGACTCCGCCTTCGACACGCGCGCCGTCGGCCTTGAGCGGCACCATCAGGTTCTTGATGCGCACGTTGGCGAAGGTGCCGCGCATCATCACCTCGTGGTTGCCGCGCCGCGCGCCGTAGCTGTTGAAGTCCAGCACCGGCACGTCGTGCTCGAGCAGGTACACGCCGGCGGGCGAGCTCGGCTTGATCGAGCCGGCCGGGCTGATGTGGTCGGTGGTGACCGAGTCGCCGAACATGCCCAGGGCGCGGGCGCCGGTGATGTTGCCGACCTTGCCCGGCTGCATGCCGAAACCGTCGAAGAACGGCGGCTCGGCGATATAAGTCGACGTGGGCCAGTCGTACACCTGGCCCGGGGCCGAGGTGATGTTCTGCCACAGGGGATTGTCCTTGCCCGGATTCGTGTACAGCCGCTGGAACGTCTTGGGGTTCATCGCATACTTCATGCAGGCGTGAATCTCGTCGCTGGTCGGCCAGACATCGCCGATCCACACGTCCTTGCCGTCTTTGCCGCGGCCCAATGGCTCGGTCATCAGGTCTTTGAGCATGGTGCCCGCGATCGCGTAAGCCACGACCAGCGGCGGCGAGGCGAGGAAGTTGGCGCGCAGATTGGGATGGATGCGCGCCTCGAAGTTGCGGTTGCCCGAGAGCACCGCCGCGCAGACGAGGTCGTTCTGCACGATAGCCTCCTCGATCGGCTCGGCCAGCGGCCCGGCATTGCCGATGCAGGTGGTGCAGCCGTAGCCGGCGAGGAAGAAGCCGAGCTTTTCCAGGTAGGGCAGCAGGCCGGCGTTGGTCAGATACTCCGTCACCACGCGCGATCCGGGCGCGAGCGAGGTCTTGATGTGCGGCTTGACCGTGAGGCCGCGTTCCACCGCTTTTTTCGCGAGCAGGCCGGCGGCGAGCAGCACGCTCGGGTTGGAGGTGTTGGTGCAGGAGGTGATCGCGGCGATGAGCACGTCGCCCGAGCCGACTTCCACGCCGCTGCGCGCCTTGTAGCGTTTTTTCAGGTCTTCTGGTTTCTTGGCGAAACCGTTGTCGGCCACGGGCTGGGCGTAGAGTTCGGTGAATTTCGATTTCACCTTGCCGATTTCGATGCGATCCTGCGGGCGCTTGGGGCCGGCGAGCGAGGGCGCCACAGTGGCGAGGTCGAGTTCGAGTTCCTGGCTGTAGTCGATGGCGCCTTTTTTCGGAATGCCGTACAGGCCCTGCGCCTTGAAGTAGGACTTGAACGCGTCGATCTCCTCGGGGGTGCGGCCGCTGCCTTCGAAATAAGCGATGGTCTTGTCGTCGACCGGGAAAAAGCCCATGGTGGCGCCGTATTCGGGCGCCATGTTGGCGATGGTCGCGCGGTCGGGCAGGGCGAGGCTCGCCGCGCCTTCGCCGAAGAACTCAACGAACTTGCCTACCACCTTGGCTTTCCTGAGCATCTCGGTGACCGTGAGCACCAGGTCGGTGGCGGTGACACCGCCGCGCAGCTTTCCCTTGAGGTGCACGCCGACCACGTCCGGCGTGAGGAAGTACACCGGCTGGCCGAGCATGCCGGCCTCGGCTTCGATGCCGCCCACGCCCCAGCCGACCACGCCGATGCCGTTGATCATGGTGGTGTGGCTGTCGGTGCCGACCAGGGTATCCGGATAGTACACGCCGTCCTTCTGGTGCACGCCGCGCGCCAGGTACTCGAGGTTGACCTGGTGCACGATGCCGACGCCGGGGGGCACGACCTTGAACGTGTCGAAGGCCTGCATGCCCCATTTCATGAACTGGTAGCGTTCCTGGTTGCGCTGAAATTCCAGCTTCATGTTCAGGTCGAGCGCATTCTTGCTGCCGTAGTTGTCGATCTGGATTGAATGGTCCACCACCAGGTCCACCGGCACCAGCGGCTCGATCACTTTCGGGTTTTTGCCCATCCTGTGGGCGACGCCGCGCATCGCCGCGAGGTCGGCGAGCAGCGGCACGCCGGTGAAATCCTGCAGCACGATGCGCGCCAGCACGAACGGGATCTCGTTGGTGCGCGCGGCATTGGGCTGCCACCCGGCGAGCTGGCGCAGGTGCGCCTCGGTCACTTTCTTGCCGTCGCAATTCCTGAGCACCGATTCGAGCACGATGCGAATCGACACCGGCAGGCGCGAGATCTTGCCCAGGCCGGCCTTTTCCAGCGCGGGCAGGGAGTAGAACTTGCCGGTCTTGCCGGAGGCGAGCTTGAATTGTTGCAGCGTGTTATGCAGATTGTGCGGCATTGCGTTCTCCAAAAAACCGATTATACGTGGCTCCTCTTGCGCGGCCGGCGTCCCGTCCGCGCGCAATCGACGATCTTGTGTAAAACAAGTCTAAACCCCCCTTGCTTTTACACATAACCGTGTTTTTGGTACGGATGCGCTTTTCATCCGTACCAAAAACACGGTTGGCGCGCGAGCGCGCAATGACCGCATGCCGACATCGGCATACGCAGGAGGATACATCGAACTGCGGCGACATAACTTGCGCGGCCGGCGTCCCGTCCGCGCGGATCGTCGATTGGGTGCGGATGAAAAGCACATCCGCACGCAATCGGCGATCTTGTATAAAACCCACATACTGAAAATCAAATCACGAACATATCCACGAACTCGTTGACCGGCGTCGCTTCCAGCCGCCTTGCATCCTGGCACAGCGCCAGGATTGCGTTGCGCTGTTTTTCCGGAAAGCGGCGCGCCAGATTGGTCTTGAACTTCTCCACCAGCAGCGGGATTCCGTCCTTGCGCCGGCGGCGGTGCCCGATGGGATATTCCACGACGACTTCCCCGGTTCTCTTCCCATCCTTGAATTCGACAGTGATCGCGTTGGCGATGGAGCGTTTCTCCGGATCGTGGTAGTCGCGGCTGAAGCCCTTGTCTTCGACGCACACCATTTTATCGCGCAGGGCGTCGATGCGCGGATCGGCCGCGACCGCATCCTCGTAGTCACCCGCGGTCAGCCTGCCGAAAATGAGCGGTACCGCAACCATGTACTGGATGCAGTGGTCGCGATCGGCGGGATTGCTCAAGGGGCCCTTCTTGTCGATGATGCGGATCGCCGACTGATGGGTGCGGATGGTGATCTTCTTGATGTCGGCGATGCGGTCTTTGACTTGCGCATGCAGCGCCATCGCGCACTCGGCCGCCGTCTGCGCATGGAACTCGGCCGGGAACGAAATCTTGAACAGCACGTGCTCCATCACGTACGAGCCGTAGGGGCGCTGGAACTTGAATTCCTTGCCCTTGAACAGCACGTCGTAGAAACCCCAGGTCGGCGCCGTGAGCACCGAGGGATAGCCCATCTCGCCCTTGGCCGCCATCAGCGCCAGGCGCACCCCGCGGCTGGTGGCATCGCCCGCTGCCCAGGACTTGCGCGAGCCGGTGTTGGGCGAATGGCGGTAGGTGCGCAGCGACTGGCCGTCGACCCAGGCGAGCGACAGCGCGTTGATGATCTCCTCGCGCGCGAGGCCGAGCATGTTGGCCACCACCGCGGTGGTGGCCACCTTGACCAGTACCACGTGATCCAGGCCGACGCGGTTGAAGCTGTTCTCCAGCGCGATCACGCCCTGGATTTCGTGTGCCTTGATCATGCCGGTGAGCACCTCGCGCATGGTCAGCGGCGCTTTGCCGGCGGCGACAGCCTGGCGCGACAGCCAGTCGGCGGCAGCGAGTATGCCGCCCAGATTGTCGGAGGGATGGCCCCATTCGGCCGCGAGCCAGGTGTCGTTGAAGTCGAGCCAGCGGATCATGGCGCCGATATTGAACGCAGCCTGTACCGGGTCGAGCTGGAATTGGGTTCCCGGGACCTTGGCGCCGTTGGGCACGACGGTGCCCGGGACGATCGGGCCCATGAGCTTGGTGCAGGCCGGGTACTCCAGCGCCTCCAGGCCGCAGCCCAGCGTGTCCATCAGACACAGCCGCGCAGTGTCGTAGGCTTCGGCGCTCTTGATCTTGAACTTGGAGGCGTAATCGGCGATGTCCACCAGGACCTGGTCCGGTTTCGGGCGCACGTTGGAAATGTGGGACGACATGCTGTTCCTTTGGAAGCTGAAAATTCGGTATGTGGCTTGAATTATACGCGGCGACTTGAATCGCGCCTATGTCGCTGCCGCGCCGCGACGTCGCGCGGACGAAGAACCGTCCGCGCGAATCGTCGATTGTGCACGGATGAAAAGCACATGCGCGCGCAATCGACGATCCTGCTTAAAACCCCCAGGTACTGTTTGGTGCTAACCATAACCGTGTTTATTGCACGGATGTGCTTTTCATCCGTGCAATAAACACGGTTGGCGCGCGTCCCCCAGGAGGACTTGCTTCGCGGCGCAGCGCGCAGGTTTTTGGAAAACCTGCACGGACGAGAAATGCGTCCGTGCAGATCGTCACTTGCGCTTCCCGATAGGCACGAATTTCAGATCCTCCGGGCCGGTGTAGTTGGCCGTGGGACGGATGATCTTGCCGTCGATGCGCTGCTCGATCACGTGTGCCGCCCAGCCGCTGGTGCGTGAAATCACGAAAATCGGGGTGAACATCGAGGTGGGTACGCCCATCATGTGATAGCTCACGGCGGAGAACCAATCCAGGTTCGGGAACATTTTCTTCTCGCGCCACATCACGCTCTCCAGCCGCGCCGCGATGTCGAACATTTTCATGTCGTTGCGTTCCTTGGACAGTTTGCGCGCGATTTCCTTGATCACCTGGTTGCGCGGATCGCCGATGGTGTAGACCGGATGGCCGAAGCCGATCACCACTTCCTTGTTGGCCACGCGCTGGACGATGTCCTTTTCGGCCTGGTCCGCGTCCTCGTAGCGCTTTTGCACTTCGAACGCGAATTCGTTGGCGCCGCCGTGCTTCGGGCCGCGCAGCGCGCCGATGCCGCCGCAGATGGCGCTGTACATGTCGGAACCGGTGCCGGCGACCACGCGGCAGGCAAAGGTGGAGGCGTTGTACTCGTGCTCCGCATAGAGGATCAGCGAAGTGTGCATGGACTTGACCAGGAGTTCGGAGGGTTCCTTGCCGTGCAGCAGGTGCAGGAAATGTCCGCCGATGGAGTCGTCGTCGGTTTCCACCTCGATGCGCCGCCCGTTCTGGCTGTAGTGGTACCAGTAGAGCAGCATCGAGCCGAGGCAGGCCATCAGCCGGTCGGCGATGTCGCGCGCGCCCGGATGGTTATGGTCGTCCTTTTCCGGCAGCACCGTGCCCAGCACCGACACGCCAGTGCGCATCACGTCCATGGGATGGGCCGAGGCCGGCACCCATTCGAGCGCGGCCTTGACGTTGGCCGGCAGTCCGCGCAGGGCCTTGAGCTTGAGCTTGTAGCCGTCCAGCTCCGCCTGGGTGGGGAGCTTGCCGTGGACCAGCAGATAGGCGATCTCCTCGAATTCGCAGGCGTCGGCGATGTCGAGAATGTCGTAGCCGCGATAGTGCAGGTCGTTGCCGGTGCGGCCGACGGTGCACAGCGCGGTGTTGCCGGCAGTTATGCCGGAAAGGGCAACCGATTTTTTCGGCTTGGGCGCGGCCGGGGCCGCATCTGCCATCTTTTGCTCGTTCATGTCTTCTCCTTTGCGAACAGTTGGTCCAGCTTGGTTTCGTACGAGTGATAGTCGAGGTAGTCGTACAGCTCGTTGCGCGTCTGCATGCTGTCGACGACGTTCTTCTGCGTGCCGTCGCGGCGCACCGCCTGATAAACATTGAGCGCTGCCTTGTTCATCGCGCGGAAGGCCGAAAGGGGATAGAGCACGATGGCGACATCGGCTGCGCGCAGTTCGTCGACGGTGAAATAGGGCGTGGCCCCGAACTCGGTGATATTGGCGAGTATCGGCACCTTCACTGCCGCGGCGAATTTGCGGTACATCGAGAGCTCGGTCATGGCCTCGGGGAAAATCGCGTCGGCGCCGGCCTCGACGCAGGCCACGGCGCGCTCGATGGCGCGCGGGAGTCCCTCTACCGCAAGCGCATCGGTGCGCGCCATGATGAAAAAATCCGGGTCGGTCCTGGCATCGACCGCGGCCTTGATGCGGTCGACCATCTCCTCCTTGGTTACCAGTTCCTTGCCGGGCCGGTGACCACAGCGCTTGGCGCCTACCTGGTCCTCTATGTGCATGGCGCCGGCGCCGAATTTGATCAGCGCTTTCACCGTGCGCGCGACGTTGAAGGCGCTGGAGCCGAAGCCGGTGTCAACATCGACCAGCAGCGGCAGCGCGCACACATCGGTGATGCGGCGCACGTCGATGAGCACGTCGTCCAGGTTGCTGATGCCCAGATCGGGCAGGCCGAGGGAACCAGCGGCCACGCCTCCGCCGGAGAGATAGATCGACTTGTAGCCGCTGCGCTCGGCCAGCCGCGCATGATAGGCATTGATTGCGCCGATCACCTGCAGCGGTTGCTCTTCCTTCATTGCGGCGCGGAACCGTGCGCCCGCTGACATCTGTTGTGTCATATCGACCTTTCAAAGGACCTGTTTCAAAATGAAGGGTTGTCCCCCCATGCTCTCCCGGCGCACTGGCCGCTTGTATGGTTGCGCAGCCGCCTCTTGAGGACGGGAACGCAAAAGTCTACGAGCTTCGTCGATCGGACAGTTTAACGCAGGTCAAATGCTAGCGCGTTTGTGGGCATGGCCATTGTCGCCGGGACGACAGATGGCTGGCGCCGGCGCTAGCTGAAAAACGCCCTGTCCGCCTCGGCCGGAATCGCGACGCCTGTGACCTTCGCTTTTTGCAGCACTTCCCAGTAGTAGCGATAGGTGGCGCGATCGTGCAGTTCGCCGGCATACTGGATCGGGCCCCAGTCGGTCCTTTGCGCCGCGAGCAGGATGGCGGCGCCGTTCTCCACCTCGGAGTGATCGGGCTTCATCGCGTCAACGATGGGCTGGATTTGCGCCGGGTAAATGGACCACATGCGCAGAAAACCGAATTCGCTGCGGGCGCGCCGGGCATCGTCGTAAATGACGGCAGTGTCCTTCAACTCCAAGGTCACGTTGTGCGCGGGTACGAGGCCGTTGGCGAGCGCCGCCGCGACGATCTCCGTCTTTGCGCGCACGATCAACTTGTGCTCGAACTGGCCGGGGCTGCGCATGGTGGCGGCGCCAAGCGCGCCGTGATGGTCGGAAACGAAATCCATCAGCCCGAACGCGAGCGACTGCATCCAGGGGAGGGCGGCGATGTCCCAGATCTGGCGCAATGCGCCATGGGTCTCGATGATCACGTGGATCGGAATCTGGCGCCGTACCCGGCTGTGGGCGGCCACGCGCTGGACATAGACAATCGCCTCGGCCACCTGTTTCGCGCTGGTCGCTTTGGGCAGGGTAATGTGGGACAGAGAATCGCCGGCGCCGCTCACCAGGATGTCCAGATCCTGTTTCCAGTGCGCATGGCCAGGGTCGTGAATGCGCACGCCGGCCATTTTTCTTTTGTTGGCGGGACTGTTGAGCACGCGCACGACCATCTCGGCGTGTTCTTTTTCGCGCCCTGCCTGCGCCCCGTCTTCGCAGTCGCAGGTGAGATCGAACAGCGGGCCGATGCTTTCCTGCAGCTCAAGCGTCCGCAGCATCAGCTTTTCGCTGCCTGCGTAATGCTCGCAGGAAGGAATGATAGGAAAGGGTTTCTCGCCCTTGAACAGTGCCTCGCCCGGATGCAGCGGCATGCTCATACGCGGCGTACGCCCGGCAGCGCCGCAAAACGCAGCAGACCGATCCGGAAACTAGCCATGCAATTCCCGGATCAGGGTGTGGCGGGTATGGATATTGACGCGGTCTTAGCCCAGCAGGTGCTTCACGCCATCGCGCTCTTCATGCAACTCCTTGAGTGTGGCGTCCATGCGGGTGCGGGCGAAATCGCTTACTTCGATGCCCTTGACGAGCTGAAATTCGCCATTCTTGCAGGTTACCGGCTGGCCGTAAATCACACCCTCGGCGATGCCGTAGCTGCCATCGGAGGGTATCCCCATGGAAATCCAGTTTCCCTCGGGCGTTCCCAGCGCCCAGTCGCGCATATGATCGATAGCCGCGCTGGCCGCGCTGGCGGCCGAGGACAGACCGCGCGCCGCGATGATGGCGGCGCCACGCTTTTGTACGGTCGGGATGAAATTGGTTTCCAGCCACGCCTGGTCGTTGATCATGGGCCAGACTTTCTTGCCGTCAGCCTCGGCCTGGAACAGGTCCGGATACTGGGTGGCCGAATGGTTGCCCCACACGGTCACTTTGCGCAGACTGGTGACCGGCTTGCCGATTTTGGCGCTGATCTGCGACAGCGAGCGGTTGTGGTCCAGGCGCATCATGCCGGTAAACTGCCGCGGCGACAGGCTGGGCGCGTTTTTCATCGCGATCAGCGCATTGGTGTTGGCCGGGTTGCCGACGACCAGCACTTTCACTTTGCGGCTCGCAACCGCATCGAGCGCCTTGCCCTGCGGCACGAAGATCGCTCCGTTGGCTTCCAGCAGGTCCTTGCGCTCCATTCCCGCGCTGCGCGGGCGCGCGCCGACCAGGATCGCATAATCGGCGTCCTTGAACGCCACCATCGGATCGGAGGCGGCAGACATGCCGGCGAGCAGCGGAAAAGCGCAGTCGTTGAGTTCCATCATCACGCCGGCCAACGCTTTCTGCGCCTTCTCGTCCGGGATTTCCAGCATTTGCAGAATGACCGGCTGGTCCTTGCCGAGCATGTCGCCGGCGGCGATGCGAAACAGAATACTGTAACCGATCTGACCAGCGGCACCGGTGACTGCGACACGAACGGGTGATTTGGACATATTAAGACTCCATTAAATGGTTAGCGTATGGACGGAAATTGACAGATGGCGGGTGGAACGTGTCTGGTGTGTAGGAGGTCTGAGTCGGTTGCTACGTTTAGGTCGCGCTGTAAGCGAACATTGCGAGGCAGGGGGATATCCCCGCTTGGCGTCGAAAATACTAGGTTTAATGCACCTGAGTGTCAACCGCGTTCTGACACTGCTTTGACGAGGATCAACCTTCCTGCCTAAGGTTCACCGCCGACTCCGGCCTTCGCCGTTGCGCAATCCTGCGCAAGCCGAATTTGGAAATACCGCAATGACCTCGGCCAGGGCCAGGCAGGACTGATCGCCGGTCCTCGCGCGCAGGCGTGACTCGGTCGGGTGCTCGCGCGCGGCCGGGACAGTGCGCGCCGGTTCCCGCGCGCAGGCGTGACCCTTGCCGGCGGCGGCACAATTCCCGCCGGTATTGACGCAAATCAATACCGGCACCCTATGTTCAGCCAAAATCAACCATCGCGAACGGCGCAAGGTGCGGGCGGTTCCTCGCTATCCTTCGCGTGCCTGAACTGAATTCGCTGGTTCACACAGTGGAGTTGGGTGCGCTATTGGACACGGAAGAATGGAACAGACTGCGCTGGCAATGCCGCCGCGGTGTGCTGGAACTGGACCTGGTGCTGGAGCGCTTTCTGGAGAAGCACGGCGACCGACTGCAGGGTGAGCGCCTGAGTTCATTCCAGACACTTCTGACCTATACAGACAATGAGATATTGGATCTGGTCCGCGCGCGCACCGAGTGCCGCGACGCGCGCTTCGTCGAGTTGGTGCAATGGATGCGCAACTGCCGAGACCGTACGGGTTCCGAATGTTCCACCGATGGCAAAAAAGATGATGATGGAGTTCACTTCACTCGTGATTCGCCTTGATTCTTCGCAGCAGCTGCGCCTGGGTGGCGAGTGCCCGGCGCCGCATGTCGATGGCGAAGCCCCGCGGCCGGCCACGCGCAATATCATGCCCGTTTCCCCCGCGAGAATTACGATTCGTACCGCTTAAATGGTTCTGTTCGTGCATTTCTAAACTCAGCAAGCAATAGGAGATCAGGCACATGACGCAGTTAAAGGACAAGTTGTCGGAAAAGATTCAGGCGCACCGTCCCCGCACCGCCAAGCTCACCAAGGAATACGCGGACGTTGTCATCGACAAGGTCGATATCGGGCAGTGCATGGGCGGAGCCCGAGACATCAGGTGCCTGGTCACAGACATCTCCTACCTCGATCCGCAGGAAGGGATACGCTTCAGGGGCAAGACCATCCCGGAAACGTTTGCGGCCCTCCCCAAGGCCCCGGGCTCCGTTTATCCGACCGTCGAGTCCTTCTGGTATTTCCTCCTCACCGGCGATGTTCCCACACAGGCGCAGGTGGACGAAGTCGTTGCACAGTGGAAAACGCGCCAGGAAGTTCCCAAATACGTGTTTGACGTGCTCCGCGCGCTGCCGCGGGACAGCCATCCGATGGTAATGCTCTCCACCGGTATCCTGGCTTTGCAGAAGGATTCCAAGTTTGCCGCTCACTACAACTCGGGCAAGTTCAACAAGATGAACGCCTGGGAATCGGTGTACGAGGATGCCAGCGACCTCGTGGCCCGCATCCCCGTCATCGCCGCCTTCATTTACAACCTGAAGTACAGGGACGATAAGCAGGCCTCCATAGATCCGAAGCTGGACATGGGCGCGAATTTTGCCCACATGATCGGCCAGAGCGAACAGTATAGAGATGTGGCGCGCATGTACTTCATTCTCCACTCCGACCACGAATCCGGCAACGTTTCGGCCCACACCACCCACCTTGTGCACTCGGCATTGTCCGACCCCTACTATGCGTATTCTGCCGGCCTCAATGGCCTGGCAGGCCCGCTCCATGGCCTTGCCAACCAGGAAGTGCTCAGCTGGACCATGAAGTTCCAGGAGAAGTACTGCAAAGGTATTGAGCCCACCAAGGAACTGATCACCAAAGCCCTCTGGGATACGCTCAATTCCGGCCAGGTCATTCCCGGCTATGGCCACGCCGTCCTGCGCAAGACCGATCCGCGCTATATGTCGCAGCGCGAATTCTGCCTCAGGACTCCGGGCCTCAAGGACGATCCGCTGTTCAAGCTGGTCTCCATGATTTTCGAAGTTGCGCCGGGCGTCCTTGGCGAGCACGGCCACACCAAGAACCCTTGGCCCAACGTCGACGCCCAATCCGGTGTCATCCAGTGGTACTACGGCCTCAAGAACTGGGATTTCTATACTGTCTTGTTCGGTGTCGGGCGCGCCTTGGGCTGCATGGCCAATATCACCTGGGACCGCGCCCTGGGCTACGCCCTTGAGCGTCCCAAGTCGGTCACCACCGACATGCTCGAGAAGTGGGCCGCCGAAGGCGGCAGGAAATAGATGTGGCTCAGTATGTTAGGGCGGGGTTGGGGGTTTCTCCCTGAGTAGAGCCCCCTCCGGCTGAGGATATTTGCGCCGCTGCCGCGCGCCGCTTCCAGAGTGGAAGGCGAGCGGCGCGGTGAATACGCAGACCCGGGTCGCCCTGCCGGTATAATCGGTTGGTTCTGTGATGCAGGTGATAGGGGCTAAACCGTGACGACGGGTCGAACGGACGATTCCTCCCAGGCCATACCCGACTACCGGGAAGGGATCAAAAAGGAAGTCGCCGAGATTAAGTTCCTCATCCACGACCTGCGCGTCGAGGGCTTTTTCAACGACATCCTGCATTACCAGGTCACCCTCAACACCGACCTCGAAATCTACAATATCGAGCAGGCGCAGGTTCTGCACGGTGCCGATGTTCAGGAGCTGAAGTCCAAGCTCGGCGCTGCGCGTAAGGCGTTTCAGGACTATTCGAACGCGGTGAAGAGTTTCTCGCCGGACCGAACGGTCCTGCTCCTTGGTCACCGCTATGTGGACGCCATTCACGAGACCTGCCATCTGATTCTCAGCCCGCTGTGGGGGCGCTCGGATCAGGTGCTTACCTTCCTGCCCGAAGAGGCCCGCTCGGTGCGCTCGCGGCGCCACTACCGCAACTGCATCAGCTGGCTTTACGGCGTGCACCTGCGCATTACGGCGTTTCGCGAGGAATCGATTGGCGCGAGTGTCCCGGTGGAGTTCGACATCGCCGAGGATCTGCGCGATTTCACGCAGGACGTTGTGCGCGGGTATGTGATCGAGAAGTCCGAGGCCCGGGTGGAGTTGCAGTTCGAACGGATGGATCCGGCGGTGATTGTCGGCAGACGCCAGCGTTTCCGCCGCATGTACTTCAACCTGGTGATGAACGCTGTCGACGCCATGAGCGGGCGCAAGGCGGGTGCGGTGCGCGTGAGCACCGTCATTGAAGGCGACCGCGTGGCGCTGCGCGTGTGCGACGACGGCGTGGGCATACCCCCGGAGAAGATCCTGCAGCTCCTCACTGACCGCCAGACGCTGGACGGCGAGATCCACTCGCTCGGTTTCGTGTTTGTGCGCCAGACGGTCGCCGAGTTCGGCGGCGAACTGGCGATAGAGAGCGTCATGGACGAGGGCACGACCATCACGCTGCGCCTGCCTTACCTGAAGGACAGGATTTTGCAGCCGGACCCGTCATACCGGAGCAAATATCGCCTGCCGGAGAAGTACCGGACCGTGCCGATGCAGCCCGACGCGGCGCGGGCTTTGCCGGTGAAGGCGGCGATGACCCGTGCAGCCGCAGCGGCGCCGGTCCCGCCTACCCCACCTCAGGAGGCACCGTCCGGCGGGGACCGCGACGAGGCGCGCGCCTGCGGCAGGCTTCTTTTTGAATGCTACCGGAAGTCCAGGGCCCAGTTTCCCGGGTGCATATTCGCCATGGCCGTCACCGAGGATGACCGGGTCGAGATGTTCACGCATAAGCCCTACCAGAGCGAATGGAACATTTCGCACGAGGACCTTTCGCCCATGCACTTCCAGGCGACCTATCGCGGGCGCATCGAGGAGGACGAGCTGAAGCGCCCCATTGTGATACTCAAGCCGCCGCAGATCGTCGGAGAGTACTTTGACTTCAAGGAGGTGGCCGAGGCCGACCGTAGTCATGAGCGTTTCACGCGCATGGTCCGGGACGAGGGTATTCGAATCGCGCGCAAGCTCGTCGCGACGGGGCTCGACCCGCAGATTGCGGTCCTCCTGTCCGGCGCGCCCCAGTTCTTTACCTCTGTTCCGGAAATGCACGGGACCACGCCCTTCGCGCTCGAGTTGATGGCGCACCAGCAGTTGTCCGGGGAGAGAGCTGGGTCAAACTGATAGGACTTGCCCAGGTGGCGGGATGGATGCCCGGCGGTTAGCGAGCTGTTGAAAAACGCTTGCCGCTGCCACGAAACGCGTGTTCTGATACATTCTTTCCGCGGGAACCGTTTTTCCGCAGCCTTTGATTTGGGGGGTGAAAGAGGGCGTGCCCCCTTTTTCAACACCCCGTCAGGGGAAATTCCAGTTCTGCTTGTGGTTGTCCAACAATAAGGCTAAGGCGAAGGAGATGACGATGGAGTCCAAAGGTAAAGCCACGCTAACCTACAGCGAAGGCAAATCGATCGATTTCCCCGTGTTTGGCGGCACTGTCGGCCCCGATGTCATCGATATCCGCGCGCTCTACGGCAAGACCGGCATGTTCACCTACGACACGGGATTTCTGTCGACGGCGGCCTGCAGTTCGAAGATCACCTACATCGACGGAGACAAGGGCGAACTGATGTATCGCGGCTACCCGATCGAGCAGATCGCGGGGCATTGCGACTTCCTCGAAACCTGCTACCTGCTGCTCTACGGCGAGCTGCCGAACAAGGCGCAGAAGGAGGAATTCGTGGACCTGGTGACGCATCACACCATGGTGAACGAACAGATGCAATTCTTCCTGCGCGGCTTCCGCCGCGACGCGCATCCGATGGCGGTGCTGACCGGGCTGATCGGCGCCTTGTCGGCCTTCTATCACGACTCGCTCGACATCAACAATGCGCAGGATCGCGACATTTCGGCAAAGCGGCTGATCGCGAAAATGCCGACGCTGGTCGCGATGTCGTACAAATACTCCATGGGGCAGCCGTATATCTATCCGCGCAACGAACTGTCTTACACGGCTAATTTCCTGCGCATGATGTTCGGCACGCCGTGCGAGGAATACAAACCCAATGACGTTGTGGTGCGCGCGCTGGACCGCATTTTCATCCTGCATGCCGACCACGAGCAGAACGCCTCGACCTCTACGGTGCGGCTGTGCGGTTCGTCGGGAACGAACCCGTTCGCCGCGATCGCGGCCGGCGTCGCCTGCCTGTGGGGTCCGGCGCACGGCGGCGCGAACGAAGCGTGCCTGAACATGCTGCAGCAGATCCAGGCGCAGGGCGGCGCGGCCAAACTCGGCGAATTCGTCGCCAGGGCGAAGGATCCGAACTCCGGGACGCGCCTCATGGGCTTCGGGCACCGCGTGTACAAGAACTACGACCCGCGCGCCAAGCTCATGCGCGAAACCTGCTACGAGGTGCTGAACGCGCTCGGCCTGGAAAACGACCCCTTGTTCAAACTGGCCATGGCGCTGGAAAAGGTGGCGCTCGAAGACGATTATTTCGTCAAGCGCAAACTCTACCCGAACGTCGACTATTACTCGGGCATCGTGCAGAAGGCGCTCGGCATCCCGGTGTCGATGTTCACCGGGATCTTCTCGCTGGCGCGCACCGTCGGCTGGATCGCGCAATGGCAGGAAATGATCACCGATCCGGAATACAAGATCGGCCGGCCGCGCCAGCTCTACAACGGCCCCACCAGGCGCGACGTCAAGCCTATCGACAAACGCTGAGAAGACTGAGAAGATAGGTCCCCGTCGCGAAGGGCATGGGGGAGGGCCAGGAACCCTGGCCTTTCCCCGTGGCCTTCGCGTCGTTTGTGGATTCCCATTCCAGACATTTGCGACGCGAGCCGCCCTTATGCTGAAACTCTTTCAGAGCAACTCCCACCTGTTCGGCGGCAACGCCCCTTACATCGAGGATCTGTACGAGTCCTACCTCGACAATCCGGGCTCGGTGCCGGCGCAGTGGCGCGAGTATTTCGATCAGATGCAGCTCGTCGCCGGGCCGGGCAAGGGGGCCGAGGAACGCGACGTGGCGCATGCGCCGATTGTCGAATCCTTCGCCATGCGCGCCAAGCAGGGCACACTGCGCCCGTCGGCGACGCAGACCGATTTGACCGTCGCGCGCAAGCAGGTCTACGTACAGCAGTTGATCGCCGCCTACCGCTTCCTCGGTTCGCGCTGGGCACAGCTCGACCCGCTCAAGCGGCAGGAGCGTCCGCAGATCCCCGAACTCGAGCCGGCGTTCTACGACCTGACCGAAACCGACATGGACATGCAGTTCGATGCCGCCAGCCTGTACTTCGGCCAGGAGCGCATGAGTTTGCGCGAGATCATCAAGGGCCTGCGCGAAACCTACTGCGGCTCGGTCGGGATCGAGTACATGCACATCAGCGAACCGGCGCAAAAACGCTGGCTGCAGCAGCGCTTCGAGTCGATCCGTTCCGTGCCCAGCTTCTCGGCCGAGACCAAGAAACATATTCTCGACCGGCTCACCGCTGCCGAGACCCTGGAGAAGTACCTGCATACGCGTTACGTCGGGCAAAAGCGCTTCTCGCTCGAAGGCGGCGAGAGCGTCATTCCCTGCGTGGACGAACTGATCCAGCGCTGCGGCAGCCAGGGCGTGCAGGAGATCGTCATCGGCATGGCGCACCGCGGGCGCCTCAACGTGCTCGTCAACGTGCTCGGCAAGATGCCCAAGGACCTGTTCGCCGAGTTCGAAGGCATACATGCCGACGACCTGCATTCGGGCGACGTCAAATACCACAAGGGCTTCTCTTCCGACGTGTCCACGCCGGGAGGGCCGGTGCACCTGTCCCTCGCGTTCAACCCTTCGCACCTGGAAATCGCCAATCCGGTGGTGGAGGGCTCGGTGCGCGCGCGCCAGCGCCGCCGCGGCGACAAGGACGGGACCCAGGTCATTTCCATCCTGCTGCATGGCGACGCCGCCTTTGCCGGCCAGGGCGTGGTGATGGAGACCCTCAACCTGGCGAACACGCGCGGCTACGGCACCGGCGGCACGGTACACGTCGTAATCAACAATCAAATCGGCTTTACCACTTCCGACCCGCGCGATTCGCGCTCGACGCTGTATTGCACCGACGTGGCCAAGATGGTGGAGGCGCCGATTTTCCACGTCAACGGCGATGATCCGGAGGCGGTGGTGCTGGTGAGCCAGCTTGCACTCGATTACCGCATGGAATTCCACCGCGACGTCGTGGTGGACATCGTCTGTTTTCGCAAACTCGGCCACAACGAGCAGGACACGCCTTCGGTAACACAGCCGCTGATGTACAAGAGAATTGCCGTGCATGCGGGCACGCGCAAGCTCTACGCCGACAAGCTGGCGGCGCAAGGCGTGATCACGGAGGCGGACGCCGAGGAACTGATCAAGAGCATGCGCACTGCGCTCGATGCCGGACAGCTTAGCGTCGATCCGGTGATCTCAAATTTCAAGAGCCAGTATGCGGTCGACTGGGTGCCGTTTCTCGATCGCAAGTGGACCGATGCGGCCGACACCGCGGTGCCATCGGCCGAGCTGCAGCGCATGGCGCAGCGCATCACCGCGATTCCGGCCGATTTCAAGCTGCATCCGCTGGTGGAGAAAGTGGTCGCCGACCGCAAGGCCATGGGCGAGGGGCGGCTGCCGGTCGACTGGGGCATGGCCGAGCACTTCGCCTACGCCTCGCTGGTGGCGAGCGGCTATGCGGTGCGCCTGTCCGGCCAGGACTCCGGCCGCGGCACCTTCGTCCATCGCCACGCCGTGCTGCATGACCAGAACCGGGAAAAGTGGGATTCCGGCACATTCATTCCGCTGCAGCACGTCACCGAGAAGCAGGCGCCTTTCACCGTGATCGACTCGGTCCTGTCGGAGGAGGCGGTGCTCGGTTTCGAGTACGGCTATGCCACGGCCGAGCCCAACGAACTGGTTATCTGGGAAGCGCAGTTCGGCGACTTCGCCAACGGCGCCCAGGTGGTGATCGATCAGTTCATCTCGTCGGGCGAAACCAAATGGAACCGGGTCTGCGGCCTGGTGATGATGCTGCCCCACGGTTTCGAGGGCCAGGGTCCGGAGCACTCATCGGCGCGTCTGGAGCGCTACCTGCAACTGTGCGCGGAGCACAACATGCAGGTGGTGGTGCCCTCGAACGCCGCGCAAATGTTCCACCTGCTGCGGCGGCAGATGATCCGGCTGTTCAGGAAGCCGCTGATCATCATGACGCCCAAGTCATTGCTGCGCAACAAGGAAGCGATGTCGCCCCTGTCCGAGTTCGCCAAGGGCCAGTTCCACACCGTCATCGGCGAGACCGAGCACCTCGACGCGGAGCCGGTGAAGCGCATCATCTGCTGCAGCGGCAAGGTCTATTACGATCTGGTGTCGGCCCGGCGCGAGCGCGACATCAAGGGCACGGCCATCATCCGCATCGAGCAGCTCTATCCTTTCCCGCACAAGGCATTCGTGGCGGAGATGAAGCGCTACCCGAATGCGACCCAGGTGGTGTGGTGCCAGGAAGAGCCGCAGAACCAGGGCGCCTGGTACCAGACGCGGCACTATTTCGCCGAGAACATGCGCGAGGACCAGAAACTGCTGTATGCGGGCCGGCCGTCTTCGGCTTCGCCCGCGGTCGGCTACTACGCCAAGCACCAGGAACAGCAGAAGGCGCTGGTAGCGGCGGCGTTTGGCAAGTTCAAGGCGTCGGCGCCATCGAAGTAGCAACTTTGGCCGGCTGGCACTGCAGCAGGCGGTTTTCTGTAGTATCTTGATCCTCGACGCGAGACAACGCGTCAGGCAGAAAGAGTCTTACCGGGCGCGAAGCGCGCACTTGTTTTTGCGGTACGCCGCCGAAGGGATACCCGATGGCGGCGAAAAAACTGAACGGAGCCGTCATGCTAGTCGAGGTGAAAGTACCGCAGCTGTCCGAGTCGGTGGCCGAGGCGACGCTGCTCAGCTGGCACAAGAAAGTGGGCGACGCCGTCGCCCGCGACGAAAACCTCATTGACGTCGAGACCGACAAAGTGGTGCTGGAGCTGCCGGCGCCGGCGGGCGGGGTCATTACCCGGATTGTCAAGGCGGACGGCGGTACCGTCGTATCGGGCGAGGTCATCGCCATAATCGATACCGCCGCCGACTCGGCCGCCGCCGTGGCCAAGGCGGCCGAAAGACCCGCGCCTCCGGTGGAGAAAGCGGCACAGCAGGTTTCCGACCAGAGCAACCTGATGCCAGCGGCGCGCAAGATGGTCGAGGACCACAAGCTCGATCCCAAGGCCATCGCCGGCAGCGGCCGCGACGGCCGCGTGACCAAGGCCGACGTTGTTGCGCATATGGAAGGCGGCGCCGCGGCACGGCCCGCCGCGGTGGCGCCGGCCGCAGCGCCTGCGGCCGCGAGGACGGCGCTGCCCGGGGTGCCGGCGCCGATCAATGTCGACAAACTGCTGCGGGACCGGCCCGAGCAGCGCGTGCCGATGTCGCGTCTGCGCGCGCGCGTGGCCGAGCGCCTGCTGCAGTCCCAGGCGAGCGCAGCGATCCTCACCACCTTCAACGAAGTCAATATGCAGCCGGTGATGGATCTGCGCGCGAAGCACAAAGACAAGTTCGAGAAGGAACACGGCGTCAAGCTCGGATTCATGTCATTTTTCGTCAAGGCGGCGGTGTATGCGCTGAAGAAATATCCGGTGGTGAACGCCTCGGTCGACGGCAACGAAATCGTCTATCACGGCTATTTCGATATCGGCGTGGCAGTGGGCAGCCCGCGCGGCCTGGTGGTGCCGGTGCTGCGCGACGCCGACCAGATGAGTTTTGCCCAGATCGAGAAGACCATCGCCGATCTGGGCAAACGCGCGACCGAGGGCAAGCTCTCGATGGAGGAACTCACCGGCGGCACCTTCTCCATTTCGAACGGCGGCGTGTTCGGCTCGATGCTGTCCACGCCCATCATCAACCCGCCGCAGTCGGCCATCCTGGGGATCCACGCGACCAAGGAGCGCGCGGTGGTCGAGAACGGGCAGATCGTGGCGCGGCCGATGAACTATTTCGCCCTGTCCTACGACCACCGCATCATCGACGGGCGCGAGGCGGTGCTGTCGCTGGTGGCGATGAAAGACGCGCTGGAAGACCCGATGCGCCTGTTGCTGGAACTGTAGGAATCAATCCGCCCGCGGCGACCGGCGGCGCTTTCGCAGCCGGCGCCGGACGCACCCAACCCAGAGCAAATGCCATGCTGAAATCCTTCGAAGTCGTAGTGATCGGCGCCGGCCCGGCCGGCTACGTCGCCGCCATCCGCTGCGCCCAGCTCGGTTTTTCCACCGCGGTGATCGACGAATGGAAGAACGAAAAGGGCGAAGCCAAACTCGGCGGCACCTGCCTCAACGTAGGTTGCATTCCGTCGAAGGCCTTGCTGGAATCGTCGGAAAACTACGAGCGCGTGGCCTACAAGTTCGGCAATCACGGCATTTCCGTTACCGGAGCGAAAATTGACGTCGCCAAGATGCAGGCGCGCAAGGACAAGATCGTATCCCAGCTCACCGGCGGCATCGAGATGCTGTTCAGGAAGAACAAGATCACCTGGCTCAAGGGGCATGGCAAGCTTGCGGGCAGCGCCGAGAAATACATGATCGAAGTCGCCGACGGTGGCGCTGCCGAGATCGTCGAGGCGAACCACGTCGTCCTCGCCACCGGCTCCAGCGCGCGCCATTTGCCCGGCCTGGAAGTGGACAACGAGACCATATGCGACAACATCGGCGCACTGGCTTTCAACGCCGTGCCGGACAAGCTCGGCGTGATCGGCGCGGGGGTCATCGGCCTGGAACTGGGCAGCGTGTGGCGGCGCCTGGGCGCAAAGGTCACGGTCCTCGAAGCCCTGCCCAATTTTCTTGGCGCCGCGGACGATGCGGTGGCGAAGGAAGCGTGGAAGGTGTTCGTCAAGGAGCAGGGGCTGGAGATCAAGCTCGGCGTGAAAATCGGCAAGGTGAGCCGCGGCAAGCGCGGCGTGACGGTGGAGTACGAAACCGCGGAAGGCAGGCAGGCGCTGGACTGCAACAAACTGGTGGTGTCGGTCGGGCGCGTCCCCAACACGCGCGACCTCGGCGCCGCGACGGTCGGCCTGAAGATCGACGAGCGCGGTTTCATCGAGGTGGATGAGCATTGCCGCACCAGCCTGCCCAACGTGTACGCGGTCGGCGACGTGGTGCGCGGACCGATGCTGGCGCACAAGGGCATGGACGAGGGGGTGATGGTGGCCGAGCGCATTGCCGGCCAGGCCGGCCAGGTCAATCTCGACACCATTCCCTGGGTGATCTATACGGCGCCGGAAATCGCCTGGGTGGGCAAGGCCGAGCAGCAGTTGAAGGCCGAAGGCGTGGCCTACCGCGCGGGCCAGGTGCCGTTCGCGCACAACGGCCGCGCCCTGGGCCAGGACGAGACCGCCGGTTTCGTGAAGATTCTCGCCGACGCCAAGACCGACCGCGTCCTCGGCATCCACATCATCGGATCGCATGCCTCGGAGATGATCGCGGAAGCGGTGATGGCAATGGAATTCGGCGCCAGCGCCGAGGACATCGCGCGCATCTGCCATGCGCATCCCTCGCTGTCCGAGGTAGTGCATGAGGCGGCCCTGGCGGTGGACAAGCGCGCACTGCATATGTAGTGTCTAGACACCATACATGGCGACTTGAATCGCGTCCGCCTGTTGTTCGTTGCTGCAAAGCTGCAATATTGCGCGGACGAGAATCCGTCCGCGCGGATCGCCGATTGTACGCGGATGAAAAGCACATCCGCGTACAATCGGCGATCTCGGATAAAAGCAACCCCAAGCTGTTATTGCCTTTATCCGGAACCGTGCTTTTTGGTACGGATGGTTTCTATCCGTACCAAAAAGCACGGTTGGCGCGCGTGAGCGCGCAATGATCGCTATTGGCATGCGACATCATTCTAGACGCCGTATATAGAGATTAGAAACTGGTTCTTTCAAAACAAGGGTATCAACGCATGGACAAGTTCAAGGCATTCCGCATCAACGAGGTGGACAAGAAAACCGTCGCCGGATTCGTCGACATGACGCAGGACGATCTGGACCCGGGTGAAGTGGTGATACGCGTGGCGTACTCGGGGGTGAACTACAAGGACGCACTGGCCGCCACCGGCGCGGGCAAGGTCATCCGCCGCTATCCCTGCGTCGGCGGCATCGATCTGTCCGGTACCGTGGTCGAGTCGGGCGATGCGAGGTTCAAGAAAGGCGACGCAGTGATCGCCACGAGTTATGACATCGGCGTGGCGCACCACGGCGGTTACGCCGAATACGCGCGCGTGCCCGCCGACTGGGTGGTGCCCATGCCGCGCGGGCTGAATCTGTTTGAGTCCATGGCGCTGGGCACGGCCGGCTATACGGCGGCGCTCGGCGTGGTGCGCATGCAAGCCAACGGACTCGCGCCGGCCAACGGGCCGGTGATCGTTTCCGGCGCGAGCGGCGGCGTCGGCTCGATCGCAGTCGACATACTCGCGGGCCTGGGCTACGAGGTGGTGGCGCTTACCGGCAAGGAGGCCGAAACAGCTTACCTCAAGAGCCTGGGCGCGAAGGAGGTGAAGCTACGCCAGAGCCTGGATCTGGCCAAGATCCGGCCGCTGGACAAGGCGCTGTGGGCGGGCGCTGTGGACAACCTCGGCGGTGACGTGCTTGCCTGGATCGCGAGCACCATGGCACAGGGCGGCACCATCGCCAGCATCGGCCTGGCGGCGAGTCCTACGCTCAACACCACCGTGCTGCCGTTCATCCTGCGCGGGGCCTGCCTGCTCGGCATCGATTCGGGCTACACGCCCATGCCCTTGCGCCAGCAGGTGTGGGCGCGCCTGGCCACCGACATGAAGCCCAGGCACCTCGCCGGCATGACGCGCACCATCGCCTTCGAACAGTTGCCCGGGGTGTTCGACGATTTCATCAAAGGCAAGGCCAAGGGGCGCATCGTGGTGGATTTGGCGGCCTAACAATGGCGGGATGCAAGCGCAGGGAGGAGAGGAGACGATGACCACTTACAAGGAATTTCACCGGCGCTCAATCAGCGATCCCGAAGGGTTCTGGGGAGAACAGGCGAAGCTGATCCATTGGCACAAGCCTTTTGGCAAGGTGCTGGATTACAGCCGGCCGCCGTTCGCCAAGTGGTTCGTCGGCGGCGAGACCAATCTTTGCCATAACGCGGTCGACCGCCATCTGCAGGACCGGCCGGAGCAGAATGCGCTGATTTTCGTTTCGACCGAAACCGATACCGAGAAGACATACAGTTTTCGCGAACTGCATGCCGAGGTCAATCGTTGCGCGGCGATGATGCAAGGCTTGGGCGTGGGCAAGGGCGATCGCGTGCTGATCTACATGCCGATGATCCCCGAGGCCTGTTTTGCGATCCTCGCCTGCGCGCGCATCGGCGCCATTCACTCGGTGGTGTTCGGCGGTTTTGCATCGCACAGTCTCGCCAGCCGCATCGATGACGCCAGTCCCAAGCTCGTCATCAGCGCCGATGCCGGTTCGCGCGCGGGCAAGGTCGTGCCGTACAAACCCTTGCTGGACGAGGCTATACGCTTATCCCGGTTTCCGCCGGAAAAAGTGATTCTGGTCAACCGCGGTCTCGATCCGGGCATGACGCGCGTGTCCGGGCGCGACCTGGATTGGGCCGAGTTGCGCGCCAAGCACATGAACGCGCAGGTGCCCTGCGTCTGGCTGGAGTCGAACGAGCCCTCCTACATCCTCTACACCTCCGGCACGACCGGCAAGCCCAAGGGGGTGCAGCGCGACGTCGGCGGCCACGCGGTGGCGCTCGCGGCGTCGATGAAACACATCTATTGCGGCAACGCCGGCGAGACCTATTTTTCCACCTCGGACATCGGCTGGGTCGTCGGCCATTCCTACATCATCTACGGGCCGCTGCTCGCCGGCATGGCGACCATCATGTACGAGGGCACGCCGGTGCGCCCCGATGCCGGCATCCTGTGGAACATCGTGGAAAAGTACAAGGTCACGGTAATGTTCAGCGCGCCCACCGCGATCCGCGTGCTGAAAAAACAGGATCAGGCCTATCTGAAGAAATACGACCTGTCTTCGCTGCGCTACTTGTTCCTCGCAGGCGAGCCGCTGGACGAACCGAGTCACCGCTGGATCACCGAGGGCCTGGGGCGACCCGTGATCGATCATTACTGGCAGACCGAAACCGGCTGGCCGCTGCTGACCTCGGTGCCGGGCGTGGAGCAAACGCCGATCAAGTACGGCAGCCCATCATTTCCCGCCTATGGCTACAACCTGAAGCTGCTGCACGAAGCCACGGGCGAGGAAGTCGGTGCCGGGGAGAAGGGGGTGGTGGTCATCGTGCCGCCGCTGCCGCCGGGCTGCATGAGCACGGTGTGGGGCGATGACGAGCGCTTCGTCAATACTTACTTCGAAACCATTCCCGGCAAGCTGGTGTATTCGACCTTCGACTGGGGCATATGCGACAAGGACGGCTATTACTTCATCCTCGGCCGCACCGACGACGTGATCAACGTCGCCGGGCACCGCCTGGGCACGCGCGAGATAGAGGAGGCCATCAGTTCGCATCCGGCCGTCGCCGAAGTCGCGGTGATCGGCGTCGCCGACCAGTTGAAGGGGCAGGTGCCGGTGGCGTTTGCCGTGCTCAAGGATCCGAGCCAGATTGCAGACAGCGCAGGGCGGATGAAGCTGGAGGGCGACGTGATGAAGACGGTGGACCAGCAGTTAGGCGCCATCGGCCGGCCGGCACGGGTGCATTTTGTGACGCTGCTGCCGAAGACGCGCTCGGGCAAAGTCTTGCGCCGTTCCATCCAGGCGATCTGCGAAGGGCGCGACCCGGGCGATCTCACGACAATCGAGGATCCGAGTGCGCTGCAGCAAGTACGCGATGCAATGATGGCAAAGCAATCGTGAAGACCAAACCCTGCCTGACCCTGGACGACTGCAAGAAAATGGCCGCGGCCTGCGAGGCCGAAGCCCAGCGCAACGGCTGGAATGTCGCCATCGCCATCCTCGACGATGGCGGACACCTGCTGCTGTTGCTGCGCCTGGACGGGGCGACGCCCGCTAACGCGGAGAATGCCATCCAGAAGGGGCGCACCGCCGCAGTCTCGCGCCGCTCCACCAAAGTCTGGGAAGACCGCATTGCCGCCGGCCGGATGTCCACGCTGAGCATGCCGGTGATGGCAGTGCAGGGCGGCATCCCGCTCAGCTATCAGGGCGAGCACGTAGGCGCCATCGGCGTTTCCGGCGTGCAGTCGCCGCAGGACGAGCAGATTGCCCGGGCGGGGGCCGATACACTCTCGGGCTGAGTCCTTGCGGCCGGGAATAAACTCCGGTCGCCGCTGTTTACCTCCCACGCAGCGCCGGCCGGATGCTTGCGCGCTGCCGCTTGGCCGATCTCGGCCAGACCCGCCAGACCAAGGAGGATTCATGAAAGCGCGAAAAACCATAATGCAAACGGCTTCGGCTGCTGTATTGTTTGCCGTACTTGCAATTCCAACCCAGGCGCAGACGCCGCCTCCGTATGGCGAGCCGATCAGCGTGGACACCGCCAAGAAAATCGCGGCCGGCGCCATAGCCGAGGCGCGCAAGAATAAATGGGGCATGGTGATCGCGATCACCGACGGCGGCGGGCACCTGGTGTACCTGGAGCGCATGGACGGCACCCAGTATGCCAGCGTCGATATCGCCACCAGAAAGGCGCAATCGGCAGCCGCCTACCGCCGTCCGAGCAAGGTATTCGAGGACGCGGTCGCCGGCGGCCGCAATGCGGTCCTGGGGCTGACGGGTGCGATGCCTATCGAGGGGGGGCTTCCTATCGTCATGGACGGCAAAATCGTTGGCGCGATCGGCGCCTCCGGCGGCACTGCGCCGCAGGACGGCGTGGCCGCAGCGGCCGGTATCAATGCGCTGAAATAGCCACATCAGCTGCGCAGGGCCGCGCAGGCGGCCCATCGCGCCCGCGACTCCCCCGTGCATTCTGGCCGCGCGGATTGCGCCTATAATTCCGCAATGCATGCGGCCGTGGGAGGGCGCAGTGTCGCCGCAACAAATACAGGGGATCGCGCGAGAATTGCTGGACGCGCGTGAGCAGGCGCGACGGATAGCCTGTTTCACCGCGCGCGATCCGAATTTCGATCTGGACGCCGCCTATCAGGTGGCGGCGGAACTGATGCGAATACGCCGCAGCCGCGGCGGCCGGCCGGTCGGGCGCAAGATCGGCTTCACCAACCGCAGCATCTGGGCGCTGTACGGCGTCGATGCGCCCATGTGGGCGCACGTCTATGACGACACGGTGAGCTACGCCCAGGGCGGAACAGCCGAGGTATCGCTGGCGGGGACGGTGTCGCCGCGCATGGAGCCCGAGATCGTGTTCAAGCTGCGTGCGCCCATTCCCGTGGGCTGCAATGACGCGGAGCAACTGCTGCGCTCGGCCGCATGGTATGCGCACGGCGTCGAGATCGTGCACAGCCATTTCGACTGGAAATTCAAGCTCGCCGACGCCGCGGCCGACTGGGCCTGTCATGCGCACCTGGTCATCGGCGAACCACAGGCCATTCGCGAAGAGGACATTGCGGCGCTGGCGCGCGCGCTGCCCGGCATCCGGGCGGCGTTACTCAAAGGCGGGGTCAGGCAGATCGAGGGCATCGGCGCCAATGTGCTCGGCAGCCCGGCTTATGCGCTCGGCTTTCTCGCCGATCTGCTGGCAAAGCAGACATTCATGCAGCCGCTTGCCGCGGGCGAAGTGGTGAGCACCGGCACCATCAGCGACGCACTGCCGGTCAGACCGGGTGAAACCTGGTCTACCGAGATCACCGGCCTGCCGCTGCAGAATCTGACCATAAAATACACCGATTGATTTCCCCATGATCGGGCTATTACAGCGCGTTACCCAAGCCCGGGTGGAAGTCGGCGCAGCGAGCGTGGGTACGATCGGTTCGGGCCTGCTGGTGCTCGTCTGCGCCGAGCGCGGCGACAGCGAAGCCGAAGCCGATCGTCTGCTCGAGCGCGTGCTGGGCTACCGCGTGTTTGCCGACGCCGAGGGCAAAATGAACCTGAGCCTGCGCGAAGTGCATGGCGGCCTGCTGCTGGTGCCGCAGTTCACGCTTGCCGCGGACACGCACAAGGGCATGCGCCCCAGTTTCACCCCGGCCGCAGCGCCTGCGGACGGCGAGCGGCTGTTCGATTACTTCGTCTCCCGGGCGCGGGCGTCGCATGCCGCGGTCGAATGCGGGCGTTTCGGCGCGCACATGCAGGTGAGCCTCACCAACGACGGGCCGGTGACCATCTGGCTCAGAGTCGAACCGGCGTAGGCTGCGCTTGCGCGCCCCGTGCACCAGCCGTGTTTGTTGGTGCGTATAAGAGCAAGCGCAGGTTGGGGTTGCTTTAACCCAAGATTGCAAATTGTGCGCGGATATGCTTTTCATCCGCGCACAATCTGCGATCCGCGCGGACCGGGCGCCGTCCGCGCAAGTTTGATCGCTGCAGCTTATCATCCTGCATCCGCCGTATCGATGCGCGGCCATTGCGCGCTGCGCGCGCCAACCGTGCATTTGGCGCGGATGAAAAGCGCATCCGCACCAAATACACGGTTATGGATAAAATCAACGGCAGTACCGAGGGGGTATGCAAAATCGGTAGTGCGCGCGGACGGTTTTTCGCCCGCGCCAAATCCTGGGAGCGAATCATGACCGCACACCGCATCGAACACGACACATTCGGACCGATCGAAGTGCCGGCGGAGCACTTGTGGGGCGCGCAAACACAGCGCTCGCTCGCGCATTTCCGCATATCCGGCGAACGCATGCCGCGCGAGCTGATCCTGGCGCTGGCGCTGGTCAAGCGCGCCTGCGCGAACGTGAATGCGCAACTGGGCGCGCTGGATGCCGCCAAGGCCCAGGCCATCGTCGCCGCGGCGGACGAGGTGCTCGCGGGCAAGTGGGACGGCGAGTTTCCGCTGGTCGTGTGGCAGACCGGCTCGGGCACCCAGACCAACATGAACCTGAACGAGGTGCTCGCCAACCGCGCCTCCGAGCTGATGGGCGGCGGGCGCGGCGAAGCGCGCCTGGTCCATCCCAATGACGACGTGAACCGCGGCCAGTCCTCGAACGACGTGTTCCCGACTGCCATGCACGTCGCCGCGGTGCAGGCGGTAAGCGGCGCGCTGGTGCCGGCCTTGCGCCGGCTGCGCGATACCCTGGCGGCGAAGTCGGCCGCATTTGCCGGCATCGTCAAGATCGGACGCACCCACCTGCAGGACGCCACGCCGCTGACGCTGGGGCAGGAATTCTCCGGCTACGTCGCGCAGTTGGAGCACGGCATCGCGCATGCGCAGGCGGCGCAGACGCATCTATGCGAGCTGGCCCTGGGCGGCACCGCGGTCGGCACCGGATTGAACGCGCATCCGGAATTCGGCCGGCGCGTCGCCAGGGAACTTGCGCGCCTGACCGGATTGCCGTTTGTGACGGCACGCAACAAGTTCGAGGCGCTGGCCGCGCACGACGCACTGGTGCATGCCCACGGCGCGCTCAAGACCCTCGCTGCCTCCCTCACAAAAATCGCGAACGACGTGCGCTGGCTCGCCTCGGGACCGCGCTGCGGCATAGGCGAGATCGCAATACCGGAGAACGAGCCGGGCAGTTCGATCATGCCGGGCAAAGTCAATCCTACCCAGGCAGAAGCGCTCACCATGCTTTGCGCCCAGGTCATGGGCAACGATGTCGCCATCAACATCGGCGGGGCATCCGGCAACTTCGAGCTCAATGTGTTCAAGCCGCTGATCATCCATAATTTCCTGCAGAGCGCGCGCCTGCTCGCCGACGGCGCATCCAGCTTCGACGAGCATTGCGCGGCGGGCATCGAGCCCAGGCGCGAGCGCATTGCGGCGCTGCTCGCGAATTCCCTCATGCTGGTGACCGCCCTCAACCCGCATATCGGCTACGACAAGGCGGCCGAGATCGCCAAGCGCGCGCACCGGAACGGCGAAACGCTGCGGCAGGCGGCGCTGGCGCTGGGATATGTCACGGCGGAGCAGTTCGATGCCTGGGTGCGGCCGGAGGCGATGACGGGGAACAACTGAGAGGCCATTTCAGAATTACCGAAATGGCCCCTGATTTAGGGGAGTATGAGGGGATGTATCCCCTCATTGCCTTGGCCTTCAACTTGCTACAATGCCATCCTATGATCCATACACCTCCTGGAAGCAAGCCAGTACCCGGCCCCGAGTACCTGCAGAGCACGCGTTTCCTCGATTCGGACAGCGCCGCCGTGCGCGACTTCGCGCAGCAGGCGGCGGGCGCCGAAGCGAACGACATCGGGCGCGCGGTCAGGCTGTATTACGCGGTGCGCGACGGCATACGCTACGACCCATTCTCGATGCGTCTCGATCCAGGCATCTACGTGGCGAGCCATGTGCTCACGGCGAAATCGGCGTATTGCATTCCCAAGGCGAACCTGCTCGCCGCCGCCGCGCGCGCGCTCGGCATCCCCTGCGCGATCGGCCTGTCGGACGTGGTCAATCACCTGACCACGGAAAAGCTCAAGGCGCTCATGGGCGGCACGACTTACTTCATGCACCACGGTTATGCGGTGCTGTACCTGGAGGGGAAGTGGGTGAAAGCGGCGCCTGCGTTCAACATCGAACTGTGCAATCGTTTCGGCGTGCTGCCGACCGAGTTCGACGGCCGCTCGGATGCGATCTTCCAGCCTTATGACGCGAATCAACGCCGCCATATGGAGTACGTCAAGGACCACGGCGTCTGGTCGGATTTTCCCTATGACAAGGTGGACGCCGACTTCCGCGCGTTCTACCCCGTCAGCGCTTTTGGCGCGGGCGATCCGGGCGAAAAATTCGAGGATGGCGTGCGCGTAGCCTAGTCTTCTTCCTGCGCCGCTTTGTGTTGCGACGTCAGTTGCTGCTGCAGCTGACCGGGCACTTGGGCGTAATGGCTGAACTCGACCGAGTACGAGCCTTGCCCGCCCGTGATTGAACGCAGGCGGTTCTGGAAGTCGACCAGTTCCGCCAGCGGCACCTGGCCGGTGGTGCTGATGATGTCCGCCGAGCGCTGCTGCGTACCCGTGATCTGCCCGCGTTTTGAAGCGATTTCGGAGGTCATGTCGCCGACGTATGCCTCCGGCGCGTCGATGTCGATGTTGACGATCGGCTCGAGCATGATCGGCGCCGCCTTGGAGAACGCGTCGATCACCGCTTTGCGGCCGGCGGAGACGAAGGCGATCTCCTTGGAGTCCACCGCGTGGCTCTTGCCGTCGTACACGATGACGCGCAGATCCTCCACCGGGTAACCGGCGATCACGCCCGCGTCCAGCGCCATGCGCACGCCTTTTTCCACCGCCGGGATGAACACCGTCGGTATTACGCCGCCCTTCACCTGGTCGACGAATTCGTAGCCGGCGCCGCGCGGCAGCGGCTCTATTCTCAGATACACCTCGCCGAACTGGCCGGCGCCGCCGGTCTGCTTCTTGTGGCGGCAGTGGCCTTCGGCCTTGCGGCTGATGGTCTCACGGTAAGGAATGCGCGGCGGCCTGGTATCCAGCTCGAGCTTGTATTGCTGGGTCAGTTTTTCCAGTTTCGTGCGCAGATGCAGCTCGCCGAGCGCGCGGATGACCGTCTCGTTGGTCGCGGGATGGCGTTCCATGCGAAAACACGGGTCCTCCAGCTCCAGCTTGTGCAGAATCTCGAACAGGCGCTGTTCATCGCCCTTCTTCTTTGTCTCCACCGCGAGTCCGTGCATCGGCGCCGGGAACTCCAGCGGGCGCAGGTGGATGTGGTCTTCGTCGTGGGAATCGTGCAGCACCGCATCGAACTCGATCTCCTCCACCTTCGCGACGGCGCCCAGATCGCCGGGCACCAAGGCATCGGTCTCGACGTAATCCTTGCCTTGCAGCAAATACAGGTGCGCCACCTTGAACGGCCGGTTGCCGTCGCCGATGAACAGCTGCGCATCGCGCTTCACCGTCCCCTGGTGCACGCGGAATACGCCAAGCTTGCCCATATAGGGATCCATGATGACCTTGAACACGTGGGCGAGCACGTGTTTGGCCGGATCAGGCTCGGCATGGAATTCCACGGCATTCGCACCTTCGCCCTTGAGGAAAGGCGGCGCGTTGCCCTCGGCGGGATTGGGTGCGAGCCCGGCGAGTATGTCGAGCAGTTCGGCCACACCGGCGCCGTTCCTGGCCGAGACGAAGCATACCGGTATCAGGTGTCCTTCGCGCAATGCTTTTTCGAACGGTGCGTGCAGTTGTTCGGGATTGATGTCGCCCTGCTCGAGGTAGAGCGCCATCAGTTCCTCGTCGACCTCCACCACCTGGTCGACGAGTGCCGCGTGCGCCGCCTTGACCGAGGAAAAATCCGACTCGCCGTCCGGATTGAAAAAACAGTCGACGACGTCCTTGCCTGCGTGCGCCGGCAAATTGATCGGCAGGCATTCCTTGCCGAAGGTCTCCTGGATGTCTGCGAGCAGTTTCGGCAGGTCGACGTTTTCCGCGTCGATCTTGTTGACCACGATCATGCGGCACAGCGTGCGCGCCTGCGCCCACTTCATCATGCGCCGCGTGGCAAGTTCGATCCCGGTTTGCGCGTTGATGACGACGGCGGCGGTGTCGACCGCGGCAAGCGCACATATCGCCTGGCCGCTGAAATCCGGATAGCCGGGCGTATCGATGAGGTGTATGCGGGTGTCGCGCCAGGCGAAATTCACCAGCGCGGAGTTGAGCGAGTGGCCGTAGGATTTTTCCAGGGGATCGTAGTCGCAGACGGTATTGCCGCGCTCGACGCTGCCGGCGGTCTTGATCGCGCCGGCGCGCGCGAGCAGGGCCTCGGCCAAAGTGGTTTTGCCGGCGGCGCCGTGGCCCACTAATGCGACGGCACGGACGGCTTCGGTTGTGTAGATCGGCATGGAGGGCTCCTGAGGTTCGCGACAACGACTGCGATTTGTTTTTTTCAGCGAATATTTTAGCACCCCCTGCGGATGCCTGCGATCAGCGCTGTTGCGTCAATGAGTGTTATTCCGGATCGTCCAGCGCGTGTTCGAGATGGGCGATGTCCCCCCAGCTCTGCAACTGCCAGGCGCCGCGCCGATGGCGCAAACGATTGACGCCGGTGTTGTGCAGAGGGAAGTCGCGCGGCGCATCCAGGGGCATTGCACTGGCGTGGCGATAGAGCATGGCGAGCACGCCGCCGTGGGTGACCGCCGCCAGCGTCAGTCCGGCATGGCGCCGGGCAAGCTCGGTGAAACAGGCAACGCTGCGCTCGAACAATTGGCGCATGCTTTCCCCCTCCGGAATGACGTAATCGGGGTCGTGCGTCCTGAAGCGGGCGTATTCGCCGGGGTAGCGCGCCTCGACTTCGGCCGGAGTCAGGCCCTGAAAAATCCCCATGCGCCGCTCGCGCAGGCGCGGCTCGACCACGATCTCGTGCCCGCTGCGCATGGCGATGGCGCCGGCGGTCTGCAGTGCGCGGCCGAGATCGCTCGAGAGCAGCAGGTCGAAGCGTTCCGCCGCGAGGCGTACGCCCAGGGCCTGCGCCTGTGCCAGGCCTTCCCGGTTGAGCGCGCTGTTCAGATGCCCCTGAAAGCGGCCTTCGCTGTTCCATTCGGTTTCGCCGTGGCGGATGGCGATGAGATGCGTGTCTGCTGCGCCGGACATGCGCTCGGTCCCTGATCCGATATGCGGGGGCAGGTCCCCCTCCGTGCTCATTCAGTGCTTCGCCGTGCCCAGGGCGACCACCGCCCCGACCACGACCAGCGCACCCACGATCTGCCGCGGCTCCACCCCCTGGCCGAGGATCGGCCAGGCGAGAAACAACACCGCGATCGGTTCGAAATTGAGCGCGGCCGAGTTGTTCAACGCGTCCAGGCGCGGCAGTAATACGAACAAGGCGGTGAACGCGGTGCCGTAGAACAGCGTCAACAGGGCCAACCCCAGCCACCCGCCCGGGTTCGACGGCAGCGCCAGATCGCCCGAAACTGCGCCCGCCGCGAGCATCAGCAGCGCGACCGTGCTCATGGTGAGCAACGTGCGCAGCCTGCCGTCCATGTCCTTGAGCCAGCGCGACGTGAGATACAGGGCCGCGGCGAAGGACACCGCCGCGCCCAGCGCATAGGCGACGCCTGCACCGATCTCGGACCAGCGGGCGGCGATGTCGCCGGCGGCGCCGAACACGTCGAGCGCAAGCGCCAATCCGATCAGTGCGACCGGCATGGCGACCAGCGCGCGCCGCGCCGGACGCTGGCCGTCGGCGGCCCAGGATATGAGGGAGAACATCATCGGAAAGGTGTTGAAGGCGAGCAGGGCGAGCGCGACCGGGATGCGCGCGACCGCCGAATAGAGGCAGTAGCTTTGCACCGCGATAAGCACGCCGATGGCGAGCGCGCGCCAGCGCGTCGCCGCCGCAAGCGCCAGCGGCACGCGGCTGGCGAGGACCAGCATCCCCACGAACAGCGCCGCGCCGATGGAGCGTACCGCCACCGCCGTGGTGATATTGACGCCGTGATCGATGGCGTAGCGGGCAGCGATGTGGTTGCTGCCGAACGTGGTTGCGATGACCAGCAGGATCGCGATGCTGATCCAGCGCGGGAATGGTTTGCCGTGCAACGCTATTCAACTTCCAAAGAACAGGCTATATGCGGCGTCGTAGCTGCCGTCGCATGCCAGGAGCGGAGAAATTGCGCGCTGCGCGCGCCAACCGCGTTTTCTGTACGGATAAGAACCATCCGTACAGAAAACGCGGTTATGATTGAAAACAGACACAGCGCGGGTTTTTATACAAGATCGCCGATTGCGCACGGATGGCTTTTTCATCCGTGCGCAATCGGCGATCCGCGCGGACGGGTTTTCGCCCGCGCAAAATCGCAACTTTGCAATTGCGGGGGCCACGATTCAGGTCGCCACGTATAAATGGGTCACGCGACGGCGACCGGAATCTTGAATTCCTTGATTCTCTTTTCCCATTCCGCCGGGCCGGTCTGGTGCACCGAAGCGCCGCCCGAGTCCACGGCCACGGTGACTGGCATGTCCTTCACCTCGAATTCGTAGATCGCCTCCATGCCCAGGTCGCCGAACGCGAGCACGCGCGATTTCTTGATCGCCTTGGCGACGAGGTAGGCGGCGCCGCCGACGGCCATGAGGTAGGCGGCCTTGTGCTTTCTGATCGCCTCGATCGCTACGGGTCCGCGCTCGGACTTGCCTATCATGCCGATCAGGCCCGTCTGCGCCAGCATCATCTCGGTGTACTTGTCCATGCGCGTGGCGGTGGTGGGGCCGGCCGGGCCTACGACTTCGCCCTTGATCGGATCGACCGGGCCGACGTAGTAGATCACGCGGTTGGTGAAATCCACCGGCAGCTTCTCGCCCTTGGCGAGCATTTCCTGGATGCGCTGGTGCGCGGCGTCGCGGCCAGTCAGCATCTTGCCCGACACGAGCAGGATATCGCCCTGTTTCCACGCGGCAACCTCGGCTGCGGTGAGGGTATCGAGGTTGACGCGCTTGGCCGCGGAGGCGGGGGCCCAGGTCACCTTGGGCCAGTCGTCGAGCGCAGGCGGATCGAGCGCGACCGCGCCGGAACCGTCGAGCACGAAATGCGCATGACGCGTGGCGGCGCAATTGGGGATCATCGCGATCGGTTTGTTGGCGGCATGGGTGGGATAGTCCACGATCTTGACGTCGAGCACCGTGGACAGGCCGCCCAGGCCCTGCGCGCCGATGCCGAGCGCGTTGATCTTGGTATAGAGTTCGACGCGCAGTTCCTCCAGCTTGGACTTGGGCCCGCGCGCGAGCAGCTCGTGCATGTCGAGCGGCTGCATCAGCACTTCCTTGGCCATCATCATCGCCTTCTCCGCGGTCCCGCCTACGCCGATGCCGATCAGACCGGGCGGGCACCAGCCCGCGCCCATGGTGGGCACGGTTTTCAGCACCCAGTCGACCACCGAATCCGAGGGGTTGAGCATGGCGAACTTCGATTTCGCTTCCGAGCCGCCGCCTTTGGCCGCGACCGTCACTTCGAGCTTGTTGCCCGGAACCACCTCCATGTGCACCACCGCAGGCGTGTTGTCCCTGGTGTTCTTGCGCGTGAACAGCGGATCGGCCAGTACGGAACTGCGCAAAGGGTTGTCCGGGTTGGTATAGGCGCGGCGCACGCCCTCGTTTACCGCGTCGGCGATCGAGCCCTTGAAGCCGTCCCAGCGCACGTCCATGCCGATCTTGAGGTACACGTTGACGATGCCGGTGTCCTGGCAGATCGGGCGGTGGCCTTCGGCGCACATGCGCGAGTTGGTCAGGATCTGCGCGATCGCATCCTTGGCCGCAGGCGCCTGCTCGCGCTCGTAGGCGCGCCCGAGGTGGTCGAGATAGTCCTTCGGATGGTAGTAGCTGATGAACTGCAGCGCGTCGGCAATGCTTTGGATCAGGTCTTCCTGCTTGATGGATGTCATGATGATCTCGCTAGTGGGATTTTCCCGGTTTTGCCGGGGAGGGCATGAGACGGTCGATGAAGGCAATGGCGATCGCCGACAGCACCAGGGTCAGATGAATGATGGTCTGCCACAGCATGGTTTTCTCATCCAGCGTGGCGGCGCTCATGAAGGTCTGCAGCAGATGGATCGATGAAATGGTGATGATGGCGGTGGCGAGCTTGACTTTGAGCACCGCCGCGTTGACATGCGACAGCCATTCGGGCTGATCCGGGTGGCCTTCCAGGCCCATGCGCGAAACGAAAGTTTCGTAGCCGCCGACGATGACCATCACCAGCAGATTGGCGATCATCACCACGTCGATCAGGCCGAGCACGCGCAGCATGATGTCGGCTTCCGTGATGGAAGTCGCCTTCTCCACCAGGTGCCAGAGCTCGATGGTGAAGTGGATCACGTACACGCCCTGCGCGACGATCAGGCCGAGATAGAGCGGCAACTGCAGCCAGCGGCTGAGGAATATCAGGTTGGGCAGCGGCTTGAGGGGTTTGGGTGCGTCTGCTTGCATGATTCTGCTTTGGAGGTGGGAAATGCGGGTCTGCGGGGGGCGGATTTCTAGGCTGATTTTACCATCATTGGCGTGTGCGGAATTGCCCGCGGACGGGCTTGCTTCAGATCAGGCCGCTCGCGCGCAGCGCCTCGATTTCGGCCGCGCCGTAGCCGAGCCAGGCCAGCACGCCGTCGGTGTGCGCACCGAGCGCGGGTATGCTTCCCATCGCCTGAGCGTAAGCATCGGACAGCGGCGGCGGCCGCAGGGCCGGGAGCGGTCCCGCCGGCGAGGCCACCTCGGCCCAGCGCCCGCGCGCGCGCAGCTGCGCGTGTTCGCGCAGGCCTTCGACCGTGTTGACCGCGGCGTTGGCGATGCTCGCGGCGTCGAGCAGCGCGATCAGCTCGGCCGAGCTCAATTGCGCGAGGCGCAGGTGCAGCAGCGGTTCCAGTTGTTGCCGGTTGGCGCTGCGCGCGGCATTTGAACCGAAGCGCGGGTCGTGCGTCAGATCCGGCGCGCCCAGGACCTTGTCGCAGAACAGCGCCCATTCGCGCTCGTTCTGGATCGCGATCATCACGGTCTTGCCGTCGCCGGCCTGGAACGGCCCGTAGGGATAGATGGTCGCGTGCGTGGCGCCGGTGCGCGCCGGTTGCGCCGCGCCGTCCGACGCATAATAGAGCGGATAGCCCATCCACTCCGCCAGGCAGTCGAGCAGCGACACTTCGATGTTGCTGCCTTTGCCGGTGCGCGCGCGCAGCAGCAGCGCGTTCAGAATGCCGCTGTAGGCATACATGCCGCCGGCGATGTCCGCGATCGAGATGCCCGACTTTGCCATGCCCTCTTCGCTGCCGGTGATTGAAAGGAGGCCCGCCTCGGCCTGGATCAGCAGGTCGTAGGCCTTCTTGTCGCGGTAGGGTCCGCCTTCGCCATAGCCGGAAACGCCGCAGACGATCACGCGCGGGTTGATCCGGTGTATCGAAGCCGCATCCAGTCCCAGGCGCGCCGCCGCGCCCGGGGCCAGGTTCTGCACGAACACGTCGGCGCGCGCGAGCAAGCGCTGCAGCAGCGGCAGCGCCTGCGCATGCTTCAGATCCAGCGTGACGCTCTCCTTGCCGCGATTGGTCCAGACGAAATGCGAAGCCAGGCCGCGCACGCGCTGGTCGTAGGCGCGCGCAAAATCGCCGCTCACCGGGCGCTCGATCTTGATCACGCGCGCGCCGTTGTCGGCCAGATGCCGCGTGGCCAGCGGCGCGGCGACTGCATGTTCCAGGGCGACGACGACAATGCCGTCTAGGGGGCGGGTCATGTTGAGTGGGCCAAGGTTGGAAGCAGAGTGCGGTCTAAGCTTGCTGCGTCGCACCAAGCCCGATCGAAGTTACCATCTTTGCGCGAACTGCGTCAACGCGCCATGGTAGGGGTCCAGGGTGACGCAAGCTTCTGTGGTCTGGGTCGTCCGCTTTACAAAATTTCGGATTAGTGCTTTGATTTGTGCCGTATAGCAGAGGCGTAAGGCTGGCGTAAGCCTGGGTTTCCATAATATCCAGCACCGTTGCCGGCATCAAACACAAATAAATCGCTGCAATTCAATCCTTGTTTATCGAGCATAGAGAAAGAGGAGACCGTTGTCATGTCCGCGCAGATCGAATCGGTATTGAACGAAACCCGGGTTTTCCCGCCGTCCGCAGCGTTCATCAAGCAAGCCAATGTCCCGGGCATGGCGGCTTACCAGGCCTTGTGCAATGAAGCGGAGCGCGATTTCGAGGGCTTCTGGGGGCGCCTGGCCAGGGAAAACCTGCTTTGGCACAAGGCGTTCACCCAGGTGCTGGACGAGTCCAATGCGCCGTTCTTCAAGTGGTTCGCGGACGGCGAGCTCAACGCCTCCTACAACTGCCTCGACCGGCACCTGAAGACGCAGCCGGACAAGATTGCGATCATTTTCGAGGCCGACGACGGCAAGGTCACGCGCATCAGCTACAAGGCGCTATACCACAAGGTATGCCAGCTCGCGAACGCGCTGAAGGCGCATGGCATCAACAAGGGCGACCGCGTGCTCATCTACATGCCGATGTCGATCGAGGTGGTGGTCGCGATGCAGGCGTGCGCGCGCATCGGCGCGACGCACTCGGTGGTGTTCGGCGGTTTTTCCGCGAAGAGCCTGCAGGAACGGATCGTCGACGCCGGCGCCACCGAAGTCATCACCGCCGACGGGCAGTTCCGCGGTGGCAAGGAAATTCCGCTCAAGCCGGCGGTGGACGAGGCGCTCGCGATGGGCGGCTGCGACAAGGTCAGGAACGTGATTGTGTACAAGCGCAGCGGCAGCGCCGTCAGCATGCAGGCGCCGCGCGACAAGTGGTGGCACGACGTGATCCAGGGACAGCCGGAGGAGTGCGAGCCGACCTGGGTCAATGCCGAGCATCCGCTGTTCATCCTCTACACCTCGGGCTCGACCGGCAAGCCCAAGGGCGTGCAGCACTCCACCGGCGGCTACTTGCTGCAGGCGGTCATGACGATGAAATGGGTGTTCGACCACAAGTCGGGCGACGTGTTCTGGTGCACTGCCGACGTCGGCTGGGTCACCGGCCATACCTACATCACCTACGGGCCGCTCGCGGTGGGCGCCACCGAAGTCATGTTCGAGGGCATCCCGACCTATCCCGACGCGGGGCGCTTCTGGAAGATCATCCAGGACCACAAGGTGAACGTGTTCTATACCGCGCCCACCGCGATCCGGTCCCTCATCAAGGCGGGCGCGGACCTGCCGAAGAAATACGACCTCAAGTCGCTGCGCATCCTGGGCACGGTGGGCGAGCCGATCAACCCCGAAGCCTGGATGTGGTATCACACGGTGGTGGGCGACTCGCGCTGTCCCATCGTCGATACCTGGTGGCAGACCGAAACCGGCGGGCACATGATCTCGCCGCTGCCCGGCGTGACGCCGACCAAACCCGGCTCCTGCACTTTCCCGCTGCCGGGGATCATGGCCGCGGTCGTGGACGAAACCGGGCAGGAAGTGGAAAAAGGCAAGGGCGGAATCCTGGTGATCAAGCGCCCCTGGCCGGGCATGATCCGCACCATCTGGGGCGACCCGGAGCGCTACAAGAAGAGCTATTACCCGGAGGATTTCAAGGGCAAGTATTACCTCGCCGGCGACGGCGCCAGCCGCGATATGGAGGGCTACTTCCGCATCATGGGGCGCATCGACGACGTGCTCAACGTCGCCGGCCATCGTCTCGGCACCATGGAGATCGAATCGGCGCTGGTGGCGAACACCAAGCTCGTGGCCGAGGCGGCGGTAGTCGGCCGGCCCGACGACGTGACCGGCGAGGCGGTGTGCGCCTTCATCGTGCTCAAAGGCCCGCGCCCCACCGGCGCCGACGCCCATAAGATGGCGCAGGAGCTGCGCGATTGGGTGGGCAAGGAGATCGGCGCGATCGCCAAACCCAAGGACATCCGCTTCGGCGACAACCTGCCCAAGACCCGCTCCGGGAAAATCATGCGGCGGCTGTTGCGCTCCATCGCCAAGGGCGAGGAGATCACACAGGACGTGTCCACCCTGGAGAACCCGGCGATTCTGGAACAGCTCAAGCAGCCGGTGGCGTAGGGATACGGCGGAGGGGCGCCGACCGGTGGCGCAGTAGCTGGAGATAGGGCGGGAGCACGAGCTCCCGCCTTTTTTTCGGATCGAAAAGACGGCGTGCGGCGCGCCAAAAAGCCGCTACGCCGGAATCCAGAAAGGCGTTTTTCCATTGCCTTACAGAGGGTTCTGGCGTAAGCTGCGCACCTTCGCAAAGAGCCCGGGACCGCCAGCAGCAGCGGGCTCGACAATCAGCAGGAGAGGTGGCCGAGCGGTTGAAGGCGCACGCCTGGAAAGCGTGTATACGGGTTAAACCGTATCGCGGGTTCGAATCCCGCTCTCTCCGCCAACCCGCTAGCATTCATGCGGTTCTTCGGGCGATTGCTACAAGATCCCATCCAAAATCCAATCAATTGGCAGCTCGCGCTCGCAGGGTTGGGCTGAGCGCGATCTCGACCATTCGAAAAGCACCCCGCTGAGCGATTAGCGGGGCTGCGCAATGCGCGAACAGCTCGAATCGCTGATATCGTTGAAGAACACCGCAAATTTGCAGCCTCGCCCGAATTTTCGCTATCTGCTCTGGGGTATCTTCCACTGCGCGTGTTGCCGCCTCCCATTGCTCGGCCGTCTTGGGTCAAATCCAAAAGAATATATCGAGCTGGAGTAGTATTGCGGCAACAGATAGGCAAATCATTATTACACGTTAGACGCCCCCTTTTCGATCACTACGTCAAATGAATGACGCACCACTTCTCGACGGCAAATCCCTAGTGCTTATCGTCGGCGCGGGCGCGAGCAAGGAGGTGAAGCTTCCGGTTGGCGATGAACTCAAACAGGCCATCGCTTCAAGTCTGAACTTCCGGGTTGAGAACATGTATGACGTTGTCGGTGGCGATCAAAGGATCGTCCAGGTGTTTCATACGCTCGCGCAGCAAACAGGGAATCAGCGCGGCGACATCAATCCATATCTTAAGGCGGCGACGCAAATCCGAAATGCGATGCCGCAGGCGCAGTCGATCGACAACTTTATTGACTCCCACCGGTCGGACACTCTAATGGCTCAGTGCGGGAAGCTCGCCATCGTGTCGTGTATCCTTAAGGCCGAGGGAGCAAGTTCTCTCCGAGTTGACAGAAGCAATGTCTACAATACGATCAAGTTCGCAGATGTGGCCAACACTTGGTTTAACAGTCTGTTCCAACTCATTGTCCAGAGTTGCCAACGCGACGAAGTATCCGAGCGACTGCGACAGATCGCTGTAATCTCTTTCAACTACGATCGCTGTTTAGAGCACTTTCTGCATGGCGCTCTTCAGAACTACTATTCGATGACCTCGGAGGAGGTCACTTTGAAGCTGAGTCAACTTGATATCTTCCATCCTTACGGCACCGTAGGGTTACTACCGTGGATGGATTCCTCGACAGGCATTCACTACGGTGGCGAACCCACCTCGCAGCAACTAGCTAGTCTCGCAACTCGAATTCGAACGTTCACCGAAGGAACCGATGAAACAGCTAGCGAGATCGCGTCCATTCGGTCTACCCTTCATTCTGCTGAAAGAATCGCCTTCCTCGGATTTGCCTTCCATCCGCTGAATCTCGAACTTCTCTATGGCGTCAGGAATGATGCGGCGGCACCACATGACGGTCCAGTGTATGCAACAGCGCTAGGTTTGTCCGATAGCGATGCAGAACTCATAGCCGGCGATCTGGCATTCCAAGGTGGGTATCGACCCGCGAACATACACTTCCATAGAGCTCTCACAGCATCCCAGCTCTTCAAAGAGTACTCGCGTAGTCTGTCGCTTCAATAGACACCAATTCTGGCGGATCAAAGGGACGAGGGTCGGTATATTTTCGTAGTAGAAAACAATTTGAGCCCGGCCCTTTTTAGTCCGTACAAATGTTTTGCCGACCTGAAGGCACATGAGACAAGGGGCAAGGACTATGAGCTAGACGTTCTTTGCCGCAATGGGATGCAAGTGGTTGTTATTGCGCCCCACGGCGGCGGAATTGAGCCTGAAACATCGAAGATTGCCAATGCAATCGCCGGTGCAGAGTTCAGCCTCTACTGCTACAGAGGTCTTAAGCCAGTCGGTAACGCTCGTTTGCACATCACCAGTCACGATTTTGACGAACCGGAATGCCTTGCGTTACTCGCAAAACACCGATCGGTATTGGCTATTCACGGTTGCGCGGAGTCCGGTGAATCGGTATTACTAGGCGGACGAGACAAAGTCCTAATGACCGACATTGCTGCGGCGTTGACCTTAGCCGGAATTAACGCAGAAATGTCAGGGCACGACTATCCTGGCGAACATCCTCTCAACATCTGCAATCGGGGAGCGCGTGGAATGGGTGCGCAATTTGAGCTATCTCGGCAATTTCGAGGCGGAGATCGGTTGCTCCTGTTTGTGAATACCATGCGCAGAGTGCTTGCTGCAAGGCAAAATGCGACGTAATTGGCCATGGCACAGTTGTGAAAATTGCGCCGTAACTGTGCCATGACCCCACTTGCTGAGACCGGAATGGGACAAATTCCGAATTTGCGGAATGTCTGAGGAAACGATTTATGACGCTATATAGTCGCCTAAACACGCTGCTTAAATTAGTTAAGCACAAAATCCTATTTTTCGTTCAGAGAAAAAAGGCGATCCGCTTCAAGAAAGCAAGGGATTTGGCTGGATCAGTCCTTAGGTATCAGTTGCAGTTTCGAATTGGTCGGGTAATGCCCCTCGGAAACGATAAAGCGCTTGACTTGGCAGTGCGCGGCGCCATGGCCGAGTTAATGTTTCCGACGCAATCTGTAAGTGCGGAATACGCTGATGTTTTCAAGAAGTTCAATGATCCATCAACTAAAAAGCAAATCGCAGAACTTGTAAACGGCGCCTTGGATGATCCAGACCTAAAGTCCACCATCATTGAAGCACTGCAATTTCAATATTTGATTTACAAGACGCTAAGACGGAAAGAGGATTCTGAGGAAATGGCGGCATTGATAGAGCATTTCGGCGGAACACTTCCCGAAGAAACTGACAAATTTGTCAAATCCGAGACTCTCAGACTAAAAGCGCGATTGCGCCAATTGGCAGACCGCGCTAGGGATGCGAGTACTTTCAAGATGGACCTCTCGCTGTCAGGTATTGGAGGTGTCTTGAGTGTTATTTCCGCATTGTTCGCGGTGAGCGGTTATGTGTATAACACCTATGTTTACAACGCAATTGGGATAGATGTATCGCTGTATTTTTCCCTTTCCGATTATCTAGCAGCAAGCGTTGAGAAGATTCGTTACGCGGGTTGGAGTACGGCGCTTTGTCTCTTTGTTATCTATTTTCAATTTAACCACTATTCCCGCAACCCAAGCGCCATGCTTGATGGGCGAGAAGCTGCATTTATGTCAGCTTATCGATATGCAGTCCTTGCGGTTTTTATTCTTATTGCCATTCTCAATTATCTAGAGGGCGGGTTAGCTTACGTAAACGTCACTGCAGGTATCAGCGTGATTATGGGTCTATTCCTAGCGGTAAGAGTCTCGTCGGTGTACTTTTCCCGTCCGCTGCACGCGATGTTTTCACTGATGTTTCTTCTTACATTCTCCATATCACTCGCCCGGTCGGCGGTAATGGACGTGTTATCACTGCAACGTGGAAGTTACTCCTTGCATCAGAATGTGAGAATTATCCCGAGCAGAGATTTGCGTTTTGACCTAACTAAAGCGATTTTGGTGGGAGGAAATAGTACTTATCTCTTCTTCTATAATGCGAATACGCGCGAGGGCATGATTATTCCGAAAAGCGATATTCGGGAATTTGTAGTTACCAATCCTGAAGCGAAGTAGAATCCACGTCAGAATGCCACTTCATCAGGAGTTCGCGATGACCATCAATGACCGCATCGAAATCAATCCCCGGATCATGCTCGGCAAGCCGGTGGTGCGCGGCACGCGCATCACGGTGGAGCTGATTCTTAGAAAGATCGCGGAGGGTGCGACCGAAGATACCCTGCTAGACGCTTACCCGACGCTGAAGAAGAAAGACATCAAGGCGGCCATTGTCTACGCGGCCGATACGCTCGCACACGAAGAAACGCTGCTCGCGGGTGGCAGGAAGTAACGTTCCGGCCGGAGAATGCGTTTCCTCGCCGACGAAAGCTGCGATTTCACGTTTGTGCGTATCTTGCGTTCGGCCGGCCATGACGTGCTGGCGGTGGCGGAATCGGCGGCCGGCGCCGCCGATAAGAAGGTTATCGCACTCGCGCACAGCCAGCGGCGCATTCTGATCACCGAAGACAAGGACTTCGGGCAGCTCGTTTTCGCCGCCGCGGCTTCGACATCTGGAGTCATCTATGTTCGTTACCCGATGCGCTACCGTTCGACGCTGGGTGTGGATTTGCTGCGCCTGGTAGAGGAGCGTGGCGAGGCGCTGACCGGTGCCTTCGCGGTAGTCGAACCCGGTCGCACCCGAATCGGGCGCACACCATAGTGATGTAAGTGGCAATGAAAAAAGAACAGCTAGAGCTTATCCGTGGAAGCGGGAACATCTATCGCGACTTCAACATGGCGGATGCTGACGTTCGCCAGTTGAAGGCGATTCTTGCTGCCGAAATCATCAAGACGCTCGATAAGGACGAGTTGAGCGTGAGAAAGGCGCGGAGCATCACGGGAATTGATGCCGGAGATTTCTCGCGTGTGCGTAACGCGGATTTCCGGCGCGTCAGCGTCGAACGTCTTATGGCGATGATTAACGGGCTCGGGTCACGCGTCGAGGTGAAAATAAAGGTGCGGCGCGCTGAAAGCGCCGGACGACGTGCTGAACGAGGTGCTCGCCGGACGCTCAGGGCGCTCGCTTGACGTGGCGACGGCGTACTTCACGGCGGAGTAGCGGCGGCAGACTATCCGGCGAAACCGATCAGGCTGTTTGCCTGGCTCAGCGCGGGGAGCGCTGACCGGCAACCTCGCGCATCCCGGGGATCGAGCGCCCCGGCGCCACGGCCGGCATCAGCATGATCTGCGTGCCTTACCGCCCGGCGAGCGTGGCGCAAAGCGCCGACGCGATCCGGCGCGCCAACATCAGCATCGATTAAACGGAGCAACCAATGACAAACGAATTCGTCGCCATGGTCAACGCCCTTCCGGGCTGGGTGAAGGAGATGGGGATCGTGATTCTCACCGCCACGCCGGAAGAGGTGAGCTGCGAGTGGGAGGTGAGCGAAAAGCACCATCAGGGCTACGGCATCGTGCACGGCGGCGTGCATTGCGGGGTGATCGAGACGCTCGCCTCGGTCGGCGCCGCGGTCGTCGCGCATCCGCGTGGACAGCGGGTGGTCGGCCTGGAGAACAACACGTCCTTCATCCGCGCGGTGCGCTCGGGCAGGCTGCACGCGCTGGCCCGGCCGGTCACGCGCGGGCGCACGAGCCAGGTGTGGGAGGTGTGGATCCGCGACGAAAAAGAGCAGCTCGTGGCGCAGGGGCGCGTGCGCCTGCTGTGCGTGGACGAGGAGCGCGCGCTCGGCTGAGCGGGCAAATCACGAAAGGAACCGAGACTATGAAAATGATCATGCCCGCACGTCTTCTGGCCGCCGGCCTGCTGCTGGCGCCCTTGTCCGCCAACGCCGACACGGTCGGCTGCGTCACCACCGCGTGGAAACTCATCGGCGCCAACCACAAGATCTGTGTTGACGCCTTCCGCGATCCCAAGGTGCCCGGCGTCACCTGCCACGTGAGCCAGGCGAGGACGGGGGGCGTCTCCGGCTCGCTCGGCCTTGCGCAGGACCCGTCGCAGTTCTCGCTCGCCTGCCGCCAGACCGGCCCGATCACCCTGCCGGCCAAGTTGCCCAGGGAAGAAATCGTCTTCACCGAGGATACGTCGATCCTGTTCAAGGAAACACGCATCCTGCGCATGTGGGACGAGGCGAACCGAACCCTGGTCTATCTGGCCATCAGCCGCAAGCTGATCGAGGGGGCGCCGGCGAACAGCATATCCACCGTACCCGTGATGCCCTGGGGAGGGAAGCCGTAGCCATGCGCTCGGGCAGCCACGACGGACGCGCCCATAGGCTCGCCCAACGCAATGCCCTGCAGCAAGCGTGCGCATCCGGGTTCAAGTTTGCGGCCGGCGGACCGTTATGACTGGTAGCGACTGAATTCCGCGCGACAGGTGGACGCCGCACGCCCTGCTGATCGGGGCCGGGCGTAGCGCTTCTTCAAGGAACGGCAAACATGAACCAGGCAAGTGGAATCGCCGCCGGTGTGGCGAGGCCGGGGTTCGGGTTTGGCGTGGCGGCAATTAAATAATGTTTTCCCAAAGCAACGAGCGGCAGGGCCCCGGCGGGGCGGGGCGAGCGCCCGTTGACGGGAATCAGCGTGCGGCAGTCACAGGTCTGTATTCGAAATTCTTCCCCGGCATCCGCGCCAAGCTGATCGGCATTTTCGTGCTGATCAAAGTGGTGCCGCTGCTGCTGCTCGCGCTGTTCGCGTGGCAGGCAGCGAAGCAACTGGGCGAGAACCTTACCGGGCGCTCCACCGCCATGGCCGACCAGATGCTCGGCACGGTCAAGACGGTGGGAGATGCCGTGACCCTCGATGCCACCCGCGCGCTCGATCAGCGCTCGAGCGAGGCGATCGAACGGCTGACCACCGATACCGCGCGCGCTGTGGCGGAATTTCTGTACGCCCGCGACCGGGATGCCCTGCAGGCCGCCCGGATCGAACCCTCCGCGGCCGGCTACCGCGCCTTCCTGGCTACCCGTACGCGCGCGCTGTTCGCGCACGCACCGTGGAAGCTCGCCGACGACGGCAAGCACTGGGAGCCGGCGACGGCCGAAGGCGCCAATGCCGCGCTTGCCGCCGATCCGACACAGGCGCTGCCGGACAACAGCAAGGACTTTCGCGCGCGGCCGCCCGAATATCTGGGCCGCCACGAACTGCGGCAGATCTATGCCGAGATGACCTTTGTCGGTCTGGACGGCAGGGAGCGGGTGAAGGCGACCAACGGCACGCCAGTCTCGACCAAGCTCGCCGACGTGCGCGACCGGATGCAGACCTACGCCAGGGCGGAAACCTACTGGCCCGAGTTGCGCAAGCTCAAGCCGGGCGAGATTTTCGTGTCCGAGGTGATCGGCACCTATGTCGGCAGCCGCGTCATCGGCGCGTATACGCCCGCGGCGACGCAGAAGGCCGGCATCGCCTACGCACCCGAGGAATCGGCATACGCCGGCACCGAAAATCCCGTCGGCCGGCGTTTCCGCGGCATCGTGCGCTGGGCGACGCCGGTGGAACGAGGCGGCAAGGTGGTGGGTTACGTCACGCTCGCGCTCGACCACGATCACATCCGCCAGTTCACCGATCGCATCGTGCCGACCGCTGCGCGCTACACGCCGATCATCGACGCCATCGAAGGCAACTACGCCTTCATGTGGGACCACAAGGGCCGCGCCATCGCCCATCCGCGCGACTACTTCATCCCGGGTTACAACGCGCGCACCGGTCTGCCGGAGACGCCGTGGATGGACCAGTCGCTCTACGAAGCCTGGCAGGCCTCGGGCAAGCCATCCCACGAATTTCTCGCCGCTACGCCGCCGTACCTCGATCAGTCGCTGCAGAAAAAACCCGCCGCCGCGCTGGTCAAGGCCGGCACCATGGCGCTGGACTGCCGCTACCTCAATTTCTCGCCCCAGTGCCAGGGCTGGAACCAGCTCACCGAAACCGGGGGCTCGGGCTCCTTCGTCATTTTCTTCAGCGGCCTGTGGAAGCTCACCACGGCGGCGGCGATCCCCTATTACACCGGCCAGTACGGACGGCATCCGCGCGGATTCGGTGTCGTTACCATAGGCGCCAATGTCGACGATTTCCACCAGGCGGCCACCGAGTCCGGGCTGCGCATTGCCGGCGTCATCGGCGCGAAGGATCGGGTGTTCAAGCAGGAGCGCGCCGCGCTCATCGACAACATTCGGGACAACCTGTCGCGCACGGCCTGGGGGCTGACCCTCTCCACCGGCGTTATGGTGGCGCTCGTCCTGTTCATCGCCGTCTGGATGGCGAACTTTCTGACGCGACGCATCACCGCGATGATCGAGGGCATTCATCGCTTTCAACGCGGCGACCACGGGCACCGCCTGGAGGTGAAGTCCGGCGACGAGATGGGCGAACTCGCCAAATCGTACAACCAGATGGCCGACACCCTGCAGCAGTCCTTCGTCGGCATGCAGAACGAACTGCAGACGCGGCGCCAGGCCGAGGAGCAGCTTCGCGTTGCAGCGGTCGCCTTCGAGGCCCAGGAAGGCATGGTCGTCACCGATGCGCGCTGCGTGATCCTGCGGGTGAATCACGCTTTCACCGGCATCACCGGCCACACCGCGGAGGAAGTGCTGGGCAAGACGCCGCGAATGCTCAAATCGGAGCGCCATGACGCCGCTTTCTACACGGCGATGTGGGAGACCATCAGGCACAAGGGCGCCTGGCAGGGGGAAATGTGGAACCGGCGCAGGAACGGCGAATCGTTTCCGGCCTGGCTGACCGTCACGGCGGTGAAGGACGAGAACGCAACGGTGACGCACTACGTCGGGACGCTGACCGACATCAGCGAGCGCAGGCAGGCGGAGGAGAAGCTGCGGCGTTTCCGCGCCGCGATGGACGCCACCGAAGACGCGATATTCCTGGTCGATCGCAGCAGCATGCGCTTCATCGACGTCAACAACGCCGCCTGCAAAATGCTGCGGCTGACGCGCGCGGAACTGTTCGCCATGGGGCCGGAAGGCGTGCTGTCGACGCCGCGCCGGGAACTGGAACTGGCCTACGACGCCCTCATCGCCGGCAACGCCACGACCGGAGCGGTCGAGTTGTCGTGGAATGCGAAAGACGGCACGCGCGTATGGATCGAGCTGCGGCGGCGCGCCCAGCCGTCGGCCGAAGGCTGGACCATCGTCACCGTGGGCCGCGACATCACTGCGCACAAGCGCGCCGAGTTCGCGCGCACCCAGCTCGAAGTGCAGCTGCGCGAGTCGCAGAAGATGGAGGCGCTGGGAACGCTCGCCGGCGGCGTGGCACACGATTTCAACAACATCATCGCCTCGATCATGGGCAACGTGGAGCTGGCGCGCCAGGACGCGGGACCCGGCCACGCAGCGTCGGAAAGCCTGGAGGAAATCCGCAAGGCGAGCCTGCGCGCAAAGGACCTGGTGCAGCAGATCCTCGCCTTCGGCCGGCGCCAGCTGCTCGAGCGCAAGGTGATAGCGCTGGATACGGTGGTGCAGGATACGTTGAAGCTGCTGCGCGCCACCGTGCCCGCGGGGATAAGCCTGAACGTCGAATGCGCGCCCGACGCGCCGGCGGTGCTCGCCGATGTGACGCAGATCGAGCAGGTGCTGCTCAACCTGTGCAACAACGCCTGGCATGCGATCCAGGGGCAGGAGCGCGCCGGGGCGATCGAAATCCGGCTCGCGGCGCATATCGTTGATGGCGCGCCCTATCGCGGACCGGAGCGGCGCATCAAGGGTGAGCGCATTCCGCTTCGACCGGGCCGCTATGCCTGCCTGACGGTGCGCGACAACGGTCCGGGCATGGATCAGGCGACGCGTTCACGCATGTTCGAGCCGTTTTTCACCACCAAACCAGTGGGCGAAGGCACCGGGCTCGGACTGGCGGTGGTGCACGGCATCGTGCACAACCACGAGGCGAGCATCGTGGTCCAGAGCGCTCCCGGCGAAGGCGCAACCTTCCGCATCTATTTTCCCGAAGCACCGGCGCCGGCGGCGCTGGTCCCGGCGCCGGAGGCAAACGCGACCGGGGCAATGGGCGGCCAAACGCCCGCATTGCAGGGCGAGGGCGAGCACATTCTGTACCTGGATGACGATGAAGCAATCGTGTTCCTGATGACACGGCTGCTGCAACGCCAGGGCTACCGCGTAAGCGGCTTCACCGACCCAGGCGAGGCGGTTGCGGCGGTGCGTGCCGCCCCGGGTGAGTTCGACCTGGTCGTGACCGACTTCAACATGCCGCGCATGTCGGGGCTGGAGGTTACGCATGCACTGAAGGAGATTCGGGCGGATCTGCCCGTGGCGCTGGCGTCGGGCTATATCACCGAGGAGCTGCGGCAAAAAGCGCCTGCGGCGGGTATCAGCGAGCTGATCTACAAGCCCAATACCGTCGATGAACTGTGCGCGGCGGTGGCGCGGCTCGCCAGCACGGGAAGGATGAAGGAAAAGACTCCCGGATGACGCATGCTCCTGCCGGCAGACAATTGCACATTGTGCTGCGGCGGACAAAAGCGGTATGCCTGCGGAACGCGGTCGGCTGGTCTACAATCCGATCGGAAATCAACCCCGGAGGAGACCAGGTCATGTTCAAACGGATATTGCGCAGCGCAGTCCTGTCGTTGTTGTTCGCTGCGGGCGCCGCATCGGCCCAGCAGTTCCCGGTCAAGCCGATCACGCTGATCTGCCCCTGGCCCGCAGGCGGGTCGTCCGACCTCGTCATGCGCGCCTTCGCCGAATCGGTGGGCAAGCAGCTCGGGCAGCAGGTGGTGATCGAAAACCGGCCCGGCGCGTCCGGCACCATGGGTGCCGGCGCCCTGGTCAATGCGCGGCCCGACGGCTACACGCTGACGCAGCTGCCGATCAGCGTGTTCCGCATTCCTCACATCAACAAGACGCCATTCGATCCGCTCAAGGACATCACCTACATCATCAACGTCACCGGCTACACTTTCGGACTGGTTGTGAGGGCCGATGCGCCGTGGAAGGATCTGTCCGAATTCGTCGCCTACGCCAAGGCGAATCCGGAGAAAGTCACCTATGGCACTCCGGGTGCCGGGACGACGCCGCATCTCGCGGTCGAACAGTTCGCGCTCAAGGCCGGCATCAAGCTCAGTCACATACCGTTCAAGGGTTTTGCCGAGAACATGCAAAGCCTGCTTGGTGGACACACGATGGCGCTCTCCGATTCGACCGGCTGGGCGCCGCATGTTGATGCAGGCAAGGCGCGCATCCTGGCCACCTATGGCAGCAAGCGCACCAAGCGCTGGCCGCAGGTGCCGACGCTCCTGGACGCGGGCTACGACACGGTTTCCGATTCGCCGTTTGGCTTCGGCGGGCCGAAAGGCATGGACCCGAATGTGGTCAAGATTCTGCATGACGCATTCCGCAAGGCGATGGACGACCCGAAAGTCCTGGCGATGCTGGAAAAATTCGATCAGCCGGTGATCTACATGAACGGCGACGACTACACCAAGTTCGCGAGAACGACGTTCGCGGAGGAAAAGGGGTTGATCGAGCGGCTGGGAATGGCGGCCAAGAATTAACGCCGGCCGCTTACGCGGCCGACTTGACGCGCGCCTGGCCATCAAAGCGCTTCCCGGCCGGGCTGTCGCGGCGCGTGCGCACAGGCTCAGGAGAACAGCTCGACCCGGCGGCGGTACCCGGAGGGCGGGATGCCGAGGTTCCGGCGGAAGAGCCGCGTGAAGTGATTGGCTTCGACGAAACCGAGCGAGTCGGCGAGCGCGTTGATCGCCGTTTCATCCGTGCTCAAGCGGCCGAAGGCGGATTCCATGCGCAGGGTGTTGAGATAAAGCGCCGGCGAGATGGTGCGAAGGCCGCATCCACCGCTTGCCTGAGGCTGCTGGCCGCCTCTCGCGCAAAGAAAAAGCCCGGGACGTGCTTGTCATCACCGGGCCGAAGTACTGCAGTCAGATGCTTTCTTATGGGCAGGAGAGCCCCCAAACATCTGCTGCAATCATCTCATTGCCGGACCAGGCGCGTTTTGTTCTAGATCAACTGCGCCGGTGAATTATCGTGCCCCTCAAGGCCGGTCTTGGCTGAAAATCACAGCAACACAAAACGTTATGTATCAGTGTAATACATAGCATTCTTGCGACATCTCATAATTCACGACAAAGCCAGTGTTGATCGCGATCAATGGACCATGCCGCGCAGGGCCTAGCATGGTGCGCAGGTATGGCAGCGTATCCTCAACACCTGGTGCGGCGTCGCAGTCTGCGCGATGGTACGCCCGTGACCATCCGGCCGATCCGCCCGGAGGACTCCGGCATGGAGCAGGAGTTCGTGCGCCATCTTTCGCAGAACTCGCGCTACTTTCGCTTCATGGGCTCGTTGCGCGAATTGCCGCCGAAGAAGCTCAAATTTTTCACCGAAATCGATTACGACCGGCATATGGCGTTCGTCGCCACCGTGATGCAGGACGGCAAGGAACTGGAGATCGGAACGGCGCGTTATGTGGCGACCGAAAATCCGGGCAATTGCGAGTTTGCGGTGACGGTAGACGATGCCTGGCAGGGGAGCGGGGTGGCAGGGCTGCTGATGATTTCCCTGTTGGACGCGGCACGCGCCAACGGCTTTCGCATGATGGAGGGCATCGTGCTCGCGAGCAACCACAAAATGCTCAAGTTCGCGCGGCAACTTGGCTTTCGCTGTTACCACCTGCAGGGGGAAGCCGATACCGTGCATCTGGAACTGCGGTTGTGACCAGAGCTTGACTTTCGTCAAGGCCGGAGCAAGGCGCCGGGATAATCTGCAGCCATAGACAGCGTCGCGCCCGCCGTACTATGCAAGCAGCGCGTCGGACGCGCCGCGCGGAGCTTGGGCCACATGCGCGAAACACAAAGCAATGCAGCGACGACGGGCGTTGAAACCATTCCCGGCTATCCGGCTGGGCACGCCGTGGCGCCGAACATTAGCGATTATGCCGCGTTCCGCTCCCGCTTCTCCTGGGACCAAGCCCGGCGCGAGCTCGATGGCCTGCCCGCGGGCGGGCTCAACATAGCCCACGAGGCGGTCGATCGCCATGCGGCGGGCGGGCGCGGCGCACACATCGCCCTGCGCTGGATCAGCAAGGACGGCGCCGTCCTGGACTTCTCCTATGCCGGGTTGTGCGAGCGCTCCAACCGCTTTGCCAATGTCCTGAGGCAACTGGAAGTCGGCGCCGGCGAGCGTGTCTACATTCTCACCGGGCGCATTCCAGAGCTGTATATTGCGGCACTGGGCGCGTGGAAGAACCGCAGCGTGGTCTGCACCATGTTTTCCGCCTTCGGACCGGAACCGATCCGCGCGCGCATGGCGCTCGGCGATGCGCGGGTGCTGCTCACCACGCCATTGCTGTATCAAAGGAAGATTGTTCCGATCCTGCATCTGCTGCCCGGATTGCGCCATGTGCTGCTGGTGCGCGCACCCGATGAGGAACCTGTCGCCGCGGGCACGCTCGATTTTGCGCAGTTGCTGAGCCAGGCGGACGCGCGCTTCAGCATTGCGGCTACCGCTCCGGAGGAACCGGCGCTGCTGCATTTCACCAGCGGCACCACCGGCACACCCAAGGGGGCGGTGCATGTGCACCAGGCCGTGGTTACCCATCATGCCACAGGCAGACTGGTGCTCGACCTGCATCCCGAGGACATCTTCTGGTGCACCGCCGACCCGGGCTGGGTGACCGGCACTTCCTACGGCATCATCGCGCCGCTCACCAATGGCGTCACCAGCATCGTCGATGAAGCCGATTTCGACGCCGAGCGCTGGTATCGGATACTGGAACAGCAGCGGGTGAGCGTCTGGTACACCGCGCCCACCGCGATCCGCATGATGATGAAGACCGGCCTCGCGCCGCTCGCGGGGCGCAAGCTGCCGGCGCTGCGCTACCTCGCCAGCGTGGGCGAACCGCTCAACCCCGAGGCGGTGCGCTGGGGCGTCACCGCCTTCGGCCTGCCGTTCCACGACAACTGGTGGCAGACCGAGACCGGCGGCATCATGATCGCCAACTTTCCCGCGCTCGATGTCCGGCCCGGTTCGATGGGCAAACCCGTGCCCGGTATCGATGCAGCCATCGTGCTGCATAAGTCAGACGCCGGGGCAGGCGGCAGCGCCGCGGGTAGCGTCACCGTGATAGACGAACCCGGCGTCGAAGGCGAGCTTGCGCTGCGGCCGGGATGGCCGTCGATGTTCCGCGAATACCTGAATGAACCGGAGCGCTACGCCAAGTGTTTCGCCGGCGGCTGGTACCTGACCGGTGACCTGGCGCGTCGCGATGCCGACGGCTACTTCTGGTTCGTCGGACGCAAGGACGATGTGATCAAGACCTCCGGCCACCTGATCGGTCCGTTCGAGGTGGAGAGCGTGCTGATGGAACATCCGGCCGTGGCCGAAGCCGGCGTGATCGGCAAACCCGACCCGGTCGCACTGGAGGTGGTGAAGGCGTTCGTCGCGCTCAAGAGCGGCTACGCGCCCAGCGATGCGCTCAGGAAGGACATCATGGCGCACGCGCGCAAGCGCCTTGGCGCGGTGGTCGCGCCGAAGGAAATCGATTTCCAGCAGAGCCTGCCCAAGACCCGCAGCGGCAAGATCATGCGCCGCCTGCTCAAGGCGCGGGAACTGGGTCTGCCCGAGGGCGACGTCTCGACGCTGGAGAGCATGTGAACACCAGAGGACGGGCATGAGCATCCACAAGACAGCCGCGCCGTCTGGCAGCGAGCGCGAGCATGCGCTCGCGCTGCTGCGGCAGATGCTGCTGATCCGCCGCTTCGAGGAAAAGGCGGCTGAACTGTACAGCGCCGGCAAGATCCGCGGCTTCCTGCACCTGTATATCGGCGAGGAAGCGGTTGCGGTGGGCGCGATGCAGGCGCTCGGCCTGGAGGATGCGGTGGTCGCAACCTACCGCGAGCACGGCCAGGCGCTCGCGCGCGGCCTGCCCGCCGGAAAAATCATGGCCGAGATGTACGGCAAAGCGAACGGCTGCAGCCGCGGCCGCGGCGGCTCGATGCACTTGTTCGATGCCGCGCGCCGTTTCTTCGGCGGCTATGCCATCGTCGCCGGCGGCCTGCCGGTCGCGGTGGGTCTCGCGCTCGCCGACAAGCTGCAGGAGCGGCAGGTTGTGACCGCGTGCTTTTTCGGCGACGGCGCGGTGGCGGAGGGCGAATTCCATGAATCGCTCAACCTGGCGGCGCTGTGGCGGCTGCCGCTGCTGTTCCTGTGCGAAAACAATCTTTACGCGATGGGCACCGCGCTGGCGCGCTCGCAGTCGCAGACCGACATCCACCTCAAGGCGCAGAACTACAACATCGCAGCCGAGGCCGTGGACGGGATGGATGTGCTCGCGGTGGAGGCGGCGGCGCAACGCGCCGTGGCGCAGGTGCGCCGCGGCGACGGGCCCTATTTTCTCGAATTGCGCACCTATCGCTACCGCGCGCACTCGATGTCCGATCCCGAGCTCTATCGCAGCAAGGAAGAGGTCGCGCAGTGGCGCGGCCGCGATCCCATTTCGCTGTTCGACGCTTGCCTCAGGCAGCGCGGCATGCTCGATGATGCCGCGCTGAAGCGGCTTGAGACCGACGTCGCCAACGATGTCGACTGGGCCGTGGCCGAGGCCGAGAAAGGCGCCTGGGAACCGCTCGCCGATTTGGAGCGCGACGTTTATGCGGGCGCCGGTGCGTAGCGCCTGCCCGTGCCGCTAGAAAAACGGGAGCCGCCGTGGCCAAGATGACCTACCGCGAGGCAGTGCGCGCAGCGATGCGCGAGGCGATGCGTGCCGACCCGCGCGTGTTCCTGATGGGCGAGGACGTGGGCAAGTACGGCGGCGCGTTCGCCGTGAGCCACGGGCTGCTGGAGGAATTCGGGCCGCAGCGCATCCGCGACACGCCTTTGTCCGAATCGACCTTTGTCGGTGCCGGCATCGGCGCGGCGCTGGGCGGCATGCGTCCCATCGTCGAGATCATGACCATCAATTTCAGCCTGCTCGCGCTCGATCAGATCGTCAACAACGCCGCCACCCTGCGCCATATGTCGGGCGGCCAGTTTGGCGTCCCCCTGGTGGTGCGCATGGCCACCGGCGGCGGGCGGCAGCTCGCCGCGCAGCACTCGCACAGCCTGGAAGGCTGGTATGCGCACATTCCGGGCATCAAGGTGGTGACGCCCGCGACCGTGGCCGACGCCCGGGGATTGCTGCTCGCCGCGCTGAAGGAACCCGACCCGGTCCTGATCTTCGAGCATGCGACCCTGTATCCGCTCGAAGGCGAGAGCGAGGACGGCACGCCGATGGAAATTGGCCGCGCGGCGCTGCGCCGCGCCGGCCGCGACGTGAGCCTGATCACCTATGGCGGCGCGCTGGGCAAAACCGAGCGCGCTGCCGCGCAGCTCGCCGAACTTGGGATCGACGCCGAAGTCATCGATCTGCGCAGCCTGCGCCCGCTGGACACCGAGACCATTCTCGCCTCGGTGGCGCGCACGCACCGGGCGGTGATTGTCGAGGAAGCCTGGAAGAGCGGCGGCTTTGCGGCGGAAGTCAGCGCGCGCATCATGGAAGGGGCGTTCGATGCGCTCGATGCGCCGGTAGCGCGCGTGTGCGGGGCGGAGGTGCCGATGCCCTATGCGCAAGCGCTCGAGCAGGCGGCTTTGCCGCAGCCGGAGACGATAGTCAAAGCGGTGCAGGGACTGTTTTAGCCATGGCGGAATTCCTCATGCCGCGGCTCGGCGCCGACATGACCGCCGGCAAGGTGGTGGAGTGGCGAAAGCGTCCGGGGGAGCGCATCAAGCGCGGCGATGTCATCGCCATCGTCGAAACCGACAAGGCCAATGTCGATGTCGAGTCCTTCATCGAGGGGGTGCTGGAAAAAATCCTGGTCGAACCCGGCGAGGAACGGCTACCCGTAGGCACGCCGCTCGCGCTCATACGTGTCGAAGCCGGCGCGGAGCCTGCCGCGCCGGCGGCTGCGCCCGCCGTGGCCGCGCCGCAGGCTGCTGCGGCGGTCGCGCCCGCGGCGGTGACGCCTGCGGCCGCGCCACACGTTGTCGTGCCATCTGCAACTTTACCGACGCAATTGCCGCCGGCTGCCGCCACCGCAGAACGCGCGCGCATCTCACCGGCAGCGCGCAAGCGGGCGCTGGAACTGCGGCTGGATGCGGCCGCGCTGGCAGGCACAGGTCCGCAAGGCCGGGTGACCCTGGCTGACGTCGAGCGGGCTGCGCAAGGCGCGGAAAGGATCGCGCAAGGCGGGGAAGGGACCGCACAAGGCGGGGAAGGGACCGCACAAGGTGCGGTGGCGCAAGCGGCGCCGGTGGACACGGTCGCCGCGCGCCAGCTGCGCATGCGCGAAGCGATTGCCGCCGCCATGGCGCGCTCCAAGCGTGAAATTCCGCACTACTACCTCGCCTGCACCATCGATATGGGGCGCGCGCTCGCATGGCTCACCGAGCGCAATGCCGGACGCAGCGTGGCCGAGCGGCTGATCTATGCAGTACTGCTGATCAAGGCGGCGGCCCTGGCCTTGCGCGAGGTGCCGGAACTGAACGGCTTCTGGATCGACCAGCGCGCGCAACAAAGCGAGGCCATCCACGCCGGGATCGCAATTTCGCTGCGCGGCGGCGGGCTGGTCGCGCCGGCGCTGCATCACGCCGACCAGCAGTCGCTGGACGATCTCATGCGCGGCTTTCAGGACCTGGTCAAGCGCGCCCGCGCCGGTTCGCTCAAGAGTTCCGAAGTCACCGACCCCACCGTGACCATCACCAGTCTGGGCGAGCGCGGGGTGGATTCGGTGTTCGGCATCATCACGCCGCCGCAGCTCGCGCTGGTCGGTTTCGGCACGCCGCTTGAGCGGCCCTGGGTGGTGAACGGTGAAGTGGTGCCGCGGCCATTGCTGACGGCGACGCTCTCGGGCGATCACCGCGCGACCGACGGCCATCGCGGCGCGCTCTATCTCGCGGCGCTGGACCGTCTGCTGCAACAACCGGAGGCTTTATGACCGAAGACGAAATCCGCGCTCGTGTGATCAAGACCTTGTCCGGGATTGTGCCGGAGCTGGACCCCGCCACGCTCAAGCCGGCCGTGAGTCTGCGCGATCAGCTCGACGTCGATTCCATGGATTTCCTCAATTTTCTGATCGCCCTGCACCAGGAATTCGGGGTGGACGTGCCGGAGGCGGATGCCGGAAAACTCGCCACCATCGATGCCTGCGTCGCTTATCTGGCGCAGGCGCTGCAGCAACGGACGCAGGCGTGAGGCAGGAGCGGCGCAGCAGCGGGGCCGGACAAGGCTTGTACAGCCGCATACGGCGTCTTTCTCCCGGACCGGCGCCACACCGCCGCCATCAGCAGGCGCGCGCAACGAGGCCGGATTGAATTCCCCGTCTCTTATCCAGACCCAGGTCCTGATCATCGGAGGAGGGGTCACCGGCACGGCGCTGGCGCGTGACTTCGCGCTGCGCGGCGTAGCCTGCATCCTGGTGGAGAAGGACGACATCAATGCCGGCGCCTCGGGGCGCAATCATGGCCTGCTCCACAGCGGCGCGCGCTACGTCGCCGGCGACCGCGCGGCGGCGATGGAGTGCCGCGCCGAGGGCGACATCTTGAAGCGCATGGCCGCGCAGACGATCCAGGACACCGGCGGCTACTTCGTCGCGGTAGAAGGGGACGACGAACGCTACGTCGCCGACTTTCCGTCGCTGTGCGCGCGAGCGGGAATCAGCGCCCGCGCCGTGGACATCGCTGCGGCACGCGCGCTCGAACCGGCGCTGTCGCAACGTACGATCGCGGTGTTCGAGGTGCCCGACGCGTCGATCGACCCGTTCCGGCTGTCCCTTGAAAGCATGGCCCAGGCGCGCAGCCTGGGGGCGCGCCTGCTGCGGCGCAGCCGCGTCATCGGTTTCGAGCGCGAGGGTAGCCGCATCCGCGCGGTGCGGGTGCTGTCCCAGGCGGGCGGGGAGGAGCTGCGCATCGAGGCCGCGCAGGTCGTCAACGCGGCGGGCGCCTGGGCGCGGGAGGTGTGCTTGCTCGCCGGAGCGCCGATCGGGATGACCTATTCCAAGGGAACGCTGCTGGTCACGCATGAACGCCTGGCCGGCCGGGTGGTGAACCGCCTGCGGCCGCCCAGCAACGCCGACATCATGATGCCGGGCGGCACGGTCTCGATCGTCGGCACGACTTCGACGCGTGTGGACGCCCTGGACGACATCCGCCCGACCACGGCCGAGGCCGACCTGATCGTCGCGGAAGCTGCGCGCATGCTGCCGGCGCTCGCGACCATGCGCTACATCCGCGCGTACGCGGGCGTGCGCCCGCTGGTCGGCACTGCGGACGCCGCGGACGGTCGCGCCGTCTCCCGTGGTTTCGCGCTGTTCGATCACGAGGATCAGGGTCTGGACAACCTGGCGACGATCACCGGGGGCAAGCTCACCACCTGCCGGCTGATGGCCGAACGCGCCGCCGACCTGGTCTGCCGGCGCCTGGGGGTGATCCGCCCCTGCCTCACCGCCGCGACGCCCTTGCCCGTGGCCGCGGAATGCGCGTGGACCGAGCCGGGCCGCTCCCCGCGCGTGTGGATGCGCTCCCACGGGCTGGAAGATCCGCTCTTGTGCGAATGCGAGATGGTGTCGGGCAGCGCCGTCGATGCGATCTACGCCGCGCTGCGCTCAGCCGGCGACACACCGACGCTGACCGACATAGGCTTGCGCAGCCGCGTCGGCAAGGGTGCCTGCCAGGGGGCCTTCTGTGCCGTGCGCACCGCGGCCCACTTCTACAGCCGTGGCGACTTCCAGGCGTCGCGCGGCATCGATGAGATTGTCGATTTCATCGGCGAGCGCTGGCGCGGCCAGCGCGCGGTCCTGTGGGGCGAGCAGCTCGCCCAGGCCGAGTTGATGGAGGCGCTTCATTGCGGCCTCTTTGGCGAGGAACTGCGCGGCGAGGAACTGCGCGGAGAAGAGTTGCGCGATGCCGGCGTGCCCGACGCGCCGCCTGCGGCCCCGGCCGGCGAGGTGTCGCCATGACGGGCGCACGGCGCGACAGCTTCGACGTCGCCGTGATCGGCGCCGGCATGGCGGGCATGGCGGCGGCCCTGTTCGCCGCGGAACGCGGCCTTTCCTGCATCCAGATCGGCAACGGCGGCAGCCTCCTGTTCGCGAGCGGCCTGCTGGACCTGCTGGGCGTGCACCCCGTGGCCGAGCGTCGCCTGTGGCAATCCCCTTACGCGGCCCTCGCGGCACTCGCGCGGGAGCAACCCCTGCACCCTCTGGCACGGGTCGATGCTCACTCGATCCGCGCCGCGTTCGAGAGCTTCGTCACGGCCCTGGCCGCGGCGGGGCTAGCTTACGCGCCGCTGGGTGAGCGCAACCGGAAGCTGCTCACCTCGATCGGGACGATCAAGACCACGTTCGGCGTGCCGCTATCGATGGTCGCCGGCACCGGTGTGCTCGATGCGCGCCCACCCTGCCTCCTGGTGGACTTCCGCGGGCTGCGCGAATTCAGCGCAGCCCAGATCGCCGCGACGCTGGGTCGAAGCTGGCCGGGCCTGCGCCACCAGCGGATCGAGTTCCCCGGTTGCGAAGGCGCGCCTGAGCTGTACGCCGCCCACCTCGCCCGTGCCCTCGAAACCCGGGAGACGCGCGCGCGCACGGTCGCCCTGGTGCAGCCGCTGCTGGGCGATGCGCAGGCGGTCGGATTCCCGGCGGTCCTCGGCCTCGCGCGCGCGCGCGAAGTCCATGCGGCATTCGAGGCGGGGCTGGGCGTGCCGGTGTTCGAGATCCCGACCATGCCGACATCGGTGCCCGGGCTGCGGCTGCTCTCGGCGTTGGAAGCGATGCTGTCGGCCCGCGGCGTGCGCCGACGCCACCAGGCGAGCGTGCGCGCGCTGGCGTTCGACGCGCATGCAGGAACGGCCACGCTCGAGCTCGAAGGCATTTCGGGTGGCGCGGGCGGCGAGCGCGTGTTCGCCCGCGCGGTCGTGCTCGCCACCGGGCGATTCACCGGCCGCGGGCTCACCGCCGATCGGGGAGGGGTGCGCGAGAGCATCCTCGGATTGCCCGTGCACCAGCCGGGTTCGCGCGAGGCCTGGCACCAGCGCGACTTTCTCGATCCCTCGGGCCACGCGATCAACCGCGCCGGGCTCGAAATCGACGACGCGTGGCGGCCGCTGGGCGCGAGCGGGAAACCGGCCTGGCCGCGGCTCTACGCCGTCGGCTCCATCCTCGCGCACCAGGACTGGATGCGCTCGAAGTGCGGCTCGGGGCTGGCCATCGCGACCGCCTGGGCGGCGATGGACCAGGTGGCACTGGCGCTCGGCGGAACCGGGGCAGGGTAGAACGTCATGTCGCCGATGATTTTCCAGACGGCCCTGTACGCATCGCTGGTCCTGTGCGCGCTGGGTCTCGCCTGGCGCGTCTCGGCCTGGTTCCGCGTCCGGGTCGGTCCCGACGCGCGCGCCGTTACGCTTTCCCGGCGGGTGGCCGCGGTGTTTCAGGGTATCGCCGCGACGCTCGCCAGCCGGCGGGTGTTCCAGATCCCCGGCGCCTTCGTCCTCGACGTGCTGCTGCAGCGGCGTCTGTTCGCCAACGAGAAGCTGCGCTGGTTCGGACACCTGCTCGTAGTGGTCGGCTTTACCTTGTTGCTGTTGATGCACGCGCTCTGGGCGAGCGTGACCGTAAAGCTGTTCCAGGGCTACCAGCCGACACTCGATCCCTATCTCTTCCTGCGCAACCTGTTCGGGACGATGATTTTGGTCGGCGTGGCCCTGCTCCTCTACGGACGCTGGCGCCGGCGGACCGGCTTGCCACAGGCGCGGCGTCGCATCGACGCGGCCTTCGTCGCGCTGCTCGCGTTCGTGCTGGTCACCGGATTCCTGCTCGAAGCCCACAAGATCGCCTCGCCGCGGGCCTTCTACCGCATGGCGGAGCAGTTCATCGGGACTACCGATGCGGAGAAACTCATGCCGCTGCGCGCGCTCTGGGCGAGCGAGTTCGGAGTCGCGTTCGCCGATCTGAAGACGCCGATAGCCCCGCACCTGGTGCAGCAAGGCCGCGAACTGCACCGCGATGCCTGCGCGTTCTGCCACACGCCGCCCGCGTCCGCCTTTGTCTCCTACCCGGTCGCTCAGATCCTGGCGCCCGTGTCGGGGCTTCTTGACCAGGTACGCGCGGATATCTGGCTCCTGTATCTGCACGTGTTCGCCTGCTTCCTCGGCCTGGCGAGCCTGCCGTTCACGCTTTTCTTCCATGTGGTGACGGCACCGATCAGCCTGCTGGTCAACGCCGCGGCGCCACAGCGGGAGTTACCTGGCCAGACGTTCCCGACCCCGACGTTGTCGTCCGCGGTTCGCGCCTCGCGGCGGGCGCTGGCACTGGACGCCTGCGTGCGCTGCGGCATCTGCGATATGCGCTGCTCGGTGGCGCCGTTGGCGCGCTACCTGGGCAACCCGGGCCTGCTGCCCGCGCACATGCTTCAAGCCACTGCCGCGCTGGCGGACGGCAGTCTGCTGCGGCCAGGCCGCGAGGCCGGCGCGCTCCGCGCCGCCGAAGGCGCGTTCCTCTGCACCGACTGCGGTCGCTGCACCAGCCGCTGCCCGGTGGGACTGGACCTGGCGGACCTGTGGGAGGCCGCGCGCGGCGACCTGGCCGCTGCCGGCCTGCCGGCGCCGGCACAGTGGGTGCAGGCGCGAGCGGCCCTTGCATGGGCCGAGTCGCTCGAAGCAGGTCCCGGGCAGTACATTTTTTCCGCTGCGGACGCCTGGTCTGCACCGCTCTCGGCCGACCGTCGCACGTTCTCGCGCTGCGTCCAGTGCCAGACCTGCACCAACGTATGCCCGGTGGTGGCGCACAGCATCGACTCCGAACACGGCGTCGACCTGACGCCGCAGAAGGTGATGAACCTGCTGCGGCTGGGCCTTGGCGATCTCACGCTGGGTTCGCGCATGGTCTGGGATTGCGCCAGCTGCTACCAGTGCCAGGAGCACTGCCCGGAAGGCATACGCGTGGCCGACATCATGTTGGAGCTGCGCGCGCTGGCGGTGCACCGGCTGGGCGCAGTGCGCAGTCTGGGGGAGCGGTCATGAAATACGCGCTGTTCCTCGGCTGCAAGATCCCGTCGCGGCTGCCGGCCTACGCGGCGTCGACACGCGCCGTGCTCGGGCACCTCGGCGTCACGCTGGTGGACCTGGAATTCGACTGCTGCGGCTATCCCGCCCGCGACGTCAGCCGCGACGCCTTCGTGTTCGCCGCGGCGCGCAACCTGGCCCTGGCCGAGCGCGCCGGCCTCGACCTGCTGACGCCCTGCACCTGTTGCTTCGGCACCCTGCGGCACGCGCTCCGGTTCCTCGGCGAGGACGCGCAATTGCGCGCGCGCGTCACGCAGGCATTGGCCGCCGAGGGACTCGCCTGGTCGGGGACGAGCGCGGTCGAGCACCTGCTGCCGTTGCTGGCGCGAAAGGTCGGCGTCGACGCGCTTGCCGCAGCGGTGCGTGCACCGCGCACGGGCCTGCGCGTCGCCGCCCAGTACGGCTGCCACGCGCTGCGCCCGAGCAACGTGGCGCGCTTCGACAATCCGCTGGCGCCGACGATTTTCGAATCGCTGATCCGCGCGACCGGCGCGACCCCGGTCGACTGGCCGCGGCGGCTGGACTGCTGCGGCGATCCGCTGCACCAGGCGAACGCCCCGCTGTCCGGGCGCATGACGCGGGCCAAGATCGCCGATGCCCTCGAGTCCGGCGCCGAAACGATATGCACGGCCTGCCCCCACTGCCACCTGCGCTTCGACGCGGTCCAGGCGGGCAGCCCTGAGCCTTCTATCCGCACGCTGCTCTATACCCAGCTACTCGGCCTGGCACTGGGCCTGCCTTCGAAATCGCTCGGGCTGTAGCTGCCGGAACGGCCGCGCGGAGGCTCTACGGTAATAACCAAGACAGCTTGGGTCTTTGATATTATTGCGTCGTGCCTACCATCCTGCGATAGGCGGCTTGCGCGTCGTGATTTACCCAAACGATCATCGTCCGGCGCATGTACATGTCATTGGCAATCAGCGTGAAGCTGTGTTCAGTCTCCACTGCCCCGATGGCCCGGCAGAGCTACGGGAGAACTTCGGATTTCCGTCCAGAGACATTGGACGTATCCAGGCTCGGTTGATGGACGAACTTTCGTACCTGTGTAACGCGTGGAGCAAAGCCCATGGAACATTCTGATGACTTGATTTCAGCCGCGAACAAACGGGGTGCCGAGCGCATTCGCGAGACGCCTATAGCTACGGCAGCACGATATGACCGTCGCATCGGGCGGCTTGTCATCAATCTATCCAGTGGCATTGCGATTGCATTTCGACCCCACGATGCCCAGGGACTGGAGCACGCTAAAGTAAGCGACTTGAGCGAGATCGAGATCAGCCCGTCGGGGTTGGGTATTCATTTTCCAAAATTGGATGCCGATCTGTATCTACCATCCCTGCTCGAGGGCTTTCTCGGCTCACGGCAATGGATTGCTGCGCAAAACGGCAGGATAGGTGGCAAGGCGACATCAGATGCCAAGGTGAATGCAGCTCGCAATAACGGCAAACTGGGAAGACGTCCGCGCAAGGCACCCGCGGCCGCTTAGAAACTCCGGTACTTCAGCTAGTCAAGAAATGTGTCGCTATTGATATCGAGAACCCACCAGGAAGAAATTACCAGAGGAAGTTCCGTTCCCCTCAAGCAAGGCATGGCGTCAAGTGTCGCCATGAATCCGACCACAGTCTCTTGTTTAGTTCTCCTTGGACCCGAAGCATCCAGATAACTATGACAAATCCTCGAGACTACACCCGGCTGCGCGTGGTTCTGGATAGCCCATCCAAAGGAATACGGTTAGGCATGCTAAGCGCAGGCATCGCACGGATTACCTGGATCGCCCTGGGCGTCTTACTCATTTCGCAGTTGACCGCCTGCAGCGTACCCCGGGGTAACTGGGAGGACGCCGGCAGTAGCCTGCCTGATACGACTTTTGGCAAATTCCTGGAGCGCGCTGATGCGGGCGACGCGGAAAGCCAGAACGTGGTCGGTTTCATGTTGTTTCATGGCGAAGGCGTGCGCCGGGACAGAACTCGCGCCCAAGTGTGGTTCCAGCGGGCTGCAACGCAGGGCAACATCAGGGCGCGACGCAATCTCGCCATCCTGCAATCCGCCGGCGAAACCGGGTCCGGACCGCCCTCCAAAACGGGCTCCTCCGCAACGAGCGTCCAGGCGCCTTCGCCGGGACAAGCGCTGTACGGGAAATACTGTGCCGGTTGCCACGGTTTCAACGGCATCTCTTCCTATGTACATTCGCCTTCGTTTGCGCTGGGCGAGGCGCTCGACAAGAGCGATGGCGAACTCATGCGCAGCCTGATGCGCGGCAAAGGCGAGATGCCCAACTGGGATAACAAGTTCTCTCCCGACCAGCTGCAGCACGTACTGCGCTTCGTGCGCACGCTGCGTGCCAGGTACGAACTCGGGATAGGTCAGTCGTTGAGCGGCGCGCCTCCTGTCTTCTATCTATTCGGACCGATGAGTCGGGAACACAGCGCTTATCGGGGGCTTTCGGCTGACTAAAGCATCGTGCAGCAGCAGGTCGCGTCGGCGGCGAATCGTCCGGACGCGGCTCCGATTGGCATGCCACTTGCTTCGAGCAGATGACGGCGCGTTCTCGGCAGTCTTGGCAGAGGTCGGCCCAAAATTATGCAAGACCTACGCTGCAGGGTGAGTTCGCAAGCTGACTCCAGCGCTTGATTACGAGGTGGATGGATGAGAATGGCGGTGGTGGTGGTCTTGACCGTGGCGGGCACTTTGACGGCGTCGCCCGCCGCGGCCGCCGTGGACGGAGGCGTGATTTACGCCCAGACCTGCGCGCAGTGTCACGCTAATGGCTTGGCAGGCGCTCCCAAAGCCGGCGACAAGGCCGCATGGAACCAGCGGCTCGCACTGGGGCGCGACTCGATGTTGGCGACGGTACTCAAAGGCAAGGGAGCAATGCCGGCCAAAGGCGGCAACGCGTCGTTGTCAGATGCGGAAGCCAAGGCCGCGATGGATTACCTGCTTAGCCGGGTGAAATAGTGGCAGCTGCGGCATGATGGGTTCTTGACGATTCGCGAATTTGGTGCACGAAACGATCGCGTGATGCGCAACGGGCACGATTTGTGCGTCTAGCCAATATCGGTGGGCGCACCTCGATGTGATCCGGGCAATCCGAGCCCCCATGGACGCTGACATATCGCTGCGGAGAACACGCATGAATAGCACGCATTTCAACGCCATCGCCAAGCCCATCCTGATGGCGCTGGTCAGCACCATTGCGGTGTTGCTAGCGGCCTGCGCGCCCATGCCTCCCGCGAAACCGATCGTGGATGCCGGTCCGATGGTGTTCCCGCCACCGCCGGAGGAGCCGCGTTTCGTATTCGAGCGCACGATCTATGGCAGTGGCGACATCATGCCGGAAACCACGGATTCCAAGCTCCGCGGCATGCTCACCGGGGAAGGCGTCAAGGGCGAAGGGCTGAACAAACCAAATTCGATCGCGGTTTTTCAGGGACGGATCTTCGTTGCCGACTCGGTAGAGGCAGTGATCCGGGTATTCGACGTGCCGAACGGACACCACTACAAAATCGGCTTCGACGATCCGGGTAAGCTGTCGAAGCCGCTCGGAATTGATGTGGATCGCCAAGGCAATCTCTATGTGGCTGATAACGGTGCCAGGGCGATTTTCATCTATAACAAGGAAGGTAAGTTCCTGCGCAAGATAGGAGACCCCAAGTGGTTCGATCGGCTGGCGAATGTTACGGTGGATCCCAAGGGCGATCGCATCTACCTGGTTGACGTTGGCGGTGTCAGCTCGCAACAGCACCGTGTGCGAGTGGTTGACGCGACGAGCGGCGAGCCCCTGTTCGATTTCGGCGCGCGCGGCAAGGATCCCGGCGACTTCAACTTTCCACGCGACATGGTGGTGGGCAAGGACGCGCGTCTCTATATCGTCGATTCGGGCAATTTCCGCGTGCAGATATTCGACCGTGACGGCAAGTTCCTGAAGACCTTCGGCAACATCGGCCGGCAGCTGGGACAGTTCTCGCGGCCCAAGGAGATCGCCAGCGATCCGTCCGGCAACATATATGTGACGGACACCGCTTTCGGTAATTTTCAGATCTTCAATCCGGAGGGCGAGTTGTTGATGTTCGTGGGCAACCGCTCGGAACAGGACGGGCCGGCCCGTTATATGCTGCCAGCGGGTATCTACGTCGACGAGGACGGCCGGGTTTATATGGTCGATCAGTGGTTCCGGAAGGTCGATATCTTTCGTCCCTACAACCTGAAAGCGGACGCGGGCTATCTGGGCAAGCGGCCCGGGACCAAGCCTGGCTCGCGTTGAACGAGTACATGCCGGCTTCGAATCCGGTCCCGGCGAAGATTGCCAATTGCCAGCTGGCGTTCTTGTTATCGCCATAACGCAGCCCGCAATGCGGGCTGCCATTTCTGCCGCGGTCGCAGTTCCTGTCGCCGGTGCTCGATTCGCGCCGCTGATACGTCCCGACCCATTCGCGTTTCCGAGAATCGGATTCGCCGACCCCGGAAAGGAGCCGCCAAATTCTTCGAAATTTTATTTTCGCCCGCCGATGCGGAGCGAAAAGCGATGTCCTGGCGCATTTGCACTCCATTTGTGCTGGCACGATAGCTGCTATTGACACGCCAGGAGCCGTTTCTTTGCTCCGCGCATTGGGTCTTGGCAGGGTAATTACATAAAGGGGAATGAATTATGGAACGTCCAAGTAAGCCGGATTCTTTAGGCGGTTGGATCGCCGCCGCGAGTTTCGTCATGTTCGCGGCAATGGCATCCGACGCCGCTCTGGCGCAGACGAGCATCAGGGACACGAAGCACAACCTGGGGACGACCGGCACCGGCAATATTCACCTCACTGCGGGTACCGATGAAGTATGCGTGTTTTGCCACACGCCACACGGTGGTCAGATCGGCACCGCCCCGCTGTGGAACAAGAACCTTCCCGCGACTACATACCAAACGTACGGATCGACCGGTGGGGAGTCGGCGACTCTGGACGGACAGGTCCTGGTCATAGGCTCGGTCTCGCAAGCCTGTCTCTCATGCCACGACGGCACCCAGGCCCTGGACAACATGGTCAATGCGCCAGGCTCGGGTGGCTTCAATGCAGCTGGCGCCAGGCCGGCGGGCTACACCTGGACGGGCGCTTTGGCGGACGGCCTGATGCCTGCCGCTGGCGTCACCAATCTCAGCGCCGATCTGCGCAACGACCACCCGATCGGTGTCGAATATTGCGGCGGCGGAATCACCGAAGCCGGCGGCACCTGCAAAGACCCGGACTTCAAGGCGCCCAGCAAAGCGACGATCAATGGCATGGTCCAGTTCTGGGTTGACACCGATCTTGGTACTGCCGGTACGCGCGAAAAGACGGACATGATCCTTTACCGGCGCACCTTTGCTGCGAGCACGGGACCTTCGGTGGAATGCGGCAGCTGCCACGATCCGCACAACTATACCAATGCGACATTCCTGCGCCGCGCCAACAGCACCAGCAATTTGTGCCTCTCCTGCCACACCAAGTAGCCGCGCTTTCACCAACCACGGGCCGGACGGCGGGTCTGGCCCGTACTTATTGAGGGGACCCCAGCTATGACCAGGGTGACGCGAACATTGGCCGGCCTCGCCGCGGCAGCGTGGGTTCTTGCGCCGGCGTGCTGGGCCGCCAACGGCACGGATGCGGATGTATCGCCGGACGCGGCTGTCATCGTGGTCGATGGCGCGGCGATCAGCGGGCTGCAGTTCGAGTCGGCACTGGCAGCCGCGGTCAGACAGAAATTCTATCACCGCCGGCCACCGGACGACCAGCTCGCCGTGCTGCGGCGCGAGGTTACCGAGCACTTGATAGACCGGGTGTTGTTGGCAAGAGAAGCGCAGCGCCGCGGCATTCGCGCGGACGAGGAACAGGTGCGCACGAAGCTTGCCGACTACGAACGACGCAATCGCGACCGGCAGGAATGGCAGGAAAGCCGTGCGCAGGTATTGCCGGAACTCACGCACGCGCTGGAACAGCAAAGCATGATGGCGCAATTGGAAGCGGCGACGCGCGTCGTGCCCCCGCCCGCCGAGGCCGAACTACGCACCTATTACGAATCTCATCCAGAGCAATTCACGCAGCCTGAGCAGCTGCGCCTGTCGATGATCCTGGTCAAGATCGATCCTTCTTCGGATGCTGCCGAGCAGGAGCAGATGCGGAAACAGATAGGTGACTTGGCAAAGCAACTCGAGAACGGCGCGGACTTCGCTGCGCTGGCACGGCAGTACTCAGGCGACAAGTCGGCTGCCAACGGGGGGGATTTGGGCCATCAACATCGCGGCATGCTGCCTCAGGGCATCGAGACGGAAATCGACAATTTGGCGGTCGGCGCGATTTCCGAGCCGCTCAGATTGCTGGAGGGCGTGGCGATCTTTCGCGTCGCCGAGCGCAAACCGGCGCGACTTAGCAAACTGGAAGACGTGCGCCGCAGCGTTGCCGAACTTTGGGCGCGCGCGCAAGGGGAGACCCAGTGGCGCGCGCTGAACGCGCGTTTGCGGGCGGACGCCAAAATCAGTATCGGCGGCGAGCTTGTCCGTGCGGCAGCCCGCGAAGGCGCCACGGTCGGCGTTACCGCGGCGCGTTGAGCGGTGGTGTGGTGCGAACGACGAGTAGACGAGTAGAGAAATGTGTCGATTCCGGGAAAACGCGGTTTGCGCGCAGCAGTACTTGCACTTGGGTGTGCGCTAGTGATCGCGCATACCGATGGTGCGCGCGCACGGTCCGCGCCGGGCATGGAGGAGAGAGCGAGGTCGGATTTCACGGCCGGCCCTGGAAGATTGCCGCTGGGGTCTGGCGCTCGGCAGGCGGCGAACGACCCGGTCCCGGGCGAATCGGCTGGCCCCAAGCTACCGCCACGGAAGTGGCGCGGTTTGCTGCTCGCGCAAAGCCTGGGCGAGGGGATGACGAAAGTTGTTCGCGTCGATCCAGGAGAACCGTCACCGCCCCGCACTCCAGACGCGACACATGACGCAGTCCTGAGCGTATCTCCCCGGTCGTCCAAACGAGGTCTGGCGCAAGAGGGATTGCTGCTTGTTCAGGCAATAAGCGTGGGGACGAGAAACGACGTTGGCGCCAATCCACAAGAATCGCAGCCATCTGCATCCTCGGATTCATCGAGCGGCTCGGTCGTCGGAGCACTGCGGGGTTTCTCCGAATGGCGTCTCCCACCGCTGCGATGGGGCGGGAACCTGTCCATAGATATTCGAGCCGACAGGGTGGGGAATCAACCGGGGCGGCTGCGGCAGACCGAAATCGCCAATATCAAGGGCTCCAGCTACATCTATCAACCGTGGTTTGCGCTCGTAAGCGGCGGTTTGGGACTGGTCATGAGCAAGGATCTGAGTGGCAGCGGGGGACTGCAGACCGCTGACCAATCGCAGAGGACCAAATCCAACGCCATAACCGGAAATGGCGAATTGACGCTGTTCCCGCTAAGCAGATTTCCGTTCAACGCTTTCGTCGACGTGAGCGACAGTCGCGCCAGCGGCGAACCGGGCAGCAGCGATATCACCAATACCCGCTTCGGCATGCGTCAAAGCTATCGCCCGCAAGAGGGCAGCGAAAACTACACCGCCAGTTTCAACCACAGTACGCTGGAGTCGCAGGTCTTCGGCCGGGATAGCGTGAATGCCCTGTCGGCGAACATGAACCGCAACGCCGGCTCGCAGTCGTTCGACGTCTCCGTTGGTCACACCAGCAATACGCGCAGCAACAGCGGCGAGAGGACCGCGTTCAGCAATGTGTACGCGCGGCACAGCTACCGGCCGGAGCCGGAACTGTCAGTCGAAAGCCTGGCCAGCATGAGCAGCAGCGACTATCACCTGATCTCGACCGGAGTGCCGTCAGACAACCGTTCGAATTTCGCCCAGGCGAGTTCCTTCGCAACCTGGCGCCCCGAGGAAGACTCGCCCCTCTTGGTGACCGGCGGCGCCCGTATATTCCACTCTACGATCGCAAACAATGCACAGGGAACGCAGACTCTCACGCTGAGCGGAAACATGGCCGCGACTTATGCGCTCAATCGGCAAACCAACCTTACGGCCAGCGCGACCGTAACGCAACTGGCGACGCAAGTGGACAGCAGACGCCTGACGACGCAGACAGCTTCGGCAACCCGCATAGGCGATCCAGTCGGGATCTTCGGAGCCAACTACACTTGGAATACCGGCGCGAACCTTTCCAATCAAACCGGCGCCGCCGAGGGCATGCGCCAATTCGTGGGCGGACAGTTTGGGCATAACCTCACTCGATGGGTGACCCTGGGGCAAGGCTCCCAAGCTATATTCGGTGTCGGGCAGAACGCTGGAACCAACTATGACACCGTAGCCGGGCGCTCGCAGACGCTGAGCCACAATGCGAACGCATCCTGGCGCCTGACCAGCAGCACGGCGACCAACGCTTACGTGAGTCTGCTCGGGACCGACTCGCGTACCAGCGGCGCGAACGCAAACGCCTTCCAGATGATCAATTTCCAGGTAAGCGGCCAGATCCAGTTCAACCGCAACGCCTCGGCCGCCGCAAACCTGACCGTGCAAAGTGCACGGCAGGAAACGCCCACCGCGCCGACCGCGGGGAGATCGGTAAACGCCGGCGGCACTCTGGGCTATTTCCAGCAGCATGCGTTCGGCGTGCCGCGGCTGCGTTACAGCGCCCTTTACGGCATCAACGAGTCGCAATTCAGATCACGACTGCAGGGGGACTTCGACGCCCCGCGTGAGCGAGTGAATCAATCGTTAGAACAGCGGCTGGACTACAACCTGGGACGCATCGTGACGCGGCTGTCGCTGCGCGTAGCCCAGGTCGAGGGGCGGCGGGATGCGCTGCTTTTTTTCCGCATGAACCGGGAATTTGGAGGTTTTTAGTCGTGAGGAAAGACATGGAATTTGGGGCGATCAGGTGAGTGCAAACTGGAGAGAGGTGGTGGCGTGCGCGGCCCTGGCCGCCTGCATCATGACGGTGTCCGGTGGCGCGCACGAGGCGCGTGCGGAATACGGCGACGTCGTCATGAACAATTATGCGGATGCCGCCGGCATGCGGCCGGTGGTATTCCCGCACTGGTTTCATCGCGTGCGCTTCCGCTGCAAAGTGTGTCACACCGACCTCGGGTTCAAGTTCAAAGCCGGGGGCAACGAGATCAATATGCTCAAGATCATCGACGGGCAATACTGCGGCGCCTGCCACAACGGCACGGTGGCATGGTCGGTGGAGAACTGCGACCTGTGCCATTCCGCCAAGCCCGGTACGCCGACGCAGTTGCACGAGAGCACCATCAACCTGTTGAGTGCGCCCAAGGCGGCTGCTGCGGCATCATCCGCGGCGAGTCAGGCGACAGCCAAGGCTGCGGCCGGCAGCAAGAAATAGGACGAACCAGGATGAAGTTTCGACAGTTTGCCTTTGGACCGATATTCGCGGCGCTGCTCGTCGCATCGACGCACGCGCAGGAATTGCCGAACGGAAAGGCCGTGTACGACGCGAATTGCGCCGCCTGCCACGCGACCGGCATTGCGGGCGCCCCCCGCGCCGGCGATGCGGCGGCGTGGACAGAACGGTTCGGCCGGGGCATAAACACCCTATTTCGCAGCGCCATTGCGGGGAAGGGGGGAATGCCGCCCAAGGGGGGCAATATGTCTCTTACCGATGCACAGGTCACAGCGGCGGTGAACCACCTCGTCGGCTTGACTGCGGTTCCTGCAGGCGGACCTGCGCCAGCGCGGACAAGCGCCAAACCGGTCGAAACCGTCGCGCCGGCCAGCGCCCCGGCGCCGGCGCGGGGGAGCGCCAAACTGGCCGATACCGCGAAGGGCAAGCTGGTGTATCAGGCATCTTGCGCCGCCTGTCATTCTTCCGGGCTCGCGGGGGCGCCCAAGCTCGGCGATGCTGCGGCTTGGACGCCTCGCCTCGGCGCTGGAACGGCCGCGATCTACATGAACGCGATCAAAGGCAAAGGGGCAATGCCGCCCAAAGGCGGCAACGCCTCGCTTCCAGACGCCGACCTGCGCGCTGCGGTCGATTTCATGCTGGCACAGGTGCGTGGCGACGCTGCGCCGCTCAAATCAGGCGCGTCCGTGGCACTGCCTGCGCTCGCGGCCGTCGTAGCCACCGCTGCGCCGGCACCGGGGGCGAATCTGGCCATGGTTGCGAGCGCGCCGTCGGCGGCGCCGGATCCGGTTCCACAGGAAACTGCCGATCCGAACGCATTCAATCGGCTGTTGCCGGCGCCGGCGCGACGCAACCGCCCGCCGGCAGAGGACGGCATACACGATCCGACGAGCCCGGGCACCGCTCTGCTGCAAGTGCCCTTGCGCTCATTCCAGTCGCTGCCGCGAAGCAATCTCGGCAATTACGTCGACTGGGTGGCTGCGCTCGGCAGCAAGCGGATTCAACCGCGGTGGGATGTCAGCGACCCCAAAGCCCAGGCCACGGTCATGGACCTGAACATCGTGCGCGAAGTCAAGGGTTCAATGCACGATGTCGTGTTTCCGCACAAACAGCACACCGAGTGGCTGGATTGCTCAAACTGCCATCCGGCAATCTTCAAGCCGCAAAAGGGCTCCAACCAGATCAGCATGGCCGCCATCATGCTCGGTCAGCAATGCGGCGTGTGTCACGGCAAAGTCGCGTTTCCGATCTCGGAGTGCCGACTGTGCCATGCACGGCAGAAGAACGCCGAAGCCCGGACCACGGAAGCCCGGGCCGTGGAGGGGGGGAAACAATGACGCGCCGCTTGAGGCAATTCGCACTCGCCGTGACGACCTGCGCCTGCGTCGCCGTGTGCGCCGCAGAGCGTGAGGCCAAGGCCTCGACTCCGACGGTCAATGTGTCGCGCCAGCTGGTCGAGCAGAAGCTGTCTTTCGTGAAGCGCGTGCTATCCGATTCCCCGGCCGCCAAGCGCATCGAGGCCAGCAATAACCCCGAGGCCAAGAAGTATCTGGCCAGCGCGCAGGGCAATTTCAACAACGCAGTTATCTCGATCAGGAACGATGATCTCGCCGGGGCGGACAAACAACTCAACGAGGCGACCTCGTTGATCGGCAGGGCGCGCCAGCTTGTGCCGGACCCGCTTATGCGCAATGTTGAACAACGGATGCGCTATGCACAGCTGCTGGATTCGGTCGAGGCGCTGCGCATTTCCTACCTTCGGCACCTGCAGCGCGCCAAACAGCCGCCGCAGGCGGCGACCGCGGACGACCCGCTGCTGGTCAAGGCGGCGCAACTCGTCGACCGCGCCAAGGGGCTCGCACAAGCCGAGCAGATCGTGCAGGCCAACAAGTCGCTGGTCGAGGCGGAACGGTCGCTGATGCTCGGGCTGGGCCGGGTACTCGGCTCGCGCACCATCGAATACACGCAGCGTTTCGATACTCCGACCGAAGAGTACGACTTCGAGCTGGAACGTAACCGCAGCTACGCCGACCTAGTCCCGATCGCATTGGATGCGTTCAAGCCAGGAAGCGAAGCGGTGCGCGCGACGCGGCAATTCGAGGATGCCAACCGCGGACTGCGCGAGCAGGCGCAACGGCATGCGGCGGCGAAGGATCATCGCGCGGCGCTGACGGCGCTGCGCAGGGGAACGGCCCAATTGCAAAGCGCGTTGGCGGCGGCCGGGCTGCGCGTGCCGCTGGAGGCAAGAGCGGAATGAATCCTGTAGCGATGGAGCAATGATGAGGGCGATACGCGTTTCAATGTTCCTGCTCGCACTGGGCGGGGGGGCGGCTTCCATCGGCGCTTGGGCACAGCCGGCAGCGGTCGATGCGGCCGTGGATCGGGGCCGGCTGGAACAGCGTCTGGCCGCGGTGGAAACATTGCTGGAGAACTCATCGGCGGCGCGCCAGGTGGAAGGCAGCGGCGATGCGAGCGCGCGGCAAAAACGCGAAAGCGCGCGCGCGATCTATCGCCAGGCACGGGCCGCGTTTCAGTCGGGCCAATACGCGCGCGCATCGGAGCTGCTGCCGGATGCAAGCGTACTGATGTTCGAGGCGGTGCGCTCCTCCGCGCCAGGGGAGGTCACCGCGCCCAAGGCGCGCCGCGACTTTGACGCGCGCTTGGAAAGCGTCAATTCCCTGCATGCCGCTCTTCGCCGCGTCGCCGTGGAAAAGCCGGCTGCGGCGGGCGTGGCCGAGACCAGCCGCGACATCGAGGCCCTGATCCGCGACGCTCAACGCCTGGCGGCCGAGGGCAAGGTCGATGCCGGCCGCGCGGCGCTCGACCGCGCTTACCTCCTCACCAAGGCCGCGGTGAGTTCGCTGCGCAGCGGCGATACGCTGGTGCGTTCGCTGCACTTTGCGACGAAGGAAGATGAGTACCGATACGAGGTTGACCGAAACGATACCCACCAGATGCTTATCACGGTGCTGATGGACGGCAAGCCCCGCAGCCCCGCCCAGCAAACGGCGCTGTCCAAGGCATCGCAGCTGCGCAATCAGGCCGATGCCGCGGGCGCGAGCGCCGATCACGCGGCCGGAATCAGACTGCTGGAAGAATCTACGCGCGAATTGATACGTGCCATTCGCAGCGCCGGCGTTTTCATCCCGGGCTAGGCGACGCGCATGCGCAGCGCGCTGGGAGGGCTGGGGCCGCAGTACGGCATATGGCTGTTGCTCGCGGCATTGCTCCTGTTCGCGCAGACGCCTATCGCAGCCGATTTCGCCATGCGCTGGCTGCCGCTGGCGAAGGACGGGATACACGATCCCAAGAACCCTGCGCTGCGCCTCCTGCAGGAGCCGGGCGAAGCGCTGTCTCGATTGCCCAAAGACGCCGTGGGGGTGGGAAACCAGGTCAATTGGGTCGAGGCGCTGGATCAGGGCCGCATCAATCCACGCACCAACATCCTGCCGGAAACCAAGATTCGCGTTCTCGACACCGACATACTGCTCAATCTGCGCGGCGGCACGCCGATCGTCCGTTTCCCGCACCGGCAGCACACACTCTGGCTCGATTGCAGCAACTGCCACGAGCATCTATTCAAGTCGCAGGCGGGCGCCAACAAGTTCAGCATGCAACGCATCCTTCAAGGCGAGCAGTGCGGAGTCTGCCATGGGGCGGTCGCATTTCCTCTCACTCGGTGCGGGCGCTGCCACAACACGCCGCAAAAGTCGCCGCCGGGTGTGGCCGTGCCCGGGTCCTGATACATGCGCAGGGCAACCCTCATGTGCTGTGCCGGGATAACATTGTTCGGCGTGGCGCTTGCGCTGGCGCCGGCGCAGGCCGAGTACGGCGATGTGGTCTTCAACAAACGCTCGCAAAAGGAAGGAATGCGCCCGGTAGTGTTTTCGCACTGGTTTCACCGCATACGTTTTCGCTGTAAAGTTTGCCACGATGAACTCGGCTTCAAGATGCGGGCCGGCGCCAACGACGTGCGCATGGCAGACGTCGCGAACGGCAAATTCTGCGGCTTGTGCCACAACGGCAGGATCGCATGGGGCGCGGAACGCTGCGATCTGTGTCATTCGGGTCGCCCCGGCCTGGAAAGCCGCATCCATGGCGGTAATCAGACGCTGGGGCCGGGCAGGTGGTGAGGGGCCAGTTCAGCATGGCCGAAGGGCAGCTGGTACCGAGCAGCGCGATCGGCGTATTCTCTCGTGCCGGATTGAACCCGATGGTTCGGAGGGGTCATGTCTGAGGCCGCGTGCGTGCTGATCGAGGTTGGCAATTGCATCGCGCACCGCCAGGGGGCGGAGCCCAGGCTCATGGCCGGCGCGACAGCCGGGACGCAGCGCGGGCCAGCCTGGGCGGGTGCAGCGCTGGCGCTGGTGGCTGGCCTGCTGCTGGCCGGATGTGCTGCCTCCGGCACGCGCGTGCTGCATTTCGGCATGGAGGATGCGCCCGAAGGCCGGCGCCTGATGTGGCCCCAAGCGCCGGAGGTGCCGCGCTTCATGTACGCCGGGCAACTCCTGGGCGAGACGAACTTCAAGCGGCCTGCGGGCGCAGCGACCGGCGTCGGCGGCATGCTGCGGCGGCTCGCCGTGTTCCTCGCCGGCGAGCAGGCGCCGGTCGTGCTGCAGCGGCCTCAGTCCGGCACGGTCGACGCGGCGGGGCGCATCCTGGTTACGGATGCGAGCCGCCAGGCCGTCTTCGTGTTCGACCCGGCCAAGGGGGAACTGCTGTTGTGGGACAAGGCGGACGGGCTCGCCAACTTCATTGCCCCGATCGGCATCGCGGCCGGAGTCGACGGACAGATACTGGTCGCCGACGCGCAGTTGGGGATCGTCGCCCGCCTCGACGCGCAGGGGAATCCCGGGAGTGCAATCGGGCGTGGCGTCCTCAAGCGGCCCACGGGCCTGGCCTACGACGCAGTGCAAAAGCGCATTTTCGTCGCCGACACCTACATGCACGACATCAAGGTCTTCGATTACGATGGGAAACTGCTGAAGGTGATCGGACACCAGGGCGAAGGTGAAGGCGAGTTCAATTTCCCGACATTCCTCGCGTTCGCGGGCGGCGAGTTGTATGTCGCGGATACCATGAACAGCCGCATACAGGTGTTCGCCGATGGCGGGGATCGCTGGCGCTCGAGTTTCGGCAAGCGCGGGCTGTTCGTTGGCAACCTGGTGCGGCCCAAGGGCGTGGCGGTGGACAGCGACGGAAATATCTATGTGGTGGAGTCCTATCACGACCACCTGCTCGTATTCAACCGGAATGGCGATTTCTTGATGGCGATCGGCGGACTCGGGCAGGAGACTGGAAAATTCTATCTGCCGGCCGGAGCCTGGACCGACGGTCGTAATCGCGTATTCGTCGGCGACATGTTCAATGGGCGCGTGGTGATGTTCCAATATCTGGAGACCAGCGGGGATGGCGAATAACATTCGCGGTTGGCTGTTGGCAGCCTCGGCCGCAGCCGCGTTCGCGACGGCGGGCGCGGCCTGCGCGGCGCTCGTCCCCGATGTGCGCAACACCAAGCATAACCTGTCGGCCGGTGGCGGCGGCACCGTGAAAGCGGTATCGGAGACGCAAGTATGCGTGTTTTGCCATACGCCGCACGCTGCGACGTCCAGCGTGACTCCGCTATGGAACCGTGCGTTGTCGAACGCAACGTATTCCGTCTATACCTCCACATCGCTCGATGCCGCGGCAATCCAGGGATCGCTAGATCAGCCCGGAGGCAGCTCCAAGCTATGCCTGTCATGCCACGACGGCACGCTGGCCATAGGCAATGTCAATGTGCTGGGGGGGCAAGGTTCGCCCACGACCCAGGGCACGATATCGATACCTATGACCGGTATCGGCGCTGGTGGCGTCATGCCGGGCGGTGCCGGCACGGCGACCGGGTTCACGCGCAGCCTAGGTATCGATCTTAGCAACGATCATCCGATCTCGGTCAGTTTTACCAGCGCCCTCGCAACCCGCGACGGCGAGCTGCGTGCAGTGGACGCCAACCAGAAATGGCCACCGGGCAGCGGCAGCGTCATTGGTGTGCGCGGGCGCGGTTACCGTCCTGCAGTGCCGCTGGAGGCGAGCGGCGGCAGTGTCGGCCAGGTGCAGTGCGCCACCTGCCACGACCCGCATCTGCGCGAAACCGACACGACCCGGGGCAACCATAAATTTCTGCGCCTGAACCGTTTTCAGCAGGGGATCCCCACGACCAGCCACGACGTGGTGAACGACATCATCTGCCTTGCGTGCCACGACAAGAACCTGGGCAGCGGCGCCTGGGCCTATTCGGCGCATGCCAATCCCCTGGTAGCGACGCAGACCTATCAGGCGGCGCCGGCGGCACAACGCGATTTTCCGGCCAATCTGCCGGTATGGAAGGCGGCCTGTCTTAACTGTCACGATACGCATACCGTGCAGGGTTCGCGCCGGCTGTTGCGCGAGGGCACAGACAGCGTGACGGTGCCGAAGTCAGGCGGCAATCCTGCGCTCGAGCAGACCTGCTACCAGTGTCATACCGACAGCGCATCCAGCGTCATCACTCCCGCCACAGCGGTGCCCAACGTCAGGGGTGATTTCCTGTTGCTGCGGCGCATGCCGATCGCTACCGGCGACCAGCCCGCCGGGAGCGAAGTACACGATATCGGCGGCGGTTTCAGCGACGGGTTCGTCGACTGCGCCAGCACGGCGAACCGGTGCGGCGCGGACGCGATCGAATCCCGCGCGAGGCTGGGCGTAAGTAACCTGAATAATCGCCACGTCGAATGCTCCGACTGCCATAACCCGCACCGCGTGGTGAAATTCCGCTCGGTCGTCGGCAACCCGGCCGGCAGCCTGTCCGGGGCGCCGGACGCAGCGGGCACGCACGCGCATACCGACAGTGCCGGCTACACACACACCAACATCGCCTCCGGTGTGCTGCGCGGAACCTGGGGGGTGCAGCCGGTCTATGGCAGCGCCTCGTTTCAAAGCCTGCCGTCGAGTTACCTGGTCAAACGCGGCGATCCGGGCACGAGCGCGGACACCAGCGCGTCGGCCACCTATGTGACGCGCGAATACCAGATCTGCCTCAAATGCCACTCCGATTATGGCTACAGCGACAACAACACCTATCCGGCAGGCAACCGGCCGACGCCAGGCTATCCGGGCGGCACACCTGCGAGCACCAATAACCTTTCCCAGTACACCAATATAGCCAAGGAAATCCAGGCGCCGCCGACCCATTTCGGAGAGGTGACGACCGTCGACTCGGGCGCCGCCGCGGCGTATTCGACCAACAACCATCGTTCCTGGCATCCGGTGATGGACGTCACCGGACGCCCGCCTGCCGTGCGCGGCGGGCTCGCCGCCAGCAACTGGCTGCTGCCCTGGAGAAATGCGGTTGGCGCGCAGACGATGTACTGCAGCGACTGCCATGGTTCGAACGTTACCTCCAGCACTTCGGTGATTCCCGACGGGGGG
>Ga0082335_1000500_pt1 | contig 99619 bp, 113 predicted proteins | sample Subgrocontami58m_FD_72375 | JGI IMG/M metagenome (GOLD analysis project Ga0082335, IMG submission 72375) | Subsurface groundwater microbial communities from S. Glens Falls, New York, USA - GMW37 contaminated, 5.8 m (SPADES assembly) (version 2) ... | reverse complement strand
AATATGAACCTGGCGTAGTCGGAAACGCCACAGGAGGAACCTGCAACGCCACTGCCGATTGCTGGTATTGGATAGGGACCCTTCTGGAAGCACCGGAAGACCCTACCAAACCTGTCTTTCGCTGCACAGATAATCCATTAATTGCAGCAGGGGCAGGTTGCAAAGAAGTCAGCGCTGGTGCTTCTTTTAACACTGTAACAAACTGAAATATCTAATTTGAGACAGCCCGAGAGGTGATGCGCAAAATCAAACACCATTCCTAAGAAATCACCATCAATACTGTAAACAAATTATAACTTTCTTGCTCCTGCTTTTTAATTTTGAAGAAATTACATCAGTGAGCGAAGCGAGGCTGATATAATGTCTAAATGGCAAAGATCATCTCTTTAATCGTCGTTGCTCTTGCCATTGTTTTTCTGGTCTCCGTCTACGTTTCAAAAACAAAATCCGGTACATCCTCCTTGCCCTCAATTCCGAATATTCAAAAAGAGGATAAAAAAGAAAATAATCAAAGTGCACAGTTCGAAACTATCGCATCAAACCTTGAAGTCCCATGGGCACTTACTTTTCTTCCCGACAATTCAATTTTAGTTACCGAACGTTCGGGGCGGATTAAATTAATTTCAGACGGAAAAACAGAAACCGTTGCAAATATTGACGTCAAACAAGCCGGTGAAAGCGGGCTCCATGGAATCACGATTCACCCTGATTTTGATCAAAACAAATATGTTTACATCTACTACACCTATTCTTCGAGCGATAGCGAGAAGAACAAGCTCTCTTATTCCGGAACAGGCAATCAGACGCAAAACAAAGTAGAAAGGTATAAATACGAGAATAATAAATTTTCAGAGGCAAAAACAATTATCGAGGGAATCCCCGGAGCTGTTTTTCATGATGGAGGAAGAATAAAATTCGGCCCGGATAACCTCCTATACATAACGACCGGAGATGCACTCAATCCTTCGCAGGCACAGGACATAAATGCCTTGGGAGGTAAAATACTGCGCCTAACAGACGAAGGTAGTCCAGCACCGGGTAATCCTTTTAATAATCAGGTTTATTCCTTCGGACACCGTAATCCCCAGGGAATTACTTGGGACAGAGAAGGCAAATTATGGGAAACCGAACACGGACCGTCCGGATCCTGGCCAAATTGCTGCCAGGACGAAGTAAACAAAATTGAAATAGGCAAAAACTTTGGCTGGCCCGATAGCGTCGGCAATAAAGTTGCGGGTGGCACAATTGGCCCCATACTTCATTCGGGCAGAGAAATCTGGGCACCTGCCGGGCTCGCTTACGCTGGTGGATCCCTCTACTTTGGAGGCTTAAGAGGCACGGCACTTTTTGAATATAAGATAAGTGAAAAGAAATTAGTCGAACATTTCAAAAATAAATTCGGCAGAATACGCGAAGTGGTTCTGGGTCCGGATAATATGCTCTACATCACTACATCCAATAGAGACGGACGCGGTACGCCAAAAGAAGATGATGACAAAATAATTAGAGTCGATCCGGGCAAACTTTAATCTTAAGAACAGTTTTGCTATAATCCCCCTCTAAATGAAAAAGACTAACCGATTGGTTAGTTTTTTCCGACCCGTATCGACTCGGATACGAGGAGTACCTGCTCCGTTAAAAACTAAGACCCGAAATTTTTATAAAAAAATATCCAGGAAATTAGAGGTTCGTCCGCTATCATCTTTTTTTGTTCTGCTTATTGTGCTTGCTCTTTTAATCGTCGTCGGAAATTTTGCTAGAAAGCCTAAAATGCTCGATGAACAAAAAGCAAAAGATCCTATTAGCGTCGAAACATACACAATAGGTAATGCTCCAAAAATTACCGTTCCTGCGCAGATAGAAAAAGAGGGTGTCATTCAAATTACTTCCCAAACATCTGCAATTGTTAACAAGGTTAACGTAAAAGAAGGACAATATATCGAAAAAGGCAAAACATTGATTTCCCTTGCTTCCAACTATCAAGGTGCCAGCGCCTCAAGCGTGCAAAGACAGCTTGCCGGCTCTCAGGCAAAAACTGCAAAAGAAACGTATATTGCCCAAAAAGACATCATTGCAAAACAAAAAGAAATCGCCGACAAAACAGATGCAAATGCTGACGAATTAAGATCACTTGCTGAGAAGTCGCAAAATGAAACAAAATCACTTGTCGCTCTTAACGAAACCATTCTTTCAGCAATCGGAAACGACCTTAAGCAGCTTGAAGCAACAAACGTCGGAGGCGTAAACGATAACTTGATTTTGCAAAGCCGTCAATTGCAAAGTCAGTTTTTATCGGCAACCAACCAGGCAAAATCAACTCTTAGAAATTCAGAATTTCAATCAGATACAAACAAGCCCCCGTCGCAACTTTCGGATCTACAAAAAGATGTTATGGTAAAACAATTGGACCTGCAGGAAAAAACCCTAAAATTAAATTTAGAAGCGGCTAATCTCCAACTCAGGCTTACCCAAATTAACGAATCGGCTTTTTTCCCGACAGCCCCTTTTAGCGGAACTGTCGAAAGAGTACATGTGCGAGTCGGTGAACAGGTTTCGCCCGGCAAGATTCTTGTTACAATTTCTTCCCAAAACAAATCCCAAACGGCTGTTGCTTACGTCCCGAAGGGCATTGCGCTAGGTTTTTCAAAATTAAATTCTTCCTACCTAATCGTTGACAAACAAAAATTCGAAGTTAACCCCTTATACATTTCTCAGGAGGCAATCCAGGGACAACTTTATGCAATTATTTTTCCTATCCCGAAAGAAGTAGGTAATTCCTTAACCGATAAAAGTTTTATCGATGCTGAGATACCCATTGGTTATTCGTACACTTCTCAGACTGTACCCTATATCCCTCTTGACGCCGTTCACCAGACCCAAAACTCGGCAGTAGTATTTGTTGTAAAAGAAGAAAAAGCTGAAGGAAAAACGGTAACACTCGGAGAAGTACAGGGTAATTTTATTGAAGTCACTTCTGGCCTGGATATTAATGACATTGTGATTGTAAACAGAAATATTGTTTCCGGTGACCTCGTTAAGGCTAATAACCCCTAGCATCTATGGCAAAAGTTAAATCATACCTTTCCGGTTTGAAATATGATCCAAAACTGGAAGAGCATTTTGTTTCCAAATACCTCCTGAATTTCCGCTTTGTCCTGCTTTTGATAATTACAATCATTGCAACCGGCCTGTTCAGCTTCATCAATCTTCCAAGGCGCCTAAACCCTGAAGTTAAAATTCCCATTGTTTCTGTTACAACGTTTCTTCCGGGAGCGGCCCCGGAAGATGTTGAGTCTTTAGTTACCATTCCAATCGAAGATGAAATAGTCAGTCTGGAGGGAGTTAAAACAGTTACCTCTTCTTCTTCCGAAAGTTTTTCTCTCATTGCAGTTGAATTTGAAAGCGGTCAGGATCCCGACAAAGCAAAAGACAAAGTCCAAAGCGCAGTCGAAACTGTTAATGATCTTCCTAAAGAAACCGAAGATCCAAAAGTCCAAAAATTGGATTTCGAGAACCAACCCGTCTGGACTTTTCTTATATCCACTTCAAAGGATGACGCCAGCCTTACCAGTTTTGCCAAAAACCTTTCCGAAAAAATTGAAAAAATACCATCAGTAAAAAATATTCAAATATCCGGTTTAGAGGAGCAGGAAATCCAGATCATAGCAAATCAGAATGCTTTAAGAGAACTTTCGATTAACCCGGCTCAATTATCGCAAATGATCATATCAGCAACTAACGCCCAACCTGCAGGTACCGTAAACACCGAAAACTCATCGTTCTCAATTACCATTGACCCAACCGTGGAAAGCGTCAGCGACCTTCGCAGTCTCAAGCTGAATCTTAACGGCCAGATAGTAAGGCTTGATAGTATTGCGCAAATTGCCATAAGGCCAAAATCTAATATCACAAAAACATATTTTGCCAAAGAAAATACAAACCCCACCCGGGGAGTTGTATTTTCGATATTTAAATCAGATAGCGCCAATATAAGTCAGGCGGTTAAAAGTGTTCGAAGCATTACTGATCTGGAAATTAAAAATTACCAAAACACTTTTGTAATAACTTCTATTACAGATTTTTCTAAACTGATTGACGATCAGTTCAATGAACTTACCGCTAGTTTTCGCGACACAATACTTCTCGTTATAATCATCCTTTTTGTATTTCTGGGAATCCGCCAGGCCTTAATTGTTGCCTTTACTATTCCTCTTTCATTTTTGGTCACATTCACAGTCATGAGCATATTAGGTCTCACCATCAACTTTCTTTCTCTATTCTCTCTTATCCTTGCCCTTGGTCTTTTAGTGGACGATGCAATTGTCGTGGTAACGGCAGTCACCTCATATGCCAGAACCGGGAAGTTTTCTCCCTCTCAAACAGGACTTTTGGTCCTTAGAGATTTTGTTGTTCCGATTTGGTCCACAACCATAACAGCTGTCTGGGCATTCCTGCCTCTTCTTATTTCCACCGGTATTATCGGGGAATTTATAAAATCGATTTCAATTGTTGTTTCAACCACCCTTATTGCATCTACCGCAATTGCTATTTTGATAACGCTCCCCTTAATGATGATCTTTTTGAAGCCTATCTTTCCAAACCGGGTCAAAATATTAATTAACTTAATTGTCTTTCTTTTGGTTGTCGCCCTTGTTGCCCTTGCCAGCTTAAATAGTCCGCTTATTGCTTTAAATGTTGTAGTCTCCGCAATTCTTCTTATTGTCACCTTTAAATTGAGAAGGGCGCTTGCAAATACCATACAGGGTCATTTGGGAAGAGTGATTAATACGGAAAAATTTACCGAAAAAATAAAAGTCTATGCAGGCCGCGGGATTATAGATTCGCAAAAGCTGGCAAAAAAATATCAGAACTTACTGGACCGCATACTCGCGTCGAAAAGAGCCCAAAGGCAGACGATAATAATCGTCATACTTTTCGCTCTTTTTTCTTACCTGCTTCTACCGCTCGGACTTGTCAAAAATGAATTTTTCCCTAAAGCAAATGCCGATACTGTCTACGTCAACCTTGAATTGCCGACAGGCACTAATTTCGCAACTTCCGAAAAAGAGACAAAACGGCTGCTAACTGAACTTGGTATTGTCCCCGGTGTAAATTTTGTCACAGCAGAGATTGGAAAAAACGTGTCGACAATGGATTTTTTCCAGTCACAGGGAGGCTCCAATAATATCCTCTTTACTTTTGTACTGCATGAAGAAGATTCCATCAAGGTTGCCGACGACCTGCGCCAAAGATACAAAAGCTACAACACCGGTAAATTCTCGGTTATTGAGCAATCCGGAGGACCACCTGCAGGTGCAGACTTACAAATCAAGCTTTCAGGCGAAAATCTAAACATTCTTGAATCATATGCCGATAAAATTCTCGCCTATCTTCAAAACCTGCCCTCAACTACTAATGTAGAAAAATCAATCAAACCCGGGACAAGTAAAATTGTTTTTGTTCCCAACAAAACGCAAATGGCCCAACTGGGCCTGACAGAATCTCAAATCGGCAGTCACCTGAGAACTTTTGCAAGCGGCTTTACCCTGGAAAGCGACGTTACTTTTAATGGAGAAACATACAATATCATTTTTAGAAACGGCCCAAAAGCCCAGTCTCCTCAGTCCCTGGGAACAATCTCCATTCCAACCCAAAGCGGACCTGTTCCGCTTTCGGCACTCGGATCGTTTAAACTGGAGGCAAATCCAACCCGTATTACCCGCGAAAATCAGCAAAGAACCATCTCGGTTTCGGCAGGGATTAAACAGGGGTTCACAATTCCCGGGGAAAATAAAAAACTGGAACAGTTTGCCCAAAGCTTAAATCTTCCTTCCGGATATAACTGGAAAACAGGAGGTGTCAACGAGGAAAACCAGCAAAGTCTAAACTCAACTTTCCAGGCTATGGGAATTGCGCTAATTTTAATTATGGCAACAATGGTACTGCAGTTTGGGTCTTACCGAAAAGCATTTATAGTACTTCTTAAAATTCCACTTGCAATCTCAGGGGTATTTATCGTCTTTGCACTTACGGGTACTCCGCTTTCTTTCCCAACAGTTATAGGAATTCTCGCACTTTTCGGAATCACTGTTTACCAGTCTATGTTAATTGTAGACAAAATTGGTAGAAACTTGAGGGCAAAAATGTCACTTAAACATGCTATTTCAGACGGAGCAGCCAGCAGAGTCGAACCGATTCTTTTCGGAACAATCTGCACGGTAGTCGGCTTAATACCTATTACACTTTCGGACCCCCTTTGGCGCGGGTTAGGAGGCGCAATAATAGCCGGCCTGCTCTTTTCGGGTATTATCATGCTCTTTTTTATTCCGACAGTCTACTATCTAATGTATAAGGACGAAGTCAAATAATTCCCATTCTTCCTGTTATAATTTGATTATGTTTGAAATCCTTGCAAAATGGGTGGTTAGCGCCATCACAATTTTTCTGGTAGCAAAACTGGTACCTGGTTTTAGAGTCGACTCTTTTACTACAGCACTAATCGTTGCCTTGGTTCTGGGTCTTATTAATGCCTTTATTAAACCGGTTATTCTCATTTTGACTTTACCGATAAATATTCTCACTCTGGGAATTTTTACTTTTGTAGTAAACGCGCTTCTTTTAATTTTAGTGTCAAAATTTATTCAGGGATTCACAATTAGCGGTTTTGTACCGGCTTTTATTGGAGCAATATTAATTTGGTTAATTGGCTTAGTACTCCATATGATTTTCCCTTCAAATGCCTCCTAGCTTGCATTATTGGCAACCGATGATATAATTTGAGTCGCAAAAGCTGCCCCCCGAAAGTTCCAGTAAATGAAAACAAATTATGTAGTTTCAGTAATAGTTTTAATAGTTGTTCTTTTAATCGGAGCTTTTTTTTACACACTCTACAAAAACAGGAGTGACAACAACCTTGACGTTTCTCCGCCTCCGCTTTCGAGCCCGACAGAAGGGTTTAATACTACCTCGCCTACTCCTTCTGCAAAAAGCACAGTAACAACACCCGTAACTCAGCCCGCATCCGGAGAAAGCGAAGCGCAAATAAATGCTGTCGGTATCTCCATTTTTGAACCAAAAAACCAGGGAGCAATAACATTTCCTTTTAAAGTAGCCGGATATGGCAATATGCTTGAATCTGAAACCGTTACTTTAAAGCTTACAGACGCAAGTGGCCTGGTAATCTTTCAAACAAATACCGCCTGCAAAGGCGAAAGTATTTGCGAATTTTCAGTGTTATTTGATATTACTAAACCGCAGGATTCATACGGAATACTTGAAGCATCATCTGGGAGTTTTTCAACCTCAATTAAGGTAAATTTCAACTAAAGAATTTAGCCTCCTACTTTTGCGCTGTTGTACAATTAGACTCAGATGGCCCAACAAAAGGAAATAGACAAAATAAGGAACGTCCCTTGCGCCTTTGTTATCTTTGGAGCAACTGGCGATCTTTCGAGAAAAAAGATCTTCCCATCCTTATTCCAACTTCACAAAAATAATCTTCTACCCCAAAATTTTAAAATACTTGCAGCCGCCAGGTCCCGGCACACTACCGACGACTTTCTAGAAATAATAAAAGAGAGCATCGAGAATATAGATGAGAGCCTGTGGCAACCATTTTCAAAACTCGTCGAGTATCTTCCTGCAGATATTGGAGAGAACAAAAATCTTGGCGAAATTTCAAATGCACTTGATGATTTTGAAGAAAAAATTAAAGCCTGTCCTCAAAGAATCCTGTATATGTCTGTTTCCCCTACGCTTTACGAAAACGCTTTTGAAAATTTAGGCAGAAACAAATTAAATCTCGGTTGTCAAAAACATAATTGCAAAGCAAGAATTGTCACGGAAAAACCTTTTGGCCTAAATTTTGTATCCGCTCAAAAACTAAACACAAAATTATCGGAATATTTTGAAGAAGAACAAATTTACAGAATCGACCACTTTTTGGGAAAAGAAACGGTCCAGAATATTTTTGCGCTTCGTTTTGCCAATGAAATATTTGAACCGCTTTGGAATAATAAATATGTAGATCACGTTCAAATCACCGGATCCGAATATATAGGAGTTGATAAAAGAGGAGAAACATACGACCAATCAGGGGCCCTTCGCGATTTCGTCCAGAATCACTTGCTACAACTTTTAACAATGGTAACAATGGAAGAACCTAAAAACTTTAACCGCGAATCAATAAGAGAAAGAAAGATTGAGATACTAAATTCCCTAAAAAAAATGTCAGAGGAAGAAGTAATCAAAAACACTGTTCGCGGACAATACGAAGGTTACACAAATGAAGAAAAGGTAGATGCCAAATCCCAAACGGAAACCTTTGCCGCATTAAAACTTTTTATAGAAAACGAAAGATGGCGCGGGGTTCCATTCTATTTAAGAACGGGGAAAAAGATGGTTGGGAAGGTAACATCGATAATATTTTTCTTTAAAGAAACACGGCATGAAATATTCAAAAACTTCTGGCAACAACCGCTTCCAAATCACATCACAATTCAAATAGATCCGACAGAGGGGGTCGGTATCCGCTTGGTTGCCAAAAAACCCGGACTGGCAGCAAGCTTAGAACCGGTCGATATGGAATTCTGTTATAAAACTTCATTTACCGAACCAAATCCCACAGCATACGAACGACTGCTGATGGATGTCATCATAGGCGACCAAACTTTGTTCTTGGGTAAAATTGGCGCTTCCTGGAATTTTATTGATCCGATCAGAGAAGTCTGGGACAAAGGCAAACCAAAACTCGCATCATACAAACAAGGCACGTGGGGGCCCCATGAAGCTGATAAGTTAATCGAGGGCGACGGACGAAAATGGCTCGCCCCATTTCTTACAATCTGTAAAATTTAACACCCAACTACTTGCCTGCCTTCAACAACCTTCGGTAACCACTCTGTAGCTTCCAGCTGCCCCAGAAGTGCATGCCTCTCTTCAAAATGCGGGTGAGATCCTGGAAACAATCTGTCCAAAAAAGACATAATATAATTTATTCTTTTTTCTTTACCTCATGCCCACCAAAAGCATTGCGAAGAGCCGCAACCATACGGGCAGCAAAAGATTTTTGGATCTTTTTATCAGTTTCTGATTCGTCTCTTATATCAAGTGACCTCTGAATGATATCTACAGGTAAGCCATGCCTCGACGCTTCTTCAAGCGCCCAAATAGTTTCGCCCGATGCCTTACCGATTACTCCTTCAATCGCTGAAAGCTTTGGGTCACTTTTTAAAACCTCTACCGTCCTTTCCATCATAAATCCGGAAACCAAAGTCCCCTTTTGGTAGAGTTTGGCAACTTTCAATAAATCTAAATCATAAGGTGATTTTTCCAGTATTCCAAAACCTTCACCGATTGACTGCATAATGCCGTATTCAATCCCGTTGTGGATCATCTTCACAAAATGCCCCGCCCCACCTTCACCGAAATACTCGTAACCCCCATTTGGTTTTGCCAAAGAGTCTAACAGGGGTTTAACCCCTAAATAGGCCTCACTATCACCGCCAACCATCATAGGATAACCTTCTTTCGCCGCGATTATTCCCCCGCTAACTCCAATTCCCAAAAATTTAATCCCTTTATTCTTAAATGATTCATACCGCCTCTGTGTATCGGAATACTTAGAGTTTCCACCATCAATTACAATGTCATTATCATCGACATAATTCCCAACCTCTTCCAAAATCCCCTCCGTCGCTTCCCCTGCCGGAAGCATCGACCAGACAACTCGCGGTTTATCTAGCTTCTCTACAAGGAATTCAACCGAATCTACAACCTCCAATACCCCTCGCAATTTCAAACTTCTAATTTCTAATTTCAAATTCTCAATTTTTTCTCTAGTACGATTCCAGACAACAACCTCATGGCCTTCACCAAGAAGTTTTGTCACCATCCTACTACCCATTTTTCCGAGGCCTATAAATCCTAATTTCATATAATCTATATTATTCGAGCTCGTCGAGAATTACCACTTACCAACCCAATCTCCATTGATAAGTTTTCGCTTCTTTGATTGATTCCACCCTTTAATTTGTTTCTCTCTCAATCTAGCTGTTTCCAAATCTCCGTGTTCCTCGATATATGCTATTTTTCTGACACCATGCTTTGCTGTATATTTAGAACCTAGACCCGATACGTGCTGGTCATATCTAAGTTCTGGCTTCCATGTCATTCCGGTGTAATAAGTTCCGTCCAAACACTCAATAATGTAAACAAACCACCCCCAACACTTTTTCACCCTATTGTTCGAGTTTATCGAGAACCTTCTTTAAAATTGAAGTTCTCCATAAGGTCGAACAATATTAAATATCTTGATCCGTAATTAAATAACTGTTAATTTTCGACTTTCTGTAAAAAATCGCCGGGTATTTTTGCACGTCGTTTTCCGTCTCATCCAATATTATCTTAATCGCTGCTTTCTTTTCCTCCTCAAACACTAGAAGCACAAAACCCGTAAATTCTCCCAAAGCCTTTAATGTTAAGGTTAACCTCCTTGGAAACATATCTTCAACTGTTTCCGCCTCCACAAATTTAGGTGATTTAACAGCAACCGAATACGGGAATATCCCTGCCGTATGAAGGTTTGTCCCGACTCCCATAACTCCAACTCTTTTCTTAAACCTGCCAAATAAATCTTTTATTTCCTTTCCATATTCTTTCGCGGTTTCCAAAAAATCTATACCCCTCAAGAATTTATGGCTTTCTATGCAGTTTTTATCCGCCCAGTCTTTTACTCCGATGTTTTTCAAAAGCAGTTCGTTGCTGTTTTTATGAAATGGCTCACCGTACCTTTCATCAACAATTGATATCGCACCAGGCACAACATCATTTGGATCAACAAGCATCAATCGATAATCCACTGAGGTTCCACCGGAAAGAGCAAGTAGTGTTTCCCCATCAACCATCTTTTTCAATATATCATGCGCTTTCTTCTGTCCCTCTTCCCAGTTTTTTATATTAACAACGTCAATCATTTAAATGATTATGAATAATATTTAAACAAGCCTCTAAGGAGTTATTTTCTGTGTTAATCTTTATCGCTTCAGGATAATCTTTAGAAGATACTCTTTCGAAAATTTTATTTAAAAGTTCTTCTTCAATCGACTTTCGATAGCCTTCCTTAATACCTTCTCTGTTTTTGTCCCGATCCTTCGCAGTTTGAAGGGAAATTTCGAGCTGAAAAACTTTTCGAGGAATATTTACATCTTTTGCAATCTTCACCGCTTGGTCAACAAAAGATAAATCCTGGAAGACCCCATCCATAACAACTGTATACCCCTTCGATAACAAGTATATTAAAGACGAAAGAGCAGTTTGATTTGCGGCTATCAATTGCTCTTCTGTTCCTTCCCCGAAAAAATCTTTAAAACTATCAACTTTAAGCCAAACAATTTTTTTGCCAAAGTTTCTAAGTTTTTTTGCAATTGTAGATTTTCCGGATGCTGGAATCCCCCTTAAGATTATTAAGAACTGTTTCATTTCTTTACTTTAATGAAATCTATCATGCTTGCGTCAGAACAAGGTCTCTCCTTGTCGCCGTTACAAGGAGAGACCTTGTTCTTTTAGCTTTACTCTCCACTTCGGACCATCACCAGTATCTTCAACCTCAACTCCCATTTCTAAAAGTTCTTTACGGATATTATCCGATTCCTCAAACTTTCCGGCGCGCCTCAAATCTTCTCTCTTTTCGATTAGCTCCTTTGCATTTTTTGGCAACTGAGCTTTTTTAATACCAGCAAGTCCCAAGCCTAAAACCTGATCCATAATTTTAATCGATTGATTTTTGGCTGATGTTGGATAATCACTTTTCACCATTTCCCACGCCACGGCAATAGCTTTAGGCATATTTAAGTCATCATTTACCGCTTTCTTAAAGTTTCCTTCAAATTCCGCACAGCCAACTTTCGGCTCGTCCCAGCCGGATATTTCCTCTCGTAAATTATTGAGTGCATTTTGCGCAGCCTCGAGCGATTGCCATGTGAAGTTAAGTTTCGATCTATAATGTGCCGTCAAAAACAAATATCTAAGCGCAAGTGGTTCAAAACCTTTCTTGGCAATATCGGAAAGCGTATAAATATTTCCCAGCCTTTTCGCCATTTTTTCACCACCCACTAAAAGATGTTCACCTTCCATCCAAACATTTACAAACTTTTTCCCTGTTGCCGCTTCACTTTGGGCAATTTCGTTTTCATGGTGAGGAAATAAAAGATCAACGCCACCGGTATGGATATCTATAGATTCACCAAGTTCGCTAAGTGCCATCGCCGAACATTCTATGTGCCAACCGGGCCTTCCTTCCCCGAATGGAGCAGACCAGCTAGGTTCTCCCTCACGTTTATATTTCCAAAGCGCAAAATCCGTCCAGCTTTCTTTATCGTATTCGTCTGAAGAAACGCGTGCCCCTTTTTTTAAATTCTTCTTATTAAGTTGTGAAAGCTTCCCATAACCATCAAATTTTTCTACCGAAAAGTAAACACCATCATCCCCTTTATATGCCACATCTTTGTCCAAAAGTTTTTGTATAAGATCCATCATCTTTTGCATATATTTATCTTGCGTAGCTCTCGGATAAACATCCGCTTTTAGAATGTTTAACTTTTCAAGATCTGTAAAAAATGCGTCTGCATACTGATCCGTAAATTCTTTAATCGGAATTTTCTGCTCATTTGCCTTATTGATAATTTTGTCATCGATATCTGTTAAATTCATAACGTGCTTCACTTTGTAACCGTTTAAACTTAAAGCCCGCTTCAAAATGTCTTCAAAAACAAAAGCTCGCCAGTTTCCGATATGCACAAAGTCGTACACAGTCGGTCCGCATGTATAAAGGCTAACGGTTTCGGCTATTGGTTCAAATTCCTCAACTTTTCGGGAAAGAAAATTGTAAAAGCGCATGAAGCTATTGTAGATCAAGGAGTATTGTTTTTTCTATTCAGCCCCATAATTTTTTTAGCTTTCGCAAAGAATTATGGTTATTCAGCCCCATAATTCTTTATTTCCGCCCGGGATTTTTCAATCGCAGAGTTAACAAAATCGTCTTTTTTTCTTTCTTCTTTAATTTCTTCAATCTCTTTTTTCTGCTCTTCCACAACCTCCCCTTGTTGCTTCTGAGCTATCTCCTGTTTTTTCTTCTTTGCTTCGTACTCCGCATATATTTGCTGCACTTTCGCCCTGACATTCGCGTATTCTACCGAAGAAAAGTTTTCGTCCTTCTTCGTCATTGCATTCAGCGAATCTGCACCCGCGTTATCATCGTTCCCACTCACCTGGCCACTAGCAGACTTACCTAACTTTTTAAATTCTCCCCAAACAGAATAATCACCGCTAGCATCATCACCAGAATTTGCAGTTCCATTTCCTAAATTATTTGCCGCCGACTTCAAAGAGTGAGGCTCCGATGTGCTATGGGAACCTACCGAATTACCGGTTACTTGTGAAATCGTGGATTGACCCGCTTTTTTGAATTCATCACCCGCAGAAGAAGCAACGGTACTGACCCCGTCAGAAATAGCTTCAACGATTCCCGATGCAATCCCTCCAATATCAGGCATAATTCCATTTTACAAGCCCCAATGACCAAATACCAAGTCATTAATTAATAATTTTACTAATTTATTTTGAGTTTTAAGTTTGAAGTTTTTAAATTGGATCAGTAATCTTTCCGTCCTTCAAGCGCCCTTCTCAGCGTAACCTCGTCCGCGTATTCAATTTCGGCACCAATAGGGATCCCTCTGGCAATTCTGGTTACTTTTACCCCGAGATGCTTAACCAGTCTTTGTATATACATTGCGGTCGCTTCTCCCTCCATCGAAGGGTTCGTTGCCAGAATTAATTCTTTAACCTTATCATCTTTAAGACGGTTAACCAGCTCCCGTAGCTTCAAATCCTCCGGCCCAACATTTTCAAGAGGCGCAATCACTCCATGAAGCACATGATACAAACCTTTAAAACTTCCGCTTCTCTCTATAGACCAAACGTCCAGAGGATCCTCGACAATACAAATTATAGAAGAATCACGCTCATCGTCATCACAAATTTCACAAGGGTCGGTCTCGGTTATATTTTGGCAAACAGAACATATCTTAGTATTTTTCTGAAGTTCACCAGCCGCTTTAGAAAGTTGTTGGGCAAGTTCATCCGGAGAATGTAAAAGGTAATATGCAAGCCTGGCTGCAGTTTTTGGCCCAATTCCGGGCAAAGCCTCAAATGCCTCGATTAAATCGGCAATGGATTTCGGAACTTTCACCGCTTAAGTATAGCAATCCGTCCAAGCTAAACTGAAGCCTCCCGGTCTTTTGAAGCACGGACCAAAATTCCTAAATATGAGAGGTAAATTAAAATCGCTGAATTAGAAGTACACATTCTTGTAATACCCCTATCTGTTTTACCAAGCCGGATTTCCTTCCAGACTTCCTTTAAGGGAACATATTCCGCTTTAAAAATCGGCTCATTGCGATCGAACTTGAGTTTCTCAATTTTCTCAAGATCTACTTCAACAAACACCAAATCAGACCAGGTGCCGACAAAAGTCGGACTGGGATTATGATATGGAAACTCCGGTTGTGAAATGTCTTTAATTACGCCTGCACCGGTTTCCTCACCTGTCTCTCGAACTGCTGCATCTTTTGAAGATTCATAATCCTCAACCTGATCTTTACCAAAAAGACCTTCTTTGAACCCCATCGGAATCTGGGCAAAAACTAGTTGCTCTGTATTTTCCTGATTCGTCGGATCGTCAGCGTGAGGACGGGGTTGAGAAATTAATGCAACCCGGACTTGTGCAGTTTTTTTATCCCGGCCCCAGGCAACTACATTAACATTCGGCTTCTCTTCATATCTCGGCCTGTCAAATATCGGCATTCCGGCTTCATCAGTTACCACGGCAGATCTTACCGCTCCAAACGGACTAACTGCTTCCCAGTCCACACCCTCAAACTCCTCAACAGTTCCATCAGCTTTTTTTACGCGAAGAACCCAATTCTGGGATCTTCCTTCAAAAAAATCGGGGCTGTTCTTTCTAGCCTCGGACGGCAGCACTAAATTTTTTGCTTGCCCGGGTTTTCTTATATCGCTTTCCATTCTACCTTTCGTCCAGCGCCGGATTTCTATCCACGCGGAAAATTAACGGGTCTTTTTTAAGGATTTTCTTAGGAACCCTCTTCATCGTAATAACAGTAATCATCGAATCGGTCGGGTTCTCAATTCTGTGCCAATTCTTCCCTTCCGAAGATTTTTCATCAAAAACAACTTTAACATGCCTTCTTCCCCCGGCTGAAGATTCGATTAGAAGTGTCGATTCATCACTGCTTACACAATCTATTCCAACAACCCATTCATCACTTCTCAAAATAGAATTGGAAAGGCGACGGACCTTTTCATCTTTTCCGTTACCTTTTTCTCTGATTACCAGCTCTCCCATCAGGGGCACGCTGAACTCCTCCACAAAATCGTGTTTGTGCCAGTTGCGGTTAGCTTCATAGAAAGGAGGCAGGCGCGTGATTACTATTTCAACCGGAAGTTCCGGGTTGCGTTCATGAAAATAAAAATAGTGACGTTCCTCGCCGCTCCCCAAAGCCTTCGAAGGTACTTCTGAAAGTGGAATAAACATAACCCGGAAATAATAACTCCAAGCTATCTTTTTGTCAAATTATAGGATATTACTGATTGTAAATGAAGCTAAAATAAAATAATAAAAGACTTATAGTTTTTTTAAAGCTCAGCTTCCTCCGCCGCCAAACATACTCTTCAACCCGTCCATTCCCATCATCCCCTGCATTTTCTTCGCTGCCTGTTTTTGGGATTCTTTAACAGCTTCGTTAACTGCCTCCCGCACATCATTGTCGTCCCGGCCGTTGCTTTCGATTTCCACAAATCTTTGGGCAAGAGTTACTCTTACCTTCACACCGCTCTTCTCCACCTCAATAATCTCCTCATCCAGAGTCTTCTGAATTCGCATTGCCTCATCCCGCATCTTCTTAAGTTCTTTTAATTGCTGAAGCTTATCAAACATGTTCCCAAAATGTTACTAATTATCACCGCAAAAATCAACCTTGCGCACATCCGGTAATAAACCTACAATAACAATATGAATCTCTCCATTGCGGGTCTTCATCTGGAATCCGATCCAAAACTTAAGGAATACGCCAACAAGAAAGTCAGAAAGCTTATCCGTTACGATCCAAAGATAACCGATATTAAGGTCCGGCTATTTTTAGAAAAATCGCACCGCAACGAAGCACATGAATGTATGTGCGAATTAACCGTCCACGTTCCCGGTAAGATTCTGGAAATTGTAGATAGGGAAAAAGACCACACAGCCGCAATCGATAAGGCTTTCGACCGGATGAAGCGGGCAATAATTAAACACAAGGAGAAAGAAGTATCCAGGCAACATCGGGAAGGGGTACTACAGAAATTAGTCCGGAGATTTAAAAAAGCAGACTGAATTAAAATTTTAACTTAGTAATCTACCGAGTTCTTTTTCACTACCGTCGATTTAGCCCGATCCTCCATATAAGGCTTAAGCCTGACAACTCTTGTCTTTTTAAGCCCCACCCTGTCAAGTTCCACTCTTACATCACCCTCACTCGCCCATTGGTCGTATCCTAAACAAATGACATCGGGCATATACTTTTTGATTTCGTCATAAAAATTTTTTTCTGCACCCAAAACAGCTTTGTCTACTATAGAAAGAGATGATAACAACCCCAGCCTCTCCCCTTGGTCAAAATGAGGGCTTTTTTCTTTGATACTCTCAACGTTTTTGTCCGTCCCGACAGAAACTATTAAATATTTCCCGTATTTTTTTGCTTGTTTAAAAAAATCCAAATGCCCAGGATGCAAACCGTCAAATGCCCCGAAGCACATAACCTTCTTCATGTTAATCGTTAATCGTAAATTGTTAAATGTGTAAATGCAAATGAAGTGTTCCCAACTGAACTATGAACCATAAACGATCAACGTCTTAGAAACTACCTTTGAATATCTGAGTTTCGGATTCATTATCCAGCTGTGAACGCTCAAGCGTTATTAACAGCCCGTCGTACTTCATAAACTTATCATCATTTCTTCTTACCCTCAGGTTAAAACTATTCTTAGTTCCTGCCATGTAATCTATTAACAATTCTTCGTCTCCGTTTGTTGCCCAAACCGCATAACGGTGTCCCTCCGGATCCTCAAGTGTTGCATCAACATTTAAAATATAGATACCACCGGCATAAGACCTACTGGCAGAAACTTTTCCGCTAAAACCATCCTTAACCAAAGTAAAGCTAGCCGACTCGCTTTTTAGATCAACTCCTTTGCTGACGATATCTTTAGAGTCTACTGCAACCGGCTTAAGCCCGCGCGGCGCTTCCTTAAGTTCAACCGAAGCTGAACTACCTGAAGTTTCCGAATTCAGTAACTTTGTTTTAAGAAAATATATGACCCCAATTCCAAGTACCAGAACAAGTATTACTTTAATTAGTCCGGAAGACCTTGTCTTTTTTGAATTTTTGCTTGAAAAGTTTTGGTTCGCAAGATCACGCATAAAACCTTATCTATCATTTTATATTAAATCAGCGAGGCATAAAAGTCCTCGCTTAACTGTCTATCGGGAAAACTGAAGTATTACTGGTTACAAAAACTCAATGATAAAACTCGCGAATCCTTCTTTTTTTACCGGAACTGTTTATCCCCTTGCCTTCCGAAACTAAAACGTAAATTACGGGGATCAAAAGCACCATGGGGTATAAAACAACATTTCTTACATCCGAAAAATAAAAAACCACATTACGGTAATATGGGCCGATAATCTCTAAAAAGCCTAAGCCCGCAACAACAGTAAACCAAAAAAGAGCAAGCGTTAACCCGCTGTACAAAGTTCGCTCTGCTCTGCGGAAATATACTGCGGTAGTCCAAAAAACCACCAAAGGTAAAACTAAATAAAACCAGGGCAAGGCAACTATTCCGGCCACAACCATGGTAAAGATCCAAATGATTAAGCAGTACCATAAATCGCGGAAACGAAACTTTAAAATTGTTTTCATAATATTTTTCTAAATACTCTTTGTTAAAGTCCGCTTTAACGGGGAAAAAATTCTTACCAAATAAAGATACTCGGTTAATAAATACGACTATTTAAAAGAGGAGTCAATATGCCAAAAGCACTAAGGAGTAGTTAATGCAACATCAATTTCGCCTAAAACCTTATCCGTCTCTGAAAGATTTGTGGAATTCAGGTCCTTTTCGATATCCCCTATCTCATCACCCTTACCCAATTCGTCTGCTTTTGACGATTGTGTCGAAACGGATGGTGCTTTTTGCTTATTTAATAAACTATCCAGTTTCCCGCTCTTAAACAAGAACAATAACACGACTGCAACAACGGCAATCAAAATTAATAAAAGCAAAATTATGTTTCCCTGTTTACTGTTCTGCTGCACCTGTACCCTCCTTTAATGGTTTTGAAGCTTTCAATTCCCGCAATATCCCAACTAGCGCCTTGTGATAATTAAACAGTGCCTGTTTCGATGTCCGAAGCGCCAGCTTAGCAGACTCAACGGTCTCCTTAGGCGTCGCCGCAGACGAAGGGTCTATCGCCTCAATCGTGGCTTTGGTCTCCTCTATAGCGTTCTGCGCAGCTGCGCCCGCTGATTCAGCTTCCGCAAGCTTGGTTTTGGTAGTTTGCACATTTACCCCTTTTTCGCCTAATTTATCAATCCTGGAAGCAATTTTCTCTGCAATCTTATCAAGTCTTTCGAGAGTTTTCGCCTGGTGTTCTACTGCTCTAAGAAGAAGCTCTTTTACCTTCTCCGCTACTTTTTGTTTTACTTCAGCCCTCTTGCTTGCCTCTTTTTCTTTGAAATTGCTGATTGCTTCTTTTTTCTGTTCCCTGATTTTTTCAAGTTTCTGCTTTTTCTGCTCAATCTGCTCCTGTCGCTTGTTTCTTAACTCTTCTAGATCTAATTTTGCGCCACTATCCTCATTCGCAAAAACTCCACCTGCAAGCGCAAGAACAAAAACCAAGGAGAACAGAAAGGCAAACAACTTATTTCCGGACAGCATCATCAGATATACTCATACTAGCAATTTATTTTTGTTCGTGTCAATTACCTCGGGGAAACATATGTCGTTATCGCAGTTTTTTTGCCATCTGCAGCCGTATTTACTATCAACTCGCCCGTATAGTTTTTGTTTTTTATGACAAAAACGAAGTTTGTTTCCGACCGCTTTTTCAAACTATTTTCCCACCCGAGAGTTCCAAGTGCTTCCTTGTAAAACTTAATTACTTTTTCTAAGCCGTCGCCGGACATAAAAGAAGCTCCAAAATTATTTTTATAACCGTAAGATTCGATGACTCCCACTTTAGGGTACAGGGGTACGGGTGGAAAATCCTTTATAACCTGACCGGAAACGTAATCTTCTTTAGGTATTTTTTTTGAAGTAGAAGCAAGGTTTCCGAAACAACCCGAGAGTATTAAGGGAAATACCAGAAAAATGAGCAGTTTTCTCATTCTATTTAGAAAAAATTTCAGCGGCCAGAGATTCCAGATCTTCGGAAGATACATCCGAAACATCGCTTGCACTCACGGACCTTGTAGGTTTACTCTCCTTCAAAGCTAAAGTAAACTTCAAAATAGTTCTTGCTCCAACTTTCTCAGAAATTATTTTTTCCAGCATAGATATTATCTTTGGCTCTTCAAGCTTTTCCTTATGAAAGCGATAAAAAACCTCTAATGTCAGGATATCACCTTCGAAGGAAAGAGGTCTAGTAGATCTGAGAATAGCGGAAACATGGATATTATTTCCTTTAGCTTCTTTGAGGATTTCGCTCCATTTTTCCTCAACAATTGATAAAGAAACATTTGATTTTCTGCTGTTTTTCCCGTTCTTAGCGGGTAATTTCCCCGCCAGGTCCTTAGGCTTTTCATCGATGCTCTTCGGCGCCTCTTGCTCTTCGGCGGGTATATCATCATCTTCAGCAAGCTTCGTTTGCACCGCATCTCCACAATATTTAAAAGCAGCAAGAACAAACGGTATATGGGGCAGCGGATAAATTTTTATTTCCGATTCCGCGACCACAAATTGTTTTAACAGGTTTTGCAAGTCGGAAAAACTAAAACGTTCTGCCAAATCTTTCATTTTGCCAAGTTGTTCTTCGGAAAAACCCCACTCAGCCTCAAAAATACCGATCTTTAAAAATAGAAGCTTTTCGGCAAAAAGGGTGGTTTCCTTCCCCAGCGAAGAAAGGTCACCCCCTAAATTCCAAATATCCTGTAAAGTTCTACAAATTCCGTTTATATCCTTATCTGCAAATTTTTCTATGAATGAATACAGTTTTCCCCAGCCGGAAACCATCGAAAGTGCGAGGATATCCTTTTCATCAATAGTCTTACTGTTTGAGGACAACTGGTCCAGAATAGAAAGTGCATCCCGAAATGAACCGTCAGCGGCCGAAACAATCGCAAGAGCAGCCTCTTTTCCGATTTTTATCCCTTCCATCTTTGCAATCTTTTCGCACACCTCCAAAAGCTCTCCGTCTGTTGCTCTTTTGAAATTAAACCTTTGGACCCGGGATAAAATTGTCGCAAGCAACTTTTCCGGTTCTGTAGTGCACAAAATAAAAATTACATGTGCAGGCGGCTCCTCCAGTGTTTTTAAAAAAGCATTAAAAGCTTCTTTGGTGAGCATGTGTGCCTCGTCAATAATATAGACCTTAAATTTAGAAAATACCGGCGAAAGCTTGACCTTTTCCCGGATTTCCCGAATATCGTCAATTGATCTGTTGGAAGCCGCATCAATTTCAATAAGATCCAGATGCGAACCGTCTACGGTTGCCAGACAAGAAAGACATTTTCCGCACGGCTCACCAAAAGTCTGCGCACTTTTTCCTGCCGTTTTTTTCTTGTAGAGTTCGCAGTTTAAGGCTTTTGCAAGAATCCTTGCTGTTGAAGTTTTACCCGTCCCTTTTGGGCCACAAAATAGGTACGCATGCGAAATTTTGCCAACTTCAAGCTGTGTAAGCAAATTTCCCGCAATTTCCTTTTGACCAATTAAATCGGCAAATCTTTGTGGACGGTATTTACGATAAAGTACCATAGTCAGGTATTTGGGATATCAGATAATTAGGATACTAGGTCTGAACAAATTTTCCCAGCTGCCGAGTATCCTAATCCCCCAACATCCTAGTCGTGGTGTATACCCAAAAGATGCAAAGCTCCATGATTAATCAGAAAATAGACCTGTTCATCCACCATCACGTCTTTGCCGCTTGCCTCGACAAGCATTTCCGGCCAACAGAGAATAATATCACCAAGTCTTAATACTCCGTCCGGTGGATTAATAAAAGGAGCGCTCCCGGTCCCTTCTACTCCCTCAAGGGGAAACGAGAGGATAGAATGGGTTTCACCGTCATTCATATATTTTTTAACCAAGGAATTCATTTTTCTCTCACCTACAATATAGACAGAAATCTCTGCATTTAAATTTTTTATTTTCTCAGTCAGAAAAGCGTCTTCAACGGCTTTTCTGATCGCTTTCCTGTTTGCTCCGTACCTGGTATCACCGGAAATTAAAACTTTAAGCATAAAAGAGTCAAGCGGGTGGCACAATAACAAGAGCCCCCGATAGCACGCAGATTTTAAATGGATCGAACAATAAATTGCAATTTCTCAACTTGAAAATCAGCAACCAGCGACAAGAAGAAACTCGCGACAGGGTTCGTAATTAATTAACCTAATTTAGATTTAACTAAAGCAGAAACCGCCGAACCGTCCGCTCTTCCTTTTAGTTTTTCCATGACTATAGACATAACCCTCCCCATATCGGAAGCAGACTTCGCATCTGCCTCGGCAATTGCATCATCCACCAGCTTCTCAACTTCCCTAAGAGACATTTCTTCCGGCAGATAGGTTGTCAATATCCCAAGCTCGGCTTTCTCTTTTTCGGCAAGTTCATCCCGCCCGGCACTTTTAAACGCTTCAATCGATTCTTTATGTCTCCTTGCGTCTTTATTAATTTCCGAAGCTACTTCCTCATCTGTAAGTTCATCGCCTTTTGCAATTTGGGCATTCTTCACTTTTGAAATTACAAACCTCAAAGTGTTAACCTTCATTTCATCTCTTGACTTAAGAGCAATTGTTAAATCCCCGTGGATTTTATCAATTAAGGAACTCATGAAGACTTCCTCCTGATACTCTTCTTTCGGGCAATTTGGATTTTTTGCTGTTTTCTGAGCGAAGGCTTCAGATAGTGCTCACGCTTTTTTATTTCGGCAATAATCCCTTCGGATTGAACCTTTTTGTTAAATTTTCTTATTAGTGAATCCACAGATTCTCCCGGTTGTGCAACTACTTTTGTAGACATTCTAAAAAACACCACCTTCCTCAATAATTTTAAATTCTAAATTTTCCTTTTCATCAGAAAACGAAACCATTTTAATTGAAATCTTAATTTTAAGTTTTGAACATTTAATATTCATTTCAAATTATAAATTGCAAATTAAAAATTACTAAAGTTTGCTCCAGTTTATCTTATCTCCAGCTAAAAGATGCATATGCATATGAGGCACATGCTGGAAGCGACCCGCATTAAACGAAAGCCTAAATGAATCAATCGCTTTCTCCTTTGAAATTTTACCTGCCGCCTCAAACATGGCAGTCAAGTCAGATCCATCCGACTCGCCAACAGACAAAACAGAGTCAATATGCTTCCTCGGAACTATCAAGATGTGTGTTGGGGCGATCGGATTAATATCCGGAAAAGCAACAATTTTATCGTCGTCATAAATAATATTGCTTTTCGCCTCACCTGAAACAATTTTGCAAAAAATGCAGTCTTTAGTTGCCATATAAGTTACTCTTAATTTTGCTTCTTTTGCTAACCATTTAGCTTTTTTGATCATGCATAACTCTCAACTTAAACTTTAGGCTTCACTTAATATTTTAACAATCTCATCAAGTGAAAGCCTCGTTGGCGTCATCGTGGGATTACGGGTAGATCCGTTTCGGAGCAGAACTTTAGAAGCGTGTAAAAACCAAGTCGCATCAGGGTCTTTTGATTTCACAGCTTCATAAGCTTTCGTTAAATCCACTTCTTTTGCATTGGACCCTGTTACCCGCACATTACCTTTTTTCGGATCTTTTGTGACAACAACTGCGTAACCCTTTTTTATTGCCAAATCCAAAACCGTACTATTACCGGATTCAACCGCAATTCCCTGCCCCCATTTGGATTCAAACTTTTTTCCTTTGGCAAGCTCCTCATCTGCCCGAACTTTTGACCTAAAAACCGCATATACCGCATCCATCGCAAAACTCACCCATTCCACATACTTCTCTTCCTCTTTTGGCTTAACCATTTTCCAGCCAAACAAAATGTTATGGAGCATGAATTCATTGCGGTCACTGTCCGCATCACTCCATTTCCAATTATCCCAACCATGGTCCAGTTCGGTAAGAACAGTTATCAACCGTTTCATGGCCTCGTCTTTTTCATCAATGTAACCTTCGCGAACCAGCCATTCGTAAACAAGTTGCGCCCCGCAAGTAAAATCATCATTTGAGTGATGGTCAAACATTCCCAAGCCGGTATCCACATGCACAATATCGGGATTGGAATCCACTTTTTCGTTATTTAAGGTAGAGCCGGCCGGCACAAAAGCAAGCTTAGCGTTAGCAAAATCCGGGTGAAATTTCTTTAGAAGCCAAATAGCCGGTATCCCGTCAAGATCCGGGGAAACATGGGTAACAATGGTTTTTTGATTTGCCAAAACATGAACACATCCTCTCTTGTTCTCCAAATTTAATATAGGAGAATCCAAAATCGGTTTATACCGATCCTCAATTTTAACCAAGAATCCGGATTATTACAAGCCAATTTTAGGCAGAAACTGTTTTTTTAATTATATCTATCGTTTTTGCCTGGAAGATATTATAAGCAACATAGTTTTCCAAATCCTTCTTTTGCTCGTCTGTCAGTTTTTGCTCCCCCATACCCTTCATTGCCGCCTCCATCTCTTCCTTACTTACCTGAATTTTTTCACCGATTCCAATCTCCTGAAGAATCAGCGACGTTTTGACATTTTCTTCCGCCTGTGTGCGCCATTTTGTCTTAAGTTCGTCAATTGTCGTTTTTTGCTCCTCTACATACTGTTTTAAATCTTTTCCCTGTTGCTCAAGTTGATTTGAAATCCTGATTAAAATTCTGTTGACTTCGTCGTCCACCAAAATATCCGGTAATTCCATTTCACTTATTTCCCCAAGTTTTGCAAATACGTCCTGTTCATATTTCGCCTCAACCTGGTTTGCAACCAAAGCTTCCAAATCTTTTTTCACCAATTCTTTTAAATGCTTAAGGTCTGTTGCCCCAACAAGCTTTGCCCACTCATCATCAATCTTTAGGCCCGCAGTCGAATCTTGATTCGACGAGGACCGCAAGGTTTTTTTGTCATCAAAAAAAACCTTATTTCCTTTTGCATCATAGATAAACTTTTTATTAGAGTCCTCTTCTTCGCTTTCCTCACCTTTTATCTTTTCACTTTTAACTTTTAACTTATTCTTCTTCCAAGCCTCAAAAATATTTTTTACGGATTCATCAATTTCTTTTTCCGTAATCTTTGTTGCAGTAACCTTCTTAACCTTGATCTTCTTCCAATCACCAACTTTAACCTTTGGCTTCAAAGTAAAATTGACAGTGAAACTAAACACAGACCCTTTTGTCAGAGAATCAAAAGCCAATTTCGGGGAGTCAATTGGAGAAAAATCTTCTTTTTTAAAAATCTCGCTTAATTGTGTACCTACTAAATAATTTGCGGTTTCGTTTAGGATTTTATTAGCACCAACCCTGCCTTCCACAACATCCAAAGGGGCTTTACCGGGCCGGAAACCCTCAATTTTGGCATCCAATGCCGAAGCTTCAAGAATCTTTTGGTACCTCTCGTCAAAATCTTTCGATGGAACGATAACCTTAATCTCAATCTTCCCTTTTTCTCCCTTATTTACCGTGTACTGCATGCTAACTGGGAATTATATCTTCATAAACACTATTTGACAAAGACAGACTCAAAATAATATTCTTTTATTGCTGCCCACTAAACATGACTGAACACGATGCTCCAAATGGAGCTTTTATTTTAGTAAAAGATTATAGACAAGGACCCCCTAAAAAGAAGCTTTCGGACAGAATTGCCCGTCATCATAAACCGGCTGATTTAACCATTGATCCTGATACATTTCAAAATTATGGCGAGGGAATGGACATTCAAACTTTAGCCGGTATAGATGCTTTTGATGGAAATCGGCATTTACCCAAAAGAACAATTAGAGAAAAAAGGGGATTCTAAAGTTTCCCGATCGCTTGTTCCAAAGATATAACTTCCGGTTTATCTTCGTTTCTTTTCTTCACTTCCACTTTTCCTTCTCCTGCCTTTTTTGAAACAACCAGCCTCACCGGAATCCCTATCAAGTCCGCGTCCGCAAACTTTTCGCCCGCAGATACGCCTTCCCGATTATCCCAAAGCACATCGATTCCCGTTTTTGTGAGCTTCATGTAAACTTCCTTTGCCCAAGATTCGGTTGACGGACCCGCTCCACCGCGAGGCGAGTCTTCAATATGAACCAAATGCACATCAAACGGGCTGACAGCTTTTGGCCAGATAATCCCTTTTTCGTCGTTAAAAACTTCCGCAATTGCTCCCATTAATCTGGAAATTCCAATACCGTAACATCCCATTATCACCGGTTGTTCTTTCCCGTTTTTATCTTTGTAAGTTAGACCAAAAGGCTTGGAGTATTTATCCTTCAAAGAAAAAATATTACCTACTTCAATAGATTTTTGTTCAAAAATTTCCCCTGAGCATTTGGGGCATTTTTCCCCGGCTTTTACTTGCGCAATTTCCTTATTTTGTGCAAAGCCGCACTTTTTGCAGTAAAAAATAGTATCTTCCCCGTTTTTTGTAAGGACCTGATATTCATGCGAGAATTTGGAAAATGTACCTCCGCTTGCTTCTGTTTCAATCGCATCGAGGCCGCATCTTTTAAAAACTATTTTGTATGTTTTCTTCATAATTTCGTAGTATTTGAGCTGGTCGTCTTCATCCGTATGAAAAGAATAGAGATCCTTCATCAAAAACTCTCTTCCGCGAAGTAAGCCCGCTTTAGCTCTCGGCTCATCCCGAAACTTTACCTGTATCTGATATAGATAAAGCGGTAAATCACGATAAGAGTAAACGTATTGCTTAACTATCGGAACTAAAACTTCTTCATGGGTTGGTCCCAAAGCATACTCAAAGTCATATCTGCTTTTCACTTTAAAAAGAACGTCTAATTCTTGCCACCTTCCGGTTTTCCCCCAATTTTCTTTGTTCTGTAAAGCAGACAAAAGAAGCTCCTGACCCCCAGCAGTATTCATCTCTTCTCGAATAATATTAGAGATTTTATTCAATACCCGAAGCCCCAAAGGCAAAAAATTGTAAACACCGGCTAACTCTTTTGAAATAAAGCCGCCACGGATCAAAAGTTGCGCATTAACAGAAACCTCATCACGAGGCGCATTCCTTAAAGTTTTTCCGAACAGTCGACTGTATTTCATTTCAATAAAGTTGTGCTCCGACTGAAGCACCTTTATCGGGGACGACTAGTATACATTTATTACTATCGTCCGGTACCCCAAGGGTTAAAACCTCCGAAACAAATGGCCCGATTTGCCTTGGCTCCAGATTAACAACACCCAAAACCAGTTTACCTTCTAATTCTTTCTTTGGGTAGAGATCGACAAGCTGGGCTGATGAATTTTTAATCCCGATTTCCTCACCGAAATCTATTTTCAGTTGATAAGAAGGCTTCCTCGCTTCCGGAAAATCGTTAACCTCAATAATCTTACCGACCCTTACATCCAATTTTAGAAAATCATCAATTGCTGCCACCCTGAACATCCTCCCTTCCGATAAATGATGTACATATTCCGGAAGTTTCACCCTTTGCAATCTTCAGAATAATATCAGGCTCGCTGGCCGCAGCAATATAGGCATTTTTTCCTATCTGCTGTATTCTCCTAGAAACTTGAACTTTCGACCTCATACCTCCTGTTCCCTTAACGGACTTTCCATTTAACTTATTTTCATCAACAAGAGCTCCGTCTGTAATTAAGTTTCCGTTTTCGTCCAAAACCCCATTTACATTTGTCAAAAGAGCCAAAAGATCTGCTTCCGCCACAATTGCTACAAAACCGCCAAGTTTGTCGTTGTCAGCAGAAACTAAGAATTCTCTCATTTCCTCGTCACTAACAGAGTCATTTTCATTAATCACTACCGCTCCATATTGCAAAGCCCTTTTCAGGGGTAGTTTGGCACTATCCAAATCTTTTTCTGTAAGTAAAACCTGGGAAGTCTTAACCCCATATTTTGCAAAAGCCTCAACCCAAGATTTGATTAAATAAGGTTGACCAAAAGCAGCTTCAACCTGCCTATCGACCATATCCATTTCATCTAAACCTAAAAGATACCTCCCGCAAGCAACTGCACCGGAACTTACAACAGCAACTCTTACCCCAGCATTGATAAGTTCGCTGCATTGTCTTGCTACATCATCAATTAATGCCAGATTTAAAGGTTCCTCTTTTGTGGCACCCTCCGTAATAGCGTCACTCCCGATTTTTACAACCATGCAAGCCGCTCTAAACTTTTCTTTCTCAGTTCTTTTATCTATCAAATTTTGTTCCATAAAAAAACACCTCAGCCTGCACTAATGTGCAAGGACGAAGGTGCAATCTTCGTGGTACCACCTTACTTACTTCTTAATCTCCAGCTCTTACGTAGCAACCGGATAGGTTAATTCCCTATCAGCTCCGGGGCGGGATACCCCTTCACAGCTTTGAAAACATTATAACACCAGCTTACTTCTCTTGTCATTGCGAGCACAACGAAGCAATCTTATTATTAAGTTACTATGAAAAGACAATACTATGTTTACATTGCAACCAACTATACAAACTCGGTCTTGTACATAGGAGTTACCAATAACTTAATCAGACGGATGTACGAACACAAAAACAAATTAGTCCAAGGATTCACCAAAAAATATAACATAAACAAACTAATAGCTTATGAAATATTCGATACTTCAAAAGAAGCGATTCTTAGGGAAAAGCAACTTAAAGCTGGTTCTCGAGCAAAAAAGTTAAAGTTGATACAATCTCAAAATCCATATTTCAAAGACCTATATGAAGAAATTACTTAATAGATTGCTTCATCGCTTCGCTCTTCGCAATGACTGATAATAATTACCGAAGTAATTTCAAAATATCGTTTAGATAATGGAGTATAGTTATGAACCGACGAGTTCATAACGGAACGAAATTATCGCAATGAAATTCAAAATTAGCGTAGCAATTTTAGAATGTCATTATACGTAACTAGAAGTATCAGTCCTATCAAAACCGCAAAACCGGCAGTATGTACCCATTTTTCAATATTGGGAGAAACACGTTTCCTGATTACTGCTTCGACAATAATAAATGCCAGTCTTCCCCCGTCAACCGCCGGTATTGGCAAAATATTAATAACAGCCAAATTCAATGATAAAAGTGCCACCAGCTGCAAGATGGGAATAATACCGAAAGCGGAAACATCGCGGACCAAAGTGAAAATACCGACCGGGCCGGAAACACCTTCCGAAACAGGCGCGATATTTTTCTGGGCAAAAGCCGAACCTATTAATCTTCCGAAGATTTTACCTGTGTAAGTTAGGGTGTTGTAGCTGTGAGTAAAACCTGAAAAAGCTTTTTGGACCGGGGTTTTGTAATTAAGGACTACAAGCTCTCCCAGTTCAATCCCGAGCGCCGGAGCCTGAATTTGGTCGTTATATACTGGTGTTACTTTCACATTTCGTTTTTCATTATTGATGGTATTTTCCAAATCCAAAGATATTTGCTTACCTTCTGAACCCCGGATAATTTGCTGAAGTTGTTTTGTGGAATCGATCACTTGACCTTCTGCACTAATCACTGAATCTCCTACATTTATTCCGGAATTCGCGGCAGCCCCACCTTCATTGATTCCTGCAACAAATATTTGCTGTGTTTGCTCCGCTAAAATAAATTTGTGTTCCACGAGGGAAGGAAAACTAATTTTAAACCCGACAATAATAAGTACAATGTAAAATAAGACTACGGCAAGAAGGAAATTGGCAAATACACCTGCAACAACAACTGAAATCCTTGCACTGATATTCTTCTTTTGAAAACTGTCATTTCTCTGGCTCTTCTCGCTTACGTCATCTTCCCCAACCAAACGAACAAAACCACCAAACGGCAACCAGTTTATAGAATAAATCGTCTCTCCAATTTTCTTTCCCCAGATTCTTGGAGGCAAACCGAACCCGAATTCCTCAACCCCGATTTTATTGCGCTTCGCCATCAAAAAATGACCCAGTTCATGGATCACAACAACGATAAAAAGAATTGCTACAAATAAAATTATTGCCATAACTATCAGTCAAAACCGCGGGTGACAGGACTGGAAAGGATCCCGGCAGCGCGCAGTTTACTTATTAAATTTTTAATCTCAGCCGACTTTTTTTACAGGAAAACGAGCACTGACGGGAAGGAAAATCCTGACAGGACCCGCTTTACACTTCCCTTAATTGCTCTTCCTTTGCTTTCCCAATATCATCAATTTGTTCAATATACTCATCGTGGATTTTCTGAATCTCCTTTGACTGCCTTTCTTCTTCATCTTCTCCAATCTCTCCATTTTTTTCCTGATTTCTTACCCTTTCAATATACTCATGCCTTACTTGCCTTATTTCAACTTTATACTTTTCCAGAAGCTGGTGCATTTGCTTAATTAATTGTTCACGTCTTTCTGCAGTTAAGGAGGGAATATTTATCCGGATCACGTCTCCGTCTACAACCGGGTTAAACCCAAGATTTGATTTGGAGATACCGGAACTAATACTGGCAATTACGGATTTATCCCAAGGGGAAATTAATATAACTGTCGCCTCCGGAGCCGTAATTTGTCCAAGCTCCTTTACCGTCATTTTAGTTCCATAAGCTTCAACTTCGATATCTGAAACTAACGTTGGGGTCGCCCTTCCGGTTCTTAACTGGGCAAGTTCATCCTTTAAATGCCGAAAGGCAGCCAGCATTTTACTGCGAATTTCCTCTAACATAAACTAATTGTAACCGATCATCCACCAAGTTCGTAGCGCATAAATCTCTTAATTTGAATATTTTCCCCTACTTTTACAATGATTTCCTTAACAAAATCGTCAATTTTTTTAGCAGAATCCCGGATATAATCCTGCCCAAGAAGTTCCGCAACATCTTTTGGGTCCATCGCGCAAATTTGCATAGCCAGATCATGCGCCAGGTTCTTGAATTCATCGGTTTTGGTCACAAAATCGGTTTCGCAGTTGACCTCCACTATTGCCCCAACCTTGCCTCCTCCGTGTATATATGTTTCGACTAAGCCGGCCCCAACAGCCCTTTCCGCTTTTTTGGCAACAATCTTTGCACCCCAGCTTTTCAAAAGTTCTTCTGCCCCCTTAAAATCACCGCCGGCTGCAGCAAGTGCCTTCCGGCAATCGGCAATCCCTGCACCTGTTTTTTTGCGGAGTTTTTTTATGTCGTCAACGTTTACTTGCATGGAATTTACTTGGACTTACTTTCTTCGCCAGCTGTAGCTTCAACACCTGCTTCTTTAGCTTTTTTTTCAGCCGCTTCCGCTTTTTTGGCTTCCTTTTCGGCTTCCTTTGCGGCTTTCTTTTCAACAACCGCAGCATCAAGCTTGTCCTGTGTAGACTTTTTATCGAATGCCATTCGTCCTTCCAAATAAGCATCTGCAACCGCGCTTGTCACAATTTGAATTGCTTTAATCGCATCATCGTTTGCAGGGATTGGCCAGTCGACTAATGAAAGGTTTGCGTTTGTATCGCATATCGCAACAACAGGAATACCTTTTTTCTTCGCTTCCCGGCAGGCATTTTCTTCTTTTCTGACGTCTATTACAAACAACGCCTCCGGTAATTTCTCCAAATCGGAAACTCCACCATAAAACCTCTCGAGTTTCGCAATTTCCCTGTCTATCTGAAGATTTTCTTTTTTTGTTCTCTCGCTGAATTCACCTTCCGCTTTACTTTTCTTAAGTTCGTTGAGCTTTTTTATATTTTTGCTGGTTTGCTCCCAATTGGTTAATAATCCCCCAATCCACCTTTCGGTGATGTATTTGGCCCCAACCCTTTTTGACTCTTCCTCAATAATTGGTTTTGCCTGTTTTTTAGAAGCCAGAAAAATTATTGTGCCGCCTTTTTCCCTAACACCCTTCACAAATTCACATGCTTCTTCCAATTTTGCAACCGTATGGGTAAGGTCAATAACGTGAACACCTTCCCGGGCAGTAAAAATAAACTGCTTCATTTTTGGATTCCACCTGCGAACCTGATGCCCGAAGTGGACACCTGCCTCTAGTAGTTCCTGCATTGTCGGGATGTTCATGCAAATCTCCCCTGATATTGTAATACTAATGCGCTTACCGGCAAAGTCTCGACTCTTTCATCCCGGGTTCGTCTTGTAAAAGCATTAGGGTTAATGCCGTCATGGTCAGCAAACGAACCAAGTCTGGATATAAATTCCCGCATCTCTCCTGCACTTATACCGTTACCTATAAAACGGACCCTTTCCGAAAAACGGGTCTGAATAAGGTCGACAAAGTTAGTCAAATCTGGCTCTTGCCATTCACAAAACCTAACCACATCCATATTTGGTCTTTCGCTTGTCATAGAATACGTAAACTCCTTTAATTCCCGCGAGTGCAGGATCCTCCGCCCTGGATAATTATCAAGATCAGCTTGACAGGAGCATTAAGCACAGAGCGTGTGTAATCGGTAAATACTACAATTTTACGCCGGCAAGGTCAAGAGTCCACACCTCACCGCTTTTCAGTCATTTAATCGCCTGTAATTTTTTATCAATCCTTTTTTCACTCTCGCGCCTGGCTAAATCATATTCCTTAAAATCAACAAATTTCAAAGCTTCCATTAAAGCAGGGTGCATTTTTTTAACCAGTTTTACTTTTTGATGTTCTACCCACCTATAATCCGGATGACCCTGGGGACCGGTCCTAAGTTCTGCCTCCCACGCAAAAGACCGCAGGTTTTGGAATTGATACCAGCGTATTCTGTTCCCCATCATAACCACATATTGGGCTGCATCCGGAAAATCTTTTTTTATCTTTTTATAAAACCCGTTTACCTTTTCTCCGGCTGTCTCATACATTTCTTTTAACTTCCCCGAAAGATCCCGCGGGGTATCAAGCCCAAGTTCGGTAGTAAACCGCTGTCTTTCCTGTGTCATCATTCTGTGCCGGTGCAAATCGCGGTATGCACCAAAATTTGTGACTATATCAAATTTGTAATAAGTGTTTTCAAAAGCCCGGACCAATCGGTGCTGGCGTACCTGCCTTGTTCCTACAACCTTTTTAATAATCGAGAGTTTTTGCTTAGGATTCATCTTAGATACTTGATCCTTAATATTCTGATACGAACTCGTCGAATATTTATAAAGCAGGCTTGCAACAATCCTGTTTTCCGCATCGTTATCCCATTCCACTAACTCCACACTAGGCCCATTCACAAGGTCTCTCCTTGTGTCAAGGTGAGACCTTGTTAGAAATTTCCTTGCCATCTTCTCCAACTCTCTTTCGGTTTTCGCAACATAACCCTGGTAAACCTTCCCCCGTTCGCTTGTTGCCCGCTCAACCATCGAAGGAACAACCTGCATAAGCTCGTTCTGGGCAGCTTTTGCAAGCTCATTAATTTCCACTAAATTAGAAGACAAACCCTTGGTAATCACATAATCCAGAGTTTGACCTATCCCGAAAAACCCCACATTCGTTAAAGTTGCCGCCGGAAGATAAGCTCTCAGCACATCACAAGTTTTTGCCTTGATGGTTTCGGCATACGCCCGGTCCGACTGGTCTTTCTCCTGCGGAAACCTTTTTTTGAATACTTTTGAGAGGGTCGGGATTGAAACAGAATATGAATCAAAAAGCAGATTCATCAATTTGATGTATTCTTTTCCGTATTTGGATTTAACAATATCCGGTTCCGAAAAGTACAAATACCTCCCGCTAAATTTTTGGTCGAACATTACATACCTTGTTGATTTCTCAAGTGGGGCAAACCCGATTCTAAAATCTTCGAAAACCTTTGTAGCAATCTGGCTTACATTCTCAAAAAAGATATGCGCTCCCGCCATTTGCGCAATCGAATCATCACCGTATGCAGCCAGCCATTTGGCAAAAAAATCCCTTGCCCGCTTGCTATTAACAACCGACTCCCAGCCTCCATGAATTCGAAGATAATCGACGAAGGAAATCAGTTCGCGCTTCATAACCTCTGCTTCATTTATTTCGGATTTAGTAGCACCTTCCAAATTCGGTTCAAGAATCGGCTTTATATATTCATCGAAAAACAGGCGTCGGACTCCTTTAGTCGACCGGCTATAGCGCGAAGCCAAGGCCCCCAAAACCTCACTCGGCAAATACTTGGCCGCAAAAACGTTCCTGTCTAAATTGGTAAAAAACGGGGAAACAAAATACGCTTCCTCTTTTGTAAACTTTTCGGCAAAAGGATTCATATTTCCTGAACAAGGAGAGACCTTGATCGTTACAAGGTCTCTCCTTGTTGTATTAAAAACATTAGTATTTCTTCAAAAAATGGTTCCTGTATCCAGTTTTTGTTAGGATTCTTCACTAAATTATTCCAAACAGATTCAATATGCATCCATTCAAGTTTTTCCACCTCTGCTTCTTCCGGCTCAAAACTACTTATATCCAGGTCCCTTTTGAGTAAATACTGCATTTGATATTCTCTCTGGGCAATACTTTTAAAAAGCCCGATTTCTTTAAACTCTTCTTTTAAGGCTTCTACCCCAATCTCTTCCTTAACTTCTTTAATTACTGAAGATAAATAATCATCTTTCGGGCCAAAATGACCCCCAAATCTTGCCTCCCATAAACCTGGATTTTTATCTTTCTTAAAAGACCTTTGCTGGCAAAGTAGCATTTTCTTGCTATTCAATATCCATGCATCAGAGGCTCTGTGCCACAACCCTTTCTGGTGCACAACCTTTCGAATCTCCTTACCAATAACCTGATTATTTTCATCTACAACTACTAAAATTTCATCCGGATTAACTGTCATAACTTTTAGATACAAGGTCTCTCCTTGTTACAAGGTGAGACCTTGTTGAGTTAACGTCTTAACTATTTCTTCGTGAACTTCCTGCAAACTTCTCAAATTCGTTCCTTTCATATTCGAAACCGTTATCCAATTCTTTTTTCCCTTGGAATACTCTTCATATTCTTGAGCAACACGCATCTGATAAACTAAATCCTTTTCGTGGATATCCCGCACCCTTTTTGCCATAAACTTCTGGGCAACGGAATTCGGAATCGTCATAAGAACTACTAAATCCGGTTTTGGAATTTTGTGAATGTTAAACTCCAAATCCTCCAACCATTTTATGAATTGGAGTTTGGAATTTGAAGTTTGGAATTTTGCTCCTTGATGGGCAATATTCGAAGCAACATACCGATCACAAACAACTGTTTTCCCTTCATTCAGCCACTTTTTAATGTCCGGCGATGCGATTAATCTATCGCCCGCGTAAAGCATCGAAACAAAGTATGGATCAACCCGGTTAACATCACCAAATTCTCCGTTCAAATACCTGCGAACCATTTTTCCCCAAGCCGACTCGTAACGCGGAAAGGAAGTTAAAACTGCCGGAATTTTTTTCTTCTTCAGAGAATCAAAGAGAAGTTTTGCCTGTGTAGATTTGCCGGAACCATCCGCACCCTCGAATACGATGAGTTTGCCTTTGCTCACTTTTTGCGTCTCTGGCTTTTAACATAATGGTCGATCTTAGATTCAATTGCTACTTTTGACCCGGAATACCTGTCCGACCTGCTTCCTTCGTAAGACATCGAAACCGGCGCAGCCAGCCGCTCGAAAGTAAAGGCACATATCGGCATCCCTGCATACAAAATCGCGGGCATGGGCCCCAAATTTCCAAGCTCCAAAACCGGTGCACCGTTCCAGCCAGGATCGAATCTTGCAGCAGTTGAATGAACCAGTATCCCCAACCGCGCTAAAGAACTCTTTCCTTCAAGTCTTCCAAGAATATCATTAGGGAGCTTTAAAACCTCCTCGGTAGAAGTAATCGCAAACGCCCCCGGCTCAAGAATAAACGGGTCGCCCTTAGCAAGTTGCACTTCTTCCATCGCATCCTTGGGAAGTCCCCGCTTGGTATCGATAAACCTATAAACACCGGCCCTAAAAAGCTTGATTTCCCGCCCAAGATGAAAGTCAATCGAAACCTGGTCAATTTTATCCCGCCAATCGTCAGGCAGCGGCGAAATCAGAATCTTTTTATCTTCTATATATTTTTCAATGAGCCAGTCCGGGAGAACACCCGTCATCGCGTCGCCCATTACCTGCCTTTGTCTTTTCGGCACCAGGAAATCATATATAATTTGGCTCCAAGTTTCCATACGCTTGTAATATCTCCCCGAATCTTCAAGAGAAATCATCGCACCCTTTTTATGTTCGTCCTTTACCGAAATTCCACCCGATTCTCCAGAAACCCTGATAACCAAACCCGCATGGACCATCCCGACGTCATTGGCGTCATGATTCAGTATTCCGACAAATTCCGTTTTGTACTTTCCTCCATATTCAATTTCCTCTTCAAACTCTCTTCTGGCCCATCCGGTCAAATCCCGTCCCCGAATGTCTTCCTTGTTAATATGCCCGCCGATACCTAAAGAATACATATCGGCGAGACGGCTGTCAGTGTGATCCCCCTTCCTCTGCATTAAAAAAATATCGCTACCGTTTTCAAAAAACATATATGGAATTATCTGCTTCCATTTTGGATCTTCTTCGGCGTCACCGCGCCGCATAAACTTATGATTTTTATAAATTAGGTTTATGTATTTTTTGAGGTTATTTGAATTTATTCCGTTCCAGATTCCGTCCGCAAAAAGATCTCCCCTGGCAACAACCATCACCATTTCGTCCGCTTTGGATTTTTTAGAAATTACTTTCTTAGAATTTTTCGCCATGAAGATTTTAGAGGCAGAAAATCAAAGTTATTGTATCAGATTATTCATTCTCAGCAGCAGAATCCATATTCGGCTTACCCTCCGAAGCCTTGGCGAAGGAGGGTTTTTTCCAGCTTGCAAATTTGCATTCTGGATAATTAGAACAGCCCCAAAAAGGTTTTCCGCGTTTGGTCCTCTTCATGGCTACGATGCCCCCGTCTTCCGGACAAACAATGCCGCTATCCACAACAATTGCCTTTGTATTTTTGCAATCCGGAAATCCGCTGCAAGCCATAAATTTTCCGAATCTTCCGTATCTAATAACCATCGGCTTACCGCATTTTTCGCATTTTTCATCGGTAACTTCCGCTTCCACTTTCATTTTCTCGGCCTCCTCGGCAACTTTATTAACCTGCGGCTCAAATTCTTCCCAGAATTTTTTCATAACAGGAGCCATCTTTTCCTTTCCCTCCGCAATCAAGTCCAAATCGTTTTCCATCCCCGCCGTAAAGCCAATATCCACAATTTTCGGAAAATGTTTAACCAAAAAGTCCACTGTTGTTTTGCCTATCGGGGTCGGACCTATCTGCCTTCCTTCCAGTTTCTCTATATAATTCCTGTCATACAAAGTGGAAATAGTCGGTGCATACGTCGATGGCCTGCCTACGTCATTTTTCTCCAGTTCTTTGATTAATGTCGCCTCGCTAAACCGCGGAGGAGGTTCTGTAAACTTCTGGGTCGGGATTACTTCTTTCGCCTCCAAATCCTCGCCTTCTGCTAGTTCCGGCAGAATCTGCTCCTTTATCGGCAATTTTTCGTAAACTTTGTACCAACCGTCAAACTTTACCTTTTGCCCGTTTGCGCGAAGCAGATATTTTTTGTTCGGTTTACCCTGAGCAAAGCGAAAGGCTTCGACATCAACAGCAGTTTCTGCAACGATTGCCTCCGCCATCTGACAAACAACCATCCGCCTCCAAATAAGATCGTACAGTTTGGACTGATCCGTACTGCTAACTGTTAACTGTGAACTGTCAACTGTTATATTTGTCGGCCTGATGGCTTCGTGCGCCTCCTGCGCCAGTCTGGACTTGGCTTTATATTTTCTTGGAGCCTGAGGCAAATATTTGCTGCCGTACGTCGCATCAATATACTTTCGCACAGCAGAAACTGCCGAGACGGATAAATTCACCGAATCGGTTCTCATATAGGTAATAAGCCCGTGTTCATACAGGTTTTGCGCAGCCCTCATTGTTCTGGAAGGTGTGAAACCCAACCGCGTCGCTGCAGCCTGTTGCAGGGTTGAAGTTGTAAAAGGAGGGTTAGGATACTTTTTTGCATCTTTTGCGGTAATTGAAAGAATTGCATATTTAGCACTTTTCAAGTCTTCAACAATTGCATCCGCACTTTTTTTATTTTTTACCTCCGCCTTGTTATCTGAAATTTTTAATAACGATGCCCTGAATACTTTTTCTTTTTGACTTTTTAAGTCTAAATCGACTTCTATTGTCCAGTACTCTTCCGCCTTAAAAGCTTCAATTTCCCTTTCTCTTTCAACAATTAGCCTTAAAGCAACCGACTGCACCCGCCCGGCGCTAAGCCTGCTTTTTACTTTTTTCCACAAAAGCGGAGAGAGCTTATAACCGACAAGCCTGTCCAAAACCCTTCTTGCCTGTTGTGCTTCTACCAAATCTTCATCTATTATTTTGGGATTTTTAAAAGCCTCGTTAATTGCTTCCACAGTTATTTCATGAAAAACAACACGCTTGGCAGTAATGCCGCTTTTCTTGGCTTTCTGCTTGATAATTTCTAAGAGGTTCCAGGCAATTGCCTCACCTTCCCTGTCCGGGTCTGTTGCCAGCCAAAGATTGTCCGCCACTTCCGCGCTTTTTGCCAGAATGTTAACAGCTTTTATTTTTTCCTTGGGGATAACGTACTTGGGTTCAAAGTCATGCTCCACGTCAACACCAAATTCACCCCTCGGTAAATCACGCACGTGCCCCAAGGACGCGGTAATTTCGAAGTCCCTTCCCAAAATTCCGGAAAGAGTCCGGGCTTTAGTCGGCGATTCAACAATTACTAGATTTTTCATTTGTCATTCACTTTCCATCTTTTGTATCATGCTTGTCAAGAGAAAGAGAAAGACCATAACACGCTCTCATGCAAGATAGATACGTTCAAATTGTTCAGAATATTTCTCGGGAAGGGCCCGGATTAATTAAACAAGTTTTAGGTGATCACAATATTCCTCATCAAATAACTGATTATTCCAAAGGAGATAATTGGCCGGATTTAGATCGAGCATCCGCTCTAATAATATTGGGAGGACCCGACAGCGCAAATGACACCACCTTGAAAATGCAGAGAGAAGTTAAAGAGGTCAGGGATTGGGTCGAAGGCGGCAATCCTTATCTAGGTATTTGCCTCGGCATGCAAATTCTTGCAAAAGCCGCCGGAGCCGAGGTTCAAAAAAATCACGTACAGGAAATAGGGGTCATCGACCCTTATGGATATCCCTATGAAGTCATATTAAACGGTCCCAGAGCCGGAACCGACCCGTTATTTGAAGATATACCGAGTCACGTTCCGGTTTTTCATCTGCATGGAGAAACCGTAAGTTTTCAACCCGGGAAAATAAGGTGGCTGGCAGGGGGCAAACACTGCTTAAATCAGGTCATCAAAGTTGGCGACAATGCATATGGCTTGCAGGGGCACTTTGAAATGACACCGCAAATGCTCGATGTTCTATTAGAAATAGATACTGATTTAAAACAAAGAAGGCCAAAAAGAATTAGGGATGACTTCAGTAAAATGTATGCACAGTACTCCCGGTTTGGCTATCAAATTTTTTCAAACTTCATGAGGCTTGCAGACCTTACAACATAGCCATAACTTTTGAAGATTTCAAAAAACTGGAAATAAAAATCGGGACAATTGTCGAAGCGGAACCGGTTAAAAATTCCGAAAAACTGATCAAACTGCAAATAGATTTGGGAGATGAAAAACGCCAGATTCTAGCCGGCATCGTCCAGTTTTACAAAGCGGAAGAATTAGTCGGCAAACAGGTCCCGGTTCTTACAAATTTAGAGCCCAAAAAAATGGCCGCCGGATCAGAAGTACAATAAGGTGATATTCTCATTCCTATGCAACATTGGCAGGATTTAGTTTTTTTCGCCGGAAGCTGGATCTTCATAATTTCTTTAATTCCCACTATCCGCGGAAAACAAAAACCGGAATTTTCTACAAGTGTCACAACAACAATTATCCTCCTTATTTTTTCTATTTCATATCTGACATTGGGATTACTTCTTAGTGCGATTGCAACTGTCGGAACAGCAACCTGTTGGGGAATTCTTGCTTACCAGCGCTCAAAACAGCCCAAGAAATGATCAAGCTTGTAGCATTCGACTGGAACGGAACAATTCTTGCCGATACATACGCGGTTTTCGAAGCAGACAACGAAGTCATTAAATATTTGGGCCTTAAGCCAAATACTTTTTACCGGTTCCAAAAATATTTTGATGTTCCCGTCATTAAATACTTCGAAGCTTTGGGCGCAGACAAAAAACAATTAAATGACGAAACCGAAAAGATTGCCAACATCTTCCACGATTACTATGAACCGCGCGCCCAAAAAGTCCGCACCCGCGCCCATGCAAGGACCGTCCTTATTTATCTGCAAAAACAAAAAATCCCCGCGGCAATTTTTAGTAATCATGTCACCGAAAGAATACATGAACAGTTAAAACGCCTAATAATCGGAAAATATTTCCAGGACGTTTTGGCAAACTCGATACATCATTCCGCCTACACAGAAAGATCCAAGAAAGAAAAACTCGAAAAGTATACGAAGCAAAAGTCATTTAATCCTCATGAAGTTTTAATTGTCGGCGACACTGTCGAAGAAATAGAAATTGCCAAAGAGATCGGTTCGATGTGCGTTGCAATTACTCAGGGTAATTGTGCAACCGGCAGGCTTGAGAAGGCAAAACCGGATTATTTAATCGGCGATTTGGGTAATTTGATAAACATTATTAATCAGATTAATAATGTTTGATTCTCGCTTCGCTCAAAATAAACATCATAAGAGATATAAACTATCAAGGATAGCTTGATCATCGCTTTGCTCAGAATAAATTCAGTCTAAATTCCCCAAATGCCACTTCCGTAGTTTTTGACAAAACCGGAAAGTTCTAAAAGAGAAAGCGCCGCAGAAACTTTATCGATCGGCGAACCGGTTTCTCTTGCAATTAAATCGATATGTTTATTCTCCCCATCTAAAATCGTCATAATCTGTAATTGAATTTTATCGGTTAAATTAACTTTTTGCTTTACACCTTTTGCTTGTTGCTGTTTTCTTTCGATATCTAAAACTTCCAGAATGTCACCTGCAATAGTCACCGGATGTACGCCTTCTTTCAAAAGTCCGTTTACTCCTTCTGACAATTTGCTTGTAATCGGCCCCGGCACCGCAAACACTTCCCGTCCTTGTTCGGCAGCACATCCTGCAGTAATTAAAGATCCGGAATCAACAGCGGCTTCCGTTACTAAAATCCCCAAGGATAATCCCGAAATAATTCTGTTTCTTGCCGGAAAGTTTGCAGGGACCGAAGGAAAACCTAAAGGAAATTCGGAAACAATCGCGCCATTTTTAACAATTTGCTCCGAAAGATTTTTGTTTTCCGGCGGATAGACTAGATCTACCCCGTTTCCCAAAACCGCGATTGTCCTGCCTCCCGCATCAAGTGCCGATCTGTGTGCAATCGAGTCAATTCCTCTTGCAAGTCCGCTGACAATCGTCAATCCACCCCCAACTAGCTGGCCAACCAACTGTTCTGTTACCTGTCTCCCGTAAATCGTCGGGTATCTTGTTCCCACAACGCCGATTGCCAAATCGTCTTCTACTTTTAAAGTTCCCTTGAAATACAAAACAGGAGGCACGTCTAAAATTTGCCTAAGATTTGCCGGATAATCCCGATCCGGCAGTGAAGTTACTTTAATGCCTCTTTCATAAACCGTTTCCAAATACAAACGAGGAGAGACCTTGTTTCGGACGACTACAATAGCCTCTTTCGTCCTCGCGTCAATTTTCAACTTTTGAATTTCTACGTCCGGAGCTTCCCAGAATTTTTGCAAGCGTTTGAAAGTTTTAAAAAGATAGTTAAATGTTACCGTCCCGACCCCGGGTATCGCCGAAGTCGCAACCCAATACGCAAGTTCCTTGTTCATTCAGGAAAATAATTCCGATTCCAGTTTGCATCTTTCCGCAATGAAATCCGCAGCTTTTTTTGCTTTAGCTTTTCGAAACGCAAGCAAGGTCTCTCCTTGTTTCGTTTTCAACTCTTCGGTTAACTCTATAATGCTTTCTTCGTCAAAAGCTAAAGCTACATTTTCAAAATTCTTAATTGCCGCCCTAATTAAAGTTACGCCCCCGATATCCATACTTTCGGGAAAATTCGCTTCGTCGAGTTTGTAAAGCTCGACAACCACTGCATCAAAAGGCTCCAGAACAAGGAGAGACCTTGACTGCAACAAGGTCTCTCCTTGTTCTGCTCCAAGCTTACTTAATTCTTGTAAATGCTTTTGCTTAGATTTGTCAGCAAGGACTCTTGCGAGGATCAACTTGTCCAAGCTCTTCACCCGCCCGTCAAAATCAAAACCGGAAACAATGGATTCTGCTTCCAATCCTTTTTCGCGGATGTATTTTGCCGTTCCCTCTGTCGCCCAGATTCTTACGCTACTTTCTTTTAGAACAGGCAAAAGCCCGTCAAGCACCGGTTTATTGGAAACGGCAATTAGAATGTTTTTTACTTTAATTTGATCCACCTGAAAATTTCTAATTACACTAATTACTAATTAATCTAATCAAATCCCAATTTAGAAATTAGACTAATTAGAATAATTAAGTCAATTCTCTCAATGCTTAAAGTGCCTTACTCCGGTAAACACCATTGTCAAATTGTGTTTTTTTGCCTCCGCAATCACTTCTTCATCCCTAATCGATCCACCCGGCTGCATTATTAAACTAACACCGGCTTCTGCCGCCAGCTCAATATTATCCGGAAAAGGAAAAAAAGCATCAGACGCAAGAATTGCACCACTTGCTTTCTCTTTTGCCTGGTTTATTGCCAGCTTCACCGAATTCACCCGATTAGGTTGTCCGGTTCCCATTCCAACCATGACCAGATCTTTGGCAATTACAATTGCATTACTTCTCACATGCTTCACAACTTTCCAGGCAAACTCCATATCGCCGAAAGCAGCCTCGCTCGGTTCGTCACCGCAAACCACTTTCCATTTTTTCGGGTCTTCCACTATTCCATCCGGAGTCTGAACCAAATACCCGTTAAACACTCTTGTAAATTCCAACTGTTTCGGTGGTTTTTCCGCTTTTATAACTCTCAGTCTTTTGCGCTTTTCGGTTAATTTCGTAACAACTTCATCGTCAAAATCCGGCGCCACAATCAGTTCGAAAAAAAGCCCTTCCATCGCGCTAACCATTTCCAGCGTCGGGGACCTATTAACTGCGATTATTCCGCCAAACGCGGAAACCGTATCTGTTTCAAACGCCAAACGATAGGCCACAGCCAAGTCAGGCTTGGTCGCAATTCCGCTCGGATTTCCGTGTTTAATGATTGCAACTGCAGGTTCTGCAAATTCACAAACTAAATTCCAGGCGTGGTTAGCATCTCCCAGATTGTTATGAGAAAGTTCGATCCCGGCAAGCTGTTTATAACCCGGATCGCTGTCTGTTAAGTAAAACGCGCTTTTTTGGTGCGGGTTTTCCCCATAGCGAAGATCCTTATATTTCCTGAGTTTTAAATTAAGCTCTTCCTCAAGCCCAAGTTGTTTATTTTTTGACATCAGAATTTACTTTGAAGTACCAGTCCAAAATTTCTTTGGCAACAGGTCCGGCAACAGAAGATCCTTCGCCGCCCTCCTCAATAATAACAGTAATTGTAATTTCGGGCCTATCATATGGGGCAAACGCAGTAAACCAGGCATGTGGGTTGCCGAGTGCCCTTTCCGCTGTCCCTGTTTTGCAACCAACTCTATATTTTGCTTCAAAGAACGGCCATCCGGTTCCCTCTGTTGCGCACGCCTGCCTCATTCCTTCTCTTACAAGCCGGAAATTTCCTTCCTGAACAAACTTCGGCAAAATCTGCTTAGGATTGATATCCATATCCCCAATTTTTGTAACAATAAACGGCTTCATGATTTTTCCGCTTGCCATAAAAGAAGTCATCAAATTTACCTGTATCGGGGTTACGAGCATAAATCCCTGGCCAATCGCAAGATGCATTGTGTCCCCCAAAAACCAATCGCTACCAACCGAAGACTGTTTCCATTCGGGACTCGGAACCAACCCCAATGCTTCATCAGGAAGGTCGATTCCTGTCTTTTGTCCAAACCCGAATTTAATCGCGGTTTCACGGATCTTATCAAGACCGGTCTTTTCCCCTAACCTGTAAAAGAAAATGTCATTTGATCGCCCGATTGCCCTGTCAATTTTTAAAATTCCGTCACGTCTTCCGTAATTTAAAAAATACCAGTTTGGAAACCTAAACTCTCCAATATAAAACTCGCCGACATCTTCAATTTCCGTATCCTTGTTTATCGCTCCGCTTTCCAGCCCGGCAAGCGCCGAAACAGGCTTAAATACCGAACCCGGCGGGTATGTTCCCGAAGTTACCCGGTTTAAGAATGGTTTCTCGATATCTGCAACATGTTTTCCGATATCCTCAGGATCAAACGAAGGAAAACTGACGAGTGCAAGAATTTCCCCCGTATTGGGATTTTCCACAATCACCGCTCCTTTTTTGGAACCCGCCGCAAGTATATGTTTTTGTAAAATCGCAAAGACCGTTCTTTGAAGTCCGGCATCAATTGCCAATTGAAGATTCTTGCCTTCCCTTTCTGCTTCGTTGCCAAGAATAGAAACATTTTGTCCCCGCGCGTCAACTTCTAAAAGCTTCTTACCGTTCTCACCCCTCAAAAAATCGTCGTAAGTTGCCTCGATTCCCAGTCTTCCAACGTTTGCACTCAACCCTAAACTGTTATTCTTAGTGTCGCTTTCCTGAAGCATACTTACATACCCTAATACATGCGCAGCCTCCTGCCCAAGTTCATAAACACGCTTTACTTTTCTCTCTATTTTTCCCTCAGTACCTTCAAAATTTTCACCGGCAAGCCCTTTTTCCTCTAAATCTTTTGCCGTCTCTTTTGAAATTTGAACCGATTCGCTCCCCTTTTTTTTCTCATAATAAGTTTCGCTCTGTGCAATAACTTTTCCGTGCCTGTCCAGTATGTTACCTCTTGGAGCTTCAATCTCAACAAGTCTTATTCTGTTTTCTTCGGAAAGCGATCTGTTTTCCGCGCCTTTAACAATAGTTAGCCAAAAAAGCCTTAAGATGAATATGCTAAAAATTATAAAAAGGGAAGCAAAAAAAAATAATTGCGGGTTTAAGCTTTTATTATTTCTCTCATCCTGATAGCTTCTACCGGAAAGGGCTGAATTTCTTTTTGCCGAAAAGACTTCTTCCGGAAATATGGAAAATTTCGACATTTTTTACCCGGTTTTACTGATTCGTAAATGTGAATAAAGTTCAGGATCCTCAAGTAATTTTGCACAACCCAGTGCAACACAAGAAAGCGGTTCACCGGCAATAACAACCGGCATTTTTGTTTCAGCGGAAATTAATTTCCCCATTCCGGAAATTAATGCACCGCCACCGCAAAGAACTATGCCCCGAGTCGTAATATCGTTTGCAAGTTCCGGAGGGGCATCATGGATTACGTCACGTACGGCAGAAACTATAGAGCCTATCGTCCCGGATAATGCCTCCCTCACCTGAGTCGAATTAATTTTCACCGTCTTCGGTAAACCCTTTTCCAGATCACGCCCTCTGATTATCATTTCTTTCTCCACCCTAACAGGATATGCACTACCAAGGTTCAGCTTTACATCTTCGGCAGTTGCCTCGCCAATAGAAAGACTGTGACGCATGCGCACATACCGAATAATATCGCCGTCCATCATATCGCCTCCGACTTTTAAACTCCTCCCTACGACGATTCCACCCAAAGAAATAATTGCAATTTCGCAGGTACCGCCACCAATATCGACAACCATTGTTCCGGCAGCATCCATTACGTCTACTCCGGCCCCCACAGCAGCAGCCATCGGCTCGTCAATCAAAACCGCTTCCCTTGCCCCGCATGCATAAGCAACATCCACCAAGGCCCTTCTTTCAACTTCACTAACAAAAGAAGGCACTCCGATAACTATCCTGGGTCTTGATAATATTCCAAGGCTTTTTCCCCAGTTAGCATGGATTTTGCCAATAAAGCTGGAAAGTAAGGCAAGGGTTGTATCGTAATCCGAAATCACGCCCCCTTTAAGCGGCCTGATAACTTCTATATTTACCGGGGTTCTTCCGAGCATCTTTTTGGCGTCTATCCCGAAAGCAACAATTTTTTTACTTTTTTTATGCGCGGCAACAATAGACGGTTCGCGAATCGCCATTCCCTTTCCGCTGACAAATATTAAAGTATTAACAGTACCCAAATCTATGCCAAGATCATTAGAAAATTTACCGAGGATGGAGTCAAGAACAGGAATCATTTATAAGCAAAACGACTAATGTCTAATGACTAAAGCAAAAGAAAGCATTCGTCTTTAGTCGTTAAGCGTTAAGCGTCTAATCTAGACGCCAAGAAGTATACCAACACCTTGGGAGTTTGAGAAGTTTTTGTGCTAAGATTTCCGCGTGATAAAGAAACTTTCAAGCCTAACCGGCTACGTCCTTTGGTTTTCATATCTTTCACTTGCAATAATCACCCCGCTTATCTTCACAACTAACAATTCCGAACTATTCGAAGTTCCCAAAATGCATTTCGTATACCTGATTGCTATCGTTCTACTGTTCGGAACAATTTTTAAATTCCTGCTTGCAAGAAAAGTTAGTCTTCCGACCGGCCTTCCGGTTTTGGCTTTTGTCATTTTTGTTTTCGTTCAAATTATTTCCGCCTTTACTTCTATCGATAAATTTACGTCAATATTCGGATATCCATCCCGCCTCAATGGAGGCTTACTTTCTCAGTTTGCCTATTTAATAATTTTTGCAAGCGCCCTAGTCAATCTAAATCCAGATAAGGTTAAAAAGCTCCTGCTTGGATTTATATTTGGAGCAATCGGAGTATCGGTCTGGGGAATCCCTGCCCACTTCGGATACGATCCTTCCTGTCTGGTCTTTGCAAGGGAACTTACATCCTCCTGCTGGCAAAAAGAATTCGATCCTACGCTCCGGATTTTTTCAACGCTTGGACAACCTAATTGGCTTGCTTCATATCTTGTTATCGTTTTGCCAATTTCCATTTACATGGCAATAGCAACAGTCAGAAAAAACCAAAAAATATTCTTTTTCGCAAGCTCCATAGTTATCTTTACCGCTCTTGTGATGACGAATTCCAGAGCCGGAATCCTGGGAATGTTTTTTTCCATTATTATTCTTTTTCTTTTAAACCTAAAAACCGTTTTTAAAAACAAATTGACTTGGGCCTTGTTGATTTTTAGTTTTGCTCTCATAACAAGCGTATTCGGCAAATTTTTATTCGAAAGGTTTTTTGAAGCAAAAGACAGTATTCAAAAACAAAGCGCTGCAAATCAAATCGAAACCTCACCGGCTCCCCTCTCGCAGGCTCAGGGAACCGAATCCGGAGAAATCAGGTTAATCGTTTGGCAAGGTGCACTTCAGGCGTTCAAGGCAAAACCGGTTTTTGGCCACGGTCCGGAAACATTCGCTTATTCTTATTACAAATTCCGCCCAGCGTCCCATAACGCAACAACTGAATGGAACTTTTTCTACAATAAGGCCCACAACGAGTTTCTGAACTATCTGGCAAATATAGGGCTGGCAGGAACCCTTGCATACGTAATTTTTTTATTAAGCACCATATTAATACTTTTACGTTCGCAAAACGGTGTTTCCGGCGCGGTTATTGCTGCAGCAATCGGTTATCACACAACTATTTTTTTTGGATTTTCCATCGTGGCCACCCAAACCTCTATGTTTCTGCTTTTTGCGGCAGCACTATCTTCAACAAATATGCAAAAATTTAAAACTATCAAGATAAATCCGGAGAAAAACGGGCACTTTATACTTCTGATAATCGCTGGATTACTATTCTTGATTGCAATTTCATTTGTCACAAAACTCTATTTTGCAGACCTCTTCTTTGCAAAAGCAAAAAGCGCATCTTCCTCTAAAAATTACGTTAGCGCAATCGAAACTTTTCCCCTTAACAATCCTTTTTACCAAGCAGACTATTCATACAACCTGGCATCGCTCGCCATAAAAGATGAAAGGAAAGAAAGCAGGGAAAAATATTTGGAAAAAGTCAAACAAGTAATCCGGGAAGCAGAAAATGCATCAGGTAATAACCTAATTGTCGAAAGAAGAGTTGCAAACAGTTATTTATTGCTCGGGCAGATCTCGCAGGAAAGTAAGACGGAGGCTATAAAAACAGCTACCCACATAACCGCTCTTGCTCCTTCCGACCCTCAATCTTTCATAACGCTTTCAAAGACATACTTAACTTTTGGGGAATTAAAAGCTGCCAAAAAAGCTGTAGAAAAAGCTCTGGAGTTGAAACCGGGACTCATCGAGGGACTTGAACTGTTGGATCAGCTTAATCTGAAGATTGTCGAAGAATTGACAATTGCCTCCTAACGATTGACAATTTACACGATGAACTTGGCAAAAGTTGACAGTCAAATCGCAAAACTAATCGGTTCGGAGGAAAAACGCCAAACGGAAGTTCTGGAAATGATTCCTTCCGAAAACTACACATCACGCGCAGTCAGAGAAGCACTTAGCACGGTTTTGACTAATAAATATTCGGAGGGTTACCCCAAAAAACGCTACTATCAGGGAAATAAAATAATTGATGAAATTGAGTCGTTGGCACAGGAACGTGCCAAGAAACTTTTCGGAGTTCCTCATGTTAACGTCCAGCCATATTCCGGTTCACCCGCAAATACGGCAATTTATTTTGCCCTCTTAGAACCCTTCAAGGATAAAATCATGGGCCTGACACTTGCCTTTGGCGGACACTTAACCCACGGTTCACCGGTTTCATTTTCCGGAAAATATTTTAATACGGTTCCCTATGAACTGGGACGCGACGGAAAACTCGACTATGGCGAAATCGAAAAGCTGGCCACGCGCGAAAAACCGAAAATAATCGTTTGCGGTTTCACAGCGTACCCTCAAACTATCGATTTCAAAAGATTTGGCCAAATTGCCGATAAAGTCGGAGCATATTTACTCGCAGACATTTCCCACATCGCAGGCCTTGTCGTAGGTGGTGCGCATCCTTCTCCTGTTCCATATGCTCACATTGTCATGACCACAACACACAAAACTCTCCGCGGCCCGCGGGGGGCGATGATTATGGTTACCGAAAAAGGGCTAAAGAAAGACCCGGACCTGGCCGAAAAAATCGACAAGGCCGTTTTTCCGGGACTCCAGGGCGGCCCTCACGATAACCAATCCGCGGCCATCGCGGTTGCTTTAAAAGAAGCAGACACTCCCGCTTTCAAAAAATATGCCGCACAAGTTGTAGCAAACAGCAGAACCCTCGCTTCGGAATTAACAAAGCTGGGTTTTGACCTGGTCAGCGGCGGAAGTGATAACCATTTGATCTTAATTGACCTTAAGAATAAGGGCGTCAATGGTTCAATCGCCGCATTCGCCCTGGAAGTCGCAAACATTGTAGTCAACAAAAACGGGGTGCCTTTTGATACTAACCCTCCATTCTATCCATCCGGAATACGCCTCGGTACCCCTGCTGTAACAACCCGTGGAATGAAAGAAAAAGAAATGAAAATAATTGCAGGGTGGTTCGCGCAAACGGTCGAAGAAATTAAAAACGAAAGATTTCCGGACGACAAAGAAGCCAGAATTCAGTTTATGAAAGGATTCCGTATCCGTTGCCAGCACAACAAAAATCTGCAAAAAATCGCATCCGATATAAAAGCCCTCACCAAAAACTTTCCTTTACCATAAAATGGAAAGACCCTACTTTTACCGGGAAAAGAAAATGAGGCACACCAATAGGATGTTTGCATTAGCCGGAACTTTTATGTTGACCGGAGCTGCCGCATTGGGCTTTGGATTCTACAATAGCGTTGAGGACAATAGCCGCATTGCCGAAGAGAGAATAAGGATCGCTCAGGACGGTTCTATTTCCGAGCAGGAAAAAAACGAAAAACTTTCGCAAATTCCCTCTAAAAATGACGAAAACCAGGCTATCGGAACAGCCGGACTTTTCTCACTTGCAGTTGGAGTCGCTTTTTTAGGCGCCGCAGCAGTCGAAGCATCTCAAGAATAAAGATGACACAGGAAGCATTAAGGCCGGCTGAACCTACCCCAATCGGCCCTCAAACATTCAGAATTCCTGTTAAAATCGCATCTCTCCCATTTGTATTTGCAGGAAACATTCCATACGAACCGGCATCAATCCACTGGAAACTTAGTCTGCCTAACCCTGATCCCGATAGGTCTCCAATAGTTGGAGCCGATCTTTTGGCCCAAAAACCATTATCTCCATATGACGGCGACATTCACATTGCCTATATAACTTCCGACGCTTTCAAACTAGAGGAGAAAAGATATCAAAATGTGCGTGGTCTGGGTAGTTTTCTTCTGGACAACTTTTTAACTTATGCAGACATTAACAAATTCAAAACAACTCTTACCTGCGTATGGACAGGGAGAGGTTTAAGTCCCGGACAACTTCTTACTTGGTATACGAAAAGAGGCTTTGTCGGTCACTTTGATTTTATGGTTAGAACTCCCCAAGCTCCAAACAAAAACGCCGAAATTGCAAGAATCCTCGTTTCCTTAAACACTTAATTGCAGCAAAATTAAAAACTGACCCTTCGACCTAAGTTCCGGGTTAACTTCACTTAGTGAGTTTTAAATTTTTATTGTTTATAATTCAATCGCCATTGCGAGAGAGCGTTATCCATCCCGAATGAATAGCCAAGGGAAGCTGGAACTGACACTACGAAGTAGCAGAATTCCAGAGGGCTCCCGGCTATGAATGAGGACCAGATGGATAGCTCGCGAAGCCTGGCTGTCCTTTTCTTGGTTTGTTCTTTTGGACAAGCAAAAGAACGAACAAATTCAAAATCATGGCACAAATTTTAGGCGGCAAAAAATTAAACGAAAAAATTGCAGAAGAATTGTCTGTCCAAGTTTCTAAACTCGACCCAAAACCCAAGCTGGTTATCATCCAGGTCGGTGATGTTCCGGAATCCAACGCTTACATTGGACGCAAAATTAAATTCGGCGAAAAAATTGGCGCTATCGTCGATCTTCAAAAATTCCCCGATGACGTTTCTTCGGAAAAACTGCAAACTACGATCCACAAACTAAATGCTGATCCCGATGTGAATGGAGTCATCGTCCAGCTTCCAATCCCTAAGCACCTCGACAAAGATGAAGTAATTGATTCGATCGACCCCAAAAAAGACGTCGACGGTCTAACTTCCGTCAACCTCAAGCACCTTTGGGAGGGCAGAAAAGACGGCTTTACCCCCGCAACAACCAAAGGTGTAATTACACTTCTAGATCACTACAATGTTCCGATTGAGCGCCAAAACGTCGTTGTTGTTGGCCGTTCATCTTTGGTCGGCAAACCCACTGCCCTTGCTTTTTTAATGCGCGATGCAACCGTAACCATTTGCCATAAGGCAACAAAAAATTTGCCGGCTTACACAAAAGCCGCAGACATTATTGCCGTTGCCGTTGGCAAACCAAACCTGATCGGAAAAATACATGTTTCTAAAAACCAAACTGTTATAGACATCGGCATTAACGCTGTTGAAAACGAGGACGCACCCCGTAATAAACTCGTCGGCGACGTCAATTTTGAAGAAGTAAAAGATATAGTTGGCGCAATAACTCCCGTCCCTGGCGGCGTCGGCCCAATGACCGTCGCCTCCCTCTTCCAAAATCTCCTGGAAACTTACAAACGACAAGTCTAATCTGATACTATTAAATTAGTGAAGCCTGCCCGAGGATTCTCTCCAATTCTTATTCCAATTGCAGTCACTCTGTTACTAGGATTAACTGTTTTTGTATTCAGATTTATCAATATTTCTCCAAAAAGCGTTATTACAAATGTCTTGACTAAACCTTCACCTTCTCCCGCAATCAAAACTTACGAAACACAGAAAGAATGCGAAAGCGCAACGGGAAAATCCTGCGCTATTTTGATGTGCGACGTCGTTCCGGAAGGTAAAACTTTTGAAGAAACCTGTGGACAGGGATTTAAAACAGGCTGGGCACCTTCAAAACTGAATAATAACTTGAGGCCCTCGCCATCAGATGAAATAACGAATTGGAAAATATACCAAGGTAAGTATTTTTCTTTTAAATATCCAGATCATTGGACAGAAAATACATCTCCTGAAACATTACGATCAAAACTAACTTTAGAAACAAAGGGTCTAAGGATTGGCGTTTCTGTTTTTGACGTAGATTATTTTGATCAAGCTTACAACTTGGCACTTCAAGACTTTAAACATCGAGAGTCAATTGAGATTAGCGTTCAAGGAAAAAAGGCTACAAAATTTATAACAAAGGGAATTGGCGATCCTCTCCCTGTAGACTATTCAATTATCACTATAGTTGTCGAATCAATACCCGGTAGAAATTACCAAATTAACTTCAATGGCCCAAATAAGGAAATTACGAACGAGCTGATTAACCAAATCCTCTCCACGTTTAAGTTTTTAGACTAACTCACCGATAACAAGGAGAGACCTTGTGAACCTGTACAAGGTCTCTCCTTGTTTAAACTTGATTCGTAAGCCTCTAGAATCTAGACTCTAGTCACCATGTTTGCTGAAGTTGTAGTTCTTACTTACCAGGCACCGGATATCGGTTACTTCACGTATAAAATTCCTGAAAACCTAAAGAGCCGAATTAGAATTGGACAAATTGTTGAAGTCCCGTTTGGAAGAAGAAATCCGCTGGGGGTCATAATCAACACAAGGTCTAACCTTGTTACAAGGAGAGACCTTGTTATCAGACCGATAAACCAAGTTGTCACCGAGTATCCCACCCTTCTACCTTATCAGTTAAAACTATTGGCCTGGATGTCTAATTATTATTTTGCACCAACCGTCAATTGTCTGGAAGCAATCCTTCCGTTTAACGAAATACAACTCAGAAAGTTGTTATCAGATAACACTCCAACATTTCCCGTGAACCGTCAACCATCAACTATGAATCAGACTTTAGTTTTAGTTCCGTCTATTAACCGCATCCCGGAAACTTTGGCAAAACACAAATCAAAAGAATATTTAATATTTCATAATCAGTTAACATCAAAGGAAAAATTTGATATTTGGAATAATCTTTTATCTAAAAATGTTGAAACTGTCTTCGGGTCCCGCTCCGCAATCTTTTTACCGTTCCAAAATTTAAAGAAAATCGTAATATACGATGAACACGAAACAGCATACAAAGATGACCGTTCTCCTTATTACGATAGCCTGACGGTGCTTGATAAAATCAGCCAACTTACAGGCGCAAAGTTGGAAATATTCGATGATTCCCCAAAGGTCTCAACTTTCCTTTTGATGAAAAATTCAATCAAATTTTCAGGAAAAAATCCTTTACTAAAAACAAGAATTGTTTCTCAAGTAGACGAAAAACTCTCCGGTAACAAATCCCCTATTTCCGAACTTCTCCAAAAATTAATAATTCAAAATTACAAACTAAAAGGATCGACTCTGCTTTTTTTAAACAAGAAGAAAGGAAGCGGCAGTTTTTATTGCAGAAGTTGCCAGGTCAATTTGTTTTTAGAGAAAGCTCCGAAACAATGTCCCGAATGCCAATCATTTGACTTTTTTTTTAATTCGCTAAACATCGAAAGTTTAAAAAAAGAAATAGAAAAATTAATTCCCAATGCCAATGTAAATGTCATATCGGAAGGGCCAAAAAAACTACCTACTACCCGCTTCGCCCGCGAAGCGAGGCGAGCCTACTACCTACTACCTACCATTAATATAGCTACTTCTGTCATTTTTTATTCACAGAATTTAATCAAGTATGACCTACTTGCCCACATTTCAGTTGATCAACTTCTCAATCTTCCGGAATATTTAAGTGCCGAAAAAACCTATCAGCAAATTTCGGACCTAAAAAAGCTTGGCAAAGAAAAAAGCATTTTAATTTTACAAACTTATGATCCCCAAAATCTAATAGTCCAATCTGCCGCAAATGGCGATTATTCCACTATTTTTCATAACGAGCTGGCAGAAAGAAAGCAGCTTGCCTATCCCCCTTATGCACTTATCGTTAAGCTTACCGTCAAAGGAAAGTCACCGGAAAAAACAATAGAGAAAGCTGCAGATTTTGCCGAAAAATTAAATATTCCCGGTTGGAAAATCACCGGCCCATTTGCCTCTATTTTTAGAAAAAAAACACCAAGCTATAATATAATCCTTAGACACCGGCTTAATTCATATTCGCAAAAAGAACGGGAGGAAGTAATTAAAAAACTGAAGCCGGGCTTAACAAACACAGGTAGAGACTGGCAAATAATAGTTGAGCCGGAAAACCTAAATTAAATGAATACACCAATCTTAACAATACCAAATCCGAAACTCCGGGAAATTTCCGATGAGGTGGTTTCCTTCGACAAAAGTTTAGAGGATTTAATCAACAACCTAATTGACACTTTAGACGCCCAAATTGATCCGCCTGGGCTTGGTCTTTCCGCTCCTCAATTGGGAGTTTTAAAAAGGGTTTTTGTTGCAAAAATCCGCAACAAACCAAAAGCTTTTGTTAATCCTAAAATAATTAAGTTTTCCAAAAAAGAAATAGCTTTTTTAGAAGGCTGTTTTTCGGTTCCGGATATTTACGGCCATGTTATAAGACCGGCAGAAATTGATCTGGAGTCGCAGGACAGGCAAGGTAAAAGCCGTAAGGAACATTACAAGGGAATTGCAGCCAGAATCATTCAGCACGAACTTGACCACCTAAACGGCACACTTTTTGTCGACCATGTCCATACACAGGGCGGAAAGGTTTTCAAAATAAAAAAAGTAAAAGGCGGCCACGAACACTTGGAAGAAGTTGCCCTTGTATGAAAATTGCCTTTTTTGGAACTCCGCGCCTTGCACAAATTGTCCTTGAAAACCTGATCCAGTCACCCTATAAACCGTCACTCATTGTAACAGCTCCCGATGCAAAATCCGGCCGCGGACAAAAAGTAACCGCCTCGCCCGTTAAGCAGACAGCAACAGAAAACAAGATCGAAGTTAGTACAAGGACAGTCCTTGACTTGAACATTGATTTGGATTTGGCAATCCTGGTTGCTTATGGGCAGATTATCCCTAAGCGGATTTTGGAAATTCCGAAGTTTGGCTTTATCAATATCCACCCTTCGCTTTTACCCAAATATCGCGGCCCTTCACCAATACAAACTGCAATTCTTGATGGAGAAGAAATAACGGGAGTAACAATTATTAAATTAGATGAGGAACTTGACCACGGACCGTTTCTGGCACAAGAAAAAGTGACTATCAAAAAGACGGACACCCATCTAACATTAATAGAAAAACTCGGTGCGATAGGGTCAAACTTACTGCTTGAAACTTTACCCGATTATATTTCCGGTAAAGTAAAACTACAGGAACAGAATCACGCAAAAGCAACCACGACTAAAAAAATTACAAAAGAAGACAGCAAAATCGACCTTCTCAACCCTCCAAACCTGCCCGTCCTTGATAGAATGATCCGGGCCTACTATCCCTGGCCAGGGGTTTGGACCCGGTTAATAGTTAACGGTTCACAGTTCACAGTAAAGCTTTTGCCGCAAAATGTAATCCAGCTTGAAGGCAAGCGTCCATTAACCCTCACCCAATTTAAGAATGGTTACCCCAAAATTTACGAGCAAATCAAAAACTTGTTAACTCAATAAGTGCAGTCCGCCTCAAATCGCTCTTTGAGTCGTGTACGGATAGTACTAAAAAGATTCAAAGTAAGATTGGATGGAGAAAAAACCGATGACATATGCCGAATTTAAAAACGGCTACACCCAAATTGCGCAAAAACTGCAAAATCTCATATAATCCTTAAAATTTTATGACTCCGGAATCTATAAGCGGACAAACATCATTTGGTGACCTGATCATACTAGAGAAATTAAGTAGCATAATTGGCAAGGATGCTCTGGTTTACTATCCCGGGTGCGGAGATGACGACACCCCGGCAAAGTTTTTCCCTAACACCATATCGGTTGATTTTGACCCAAGACTAGTTGATCATTTTGGTCTTGATTTTGCGACTCCTCCATCTCTGCCTCCAAATTTTGTACTTGCAGACTACAATCATCCACCGTTTGCAAACAGAACATTCGATGCGGTTTATTATTGCGACGCTCATGCTAACAAAAAAGAATTTATTCGGATTTTGAATGCCCTCAAAGTTGGAGGGTTCGTCGTCTTTAGTGATCCTCCATGCGGAGAAGGAGTCAAATTCGCGGACTTAGTCAGAATCCCTAACCTTGAATTACTCCCGATCTCCACTGCAACTTTCGATGGAGATTTCTACGTATTCAAAAAAATTGAATAAGTTATCTAGGGTATAAAACTTCCCGGGGCATACTTTAGCTGGATCGGGGTTGACCCGCTTTGACCAAAACAAGCAGAGAAACGTTCACCATAAGATATAAACCTTAGGATTTTAAGGCTGTCTACAGAATCAACATCCGATTCAGAACTTACATATTTTTCGGTATCGTTAACATCTGCCGCTTCGCGCGCATATTTTAAATCCCCCTCCGGAACTCCACCGGAATAATGAGCTTTATCTATTGGCAGCCTTGCTACAATTCTCTGTACAAGAAGTGCATCCACAGCGGTTACGTAACCATCTAAATTAACATCTCCGTAACCTGGAGGAATTTTACCATCGTTCGGAAATGAAAATTTGCATGGGGGTTTAATCGAACCACCCGGTATCATATTTGCCGCTTCACTCGTTTGTGTTTGTTGTTTTTTACCTAATAATCCCAGCTTGTCTGTCCTAAATGGCCCAAAGGCTATCATCAAAAACAGTACGGCAACTAAAAGCAGCGCAGCCAGCAAAAAACCGGAACTGTCCTTAACTAAAAGTTTTTGGCGGGAAGGTTTTTTGGCAGGCATCTTCTCTAATTTACGCAGATTTCGTAAAAAGATGTCAAATCAAGTTTTTAACAAGGTCTCTCCTTGAGTTCTACAAGGAGAGACCTTGTTAAAAACTTAAGAACTTAGGAGGAACACTTGTTAGCCGAAACAAATTCAACGTCGGCAAAATTAATCTGCCCGTCCCTGTTCGCATCGGCAGCAATCAGCTGAGGAGAACTCAAAGAGCCGGGATCCGAAATATACTTGTTTATTAAAGAAAGGTCGGATTTATCTTTATCACCGTCCAAATCAACGTCTCCGTACGGCAAACACAAAGCGGCTTCTTTTTTGCAACTAGCTGCAAAGGTAACCGGCTCGGAATACAAATCACTTTCAAACTTTTCATCAGCAGTATTCACCCCTGTTGCCAACCGGTATTGGTATAAGACAGATTTCCCGTTTTCGCCTGCCGGAAGCAACTTGTACAAAAACCCGCTGCCTTCTGCATATTCCCAATCACCGGAAGAAGCAGATCTTATGGCAAAACGGAAGTACAATTCTTTGTCTTTTTCTACCTTCGGCAAGTTTCCGGAAGCAAACCACCCGAACGAATAGCTTCTGTTTCCGGCAGCATCACAATTTCCGGCAGCAGAAACTACCAGATCACGGGGCGAAGGAACTTCAAGCGCATAAGCAAAACTTTGCTGCTTTTCCTGCCTTTTTCCAACCTGTCCTAAGTTGTTAATATCAACCGGACCAAAAACCACAAAAAGGATGACGGCCAAGACTAAAACCAATCCCACGAGAAGCAGGCTCTGGTTATATTTTGAAGACAATATAGAAGATTTCTGCTCCGCCACTTTCCTTAATGTTGCCGCAAGTAAGCTTTCTTGTCAATAATAAGGTAAGGTGAAAACTTCAATGATAATTTTGTTCGGCTCGATATTTGCATTTTTGGCAGGAGGCCTTGCTTCGCTACTTGCAGTTAATTTTACGGAATCGATTGAATCCCTGCTGCAATTTTTAGCCGTAACAATTCTATTAATTGTCGTAATCACCAGGTTCGTAATCCCAAAAATTCAGGAAAAATCCCCAAGTATCACATACTTCCTCCAGTTTGCGCCCCTTTCCCTCTTCGTATATTTGCTGGTTTTTTCAACAGGCGGCCTTGCATCCCCGTTTTTAATACTGACCCATCTTTTTGCAATCGGTATGGCATTTTTAATTTCGCCTTCTGTTTCTATGGCTTATGTCGCAATTACCGTTCTGTTCATAATCTTCAATATTAAAACCGATCCAAGTGCACAGGAACTCCTGATAGAAAGCCCTTTTGCCGTTTTCTTGTACATACTTGCCTACGGCGCAATTCTCCCCTTTTCGCAATATATCGCCAAAATTTATAAACAAAAAGAAACATGGGTAAACGAACTTTCACAAATGCTTGTTACTTCAAAAAAACAGGAGGAAAATCTGCTAAAAAACATTGAAGATGCGGTACTTGTTCTCTCAAAAGAACTGGAAATCTCTTTCGTTAATAAAGCCGTTTCCGAAAAACTTGGTTTTAGCGAAAAAGATTTGCTCAAGAAAAAATTTACAGATGTTTTCCGGATCAAAGACGATAGCGGGAATAATTTGGACATTATTAAGAAAATTCCTTTCAATGTCGTTCTGAATACTAAATTCGAAGCCAAAGTAGACAAACTTCAAATTTCCAAAAAAGACAACCAATACGAAAGGGTAAACATAAAAATTCTTCCGGTTATCGACCACAACGGAGAAGTTTTAGGCCTTATGGTAATAATTAAGGAATATTCCCAGCTTGATTCTGATATGACCGACGACTTTGACAAGGCTCAGGCAAGCCTGGACAAATTAAGTCCCGAAAACCTTAAAATGCTTGCAGCTGACACACTATTAATAACAAGGCTGGATTCCGGAATATCCGAAGGGCTCGCAACATTTATCAACCTTTCGGAAATTGTGGAAAATGCTATGTTCCGGTTTGAAAAAATCGCCGGAACAAAGAAGGTTTCCCTCAGGTGCCCAAGCCCTGCTAATAATGCAGTGCTTCCTAAGGGCACGGTAATAATGCCAAATAAAAAGTGCTCTTTTCCTGTCGTTTACGTTCTGGCTAACAACTACCTGATGCAAAAAGCACTTGAACTACTTACCAGGATATCAATCGCCTTATGCGATACGTCGTGCGAAGTTAACTTTGATATCAAAACGGAAAATGATATCGTAAAAGTAGAAATTAAAATACCCTCAAAAGATTTCCCAAATGATAAAGTTAGTTTTTTATTTACAAAATTTTTTAACCAGTCTCTTGTTTTAAAAAACGGGCAGGAAATTACCGGTCTTGAAGTATCAATTGCCAACCTAATTTTTCAGAAACATGCAGGCAGTTTAAAAGCGGAAAAAGTTGTGGATGAAATAGTCTTCACTGCGAGTTTCCCCAGGCCGGAAATCACAAAATGATCTTAAAGAGAAGCGGCGCTGGCTTCAATTTTTGGGGCTACAACAGAAATCTTACGTGGTAATTTTGCCATGTCAGCCTTTACTCTTCTTAGACACTTGGTGCACAGCCTCATTGTTCTTCGAACTCCATTATAAGTGACCTTAGACGCATGAAGGTTGGGCGACCATACTTTTCGTTTTTTGGTCGCGCGCATAGCCCATCCTCCTCCATACTGGTGGGCTCCGGACTTCTGGATAACTGAACCTTTTTTACAAACCGCACAAACTTTCATGAACAAAACAAAATCCAAACCCAAAACTCCAAACTCCAAATTGGAATTTGTGACTTGGACCTTGGAATTTTATCCTGTAGAATATACCACAAGAGACAGTCTCTAACAACTGAAGTAGTTAACTATTCACTACGATCTATCAACTATGAACTAATCTATGCTCATACTCCAACTTCTGCAAACAAACCCGATAGTTGCACTTGCTTTTATAGGAGGGCTCGTTGCAGCAATAACAATCCATGAATTTGCCCATGCACTTGTCGCCTACCGTCTCGGCGACCCCACGGCAAAAATTGCCGGTAGATTAACACTGAATCCGGCTTCCCATTTAGATCCTATTGGTACTCTTGCAATGTTACTTATTGGTTTTGGTTGGGGAAAACCAACTCCTTTTGACCCATATAATTTAAGAAATGTAAAACGCGATTCAGCCCTAATTTCCGTTGCCGGAGCTGCTTCCAACTTCATTTTCGCAATTATCCTTTCCATTCCCTATCTTATTGCTTACTACACAGGTAATTTGAGTCTGGAACTTGGGAATATATATCAAGTTGTATCAATTGTTATTTGGATTAATTTAATTCTTGGTGTTTTCAACCTGGTGCCTGTTCATCCTTTGGACGGATTCAAGGTTCTTGCCGGTCTTTTGCCCAAAGAATGGTATCGGGATTTTATGCAAATGGAAAAATATGGAATTTTCATCCTCTTATTTCTTTTGATAACTGGGGTAATCGGGCGAATCCTTTTTCCAATTGTTTCCGCCCTCATTAATATATTGATCCCGGGAATGGCCCTTTCGTTTTAAAAACTTTATCCAAATCATATAGTCATCCTGAACCGATGTTATACGTCGTCCTGAACTTGTTTCAGGATCTGTGCATATAAGTCCTCAAAAGTAGGGTTTACTGAAGAGATTAGGTTTAACTTCCACTGTCGATGCCAATTTTTCAGCTGTTTTTCCCTGGCAATTGCTTCACTGGAACTTTGGATTATTTCAAAATAAACCACTTTTATGTTCGTGAATCCTTCTCGCTAGATCATTCGTAACACCAATATATAAAGTACTGTTATGCATGTTCGTAATGATATAAACATAGAATTGCCTCACTCCAAGGATTATAGATCCTGAAACAAGTTCAGGACGACTCTTGAAAAGTGTCGTATAATGTAACCAGCCCTACTCGGGATGCAAGGATTTGGTCACTTTCTTTGCTTTGAAGAAACGATTAAGGGAACTTAGGTCCAAATCGATATACGGATAAGGCCAAGTACCCACTTATAGACTCATTCGAAGGATAAACTAAATCTAGCGCTTGATGTAGGGTTATTTGGTTTTATTTGGAAGTTCTCGATTTAACTCGAACAATACTTTTCGACCTAGTGGAGAAATACCTTAAATTCTATTATTTCGCCCCGACTATTATTTCATAGGACCGCAAAAATTATTTCGAGCTTGCGAGAAACAAGCTCTCTTATTTGCTACCTACAATAATTTTTAAGGGCAAGGACCGCAGAAATTATTTGCTACCTACAATAATTTCTATATCTGCAGAATCAGTCGCAGTAATATTGCTATCACCCTCACTGACAGAATAATCGCCGGAAAGGTCTTCAAAAAGTAGATCCTTATATTTCTTGAAACTTTCCTTAAACCTTACAACTGTTGTTGCGAAATCATAATCCGGGGCATTCCCGACAGAATCAACCTTATAACCATTTTCTTCTAAAACATCCTGCATCGAAGAAGCTGCCCCTGCCTTCCCGCTTCCGTTTAATACTCTAATCTTTGGTTCGCTCTTGGTGAGTTCGGCCGCAGAACTTGCTTCCGGAGAAGAACTTGGAAAAAAGCTGGAAGACGTAGACGGGCTCGGCTCTGCCTTTGAAAATTGCTGCTTCAGGGCACTGAAAGGCCCAAACCCTTTAACATAGGCAAATACCAGTGCGCCAATTACAATCAGAAAGATCAAAAGCCACAACCACTTGGCATTCTTCTCCTGCGATTGTTGATAAATTGGTGTTCCCACTTGCGCGTGTTGTTCGTCCATTTTTGCTAAATCACCCTAATCTTCTTAAATAAGATCCTGATAATATTTATTGTTGGGGCAAGTCTACTTGGCAAATTTTAGCAGAAACTGTCAAGGCCGTCTAATTTTGTAGGCCGAAGACCCCGCAAAACCGCCCTTCGAGCCGTGTAAGTTTACCCTGAGCGAGGTCGAATGGAACAGTACGAAAAAGACGAAAATTAAGATTAGTGGGGTCAAGAGATGTAAACGAAATAGGTATACGGAGCCGACGATGGGGATCGAACCCATGACCTCCTCATTACCAATGAGGTGCTCTACCACTGAGCCACGTCGGCACGTCAAAATGGACTCCACTTAAAATTTTTTCTTAAGAAAAAATTTTAAGCGTTCCATCATTTCTCCTCTTCAAAAATGTTGTTCATTTTTGACCCAAAATTCCAAATGAATTTTGGAGAGGAAAAACAAGCATGCCACAAACTCAAATAGCTTTTTAGCTTTCTAAGTGAAAAGCAATGCTTTGTTCTGGCGAGAGCTGGGAGCGAGATCTAACTTCTCGATTTCCCCGCTTTACTCGAAAGCGAACCTGGAAGTTCGACCCGAATCCCACTACAAAAATTTGATACCAATTTGGTAGCAAATTTTTGTGCTGCGGGAAGGATTCGAACCTTCGTAGCCCTTTCGAGCGACGGTTTTACAGACCGTTCCGATTGTCCACTCCGGCACCGCAGCCCTTCACACCAGCTCAGGGTAAACTCTATCACTAATGGTTTACACTGAGCAAAGCGAAGTGAGCCGCCTCTCGGACTCGAACCGAGGACCTGCTGTTTCTAATTTAATTGCTGAGCCGAGGGCGGGATTCGAACCCGCGACCTATCGTTTACAAAACGATTGCTCTACCACTGAGCCACCTCGGCAATATTAAAATTTGTCTTACAATTTTACCTCAAGCTCAGTATGCTTTCAATTGTAGTTTAAATAAAAAATCCACTCTGCTAAAATTAATTTAATGCGGCTTAAGGTTACGTTTCCCAAAAAAATTATGAAGCTTGCAAAAGGGGGCGCGGACTTAATCGATATCGTCATGTCCACTTTCCTTATTCTGGGGATACTTGCTGCAGTATTCGCAGCAGCAGGAACTTACAGGCACATCCGCAATTCCCGCCTGGATAGCATTGCAACAAAAGTTGCCTCATCCGACATCGAAAATATCCGCAAACTTTTATTCGCCGAAATTCCCGGCTCCGCAACCCTATCACCAAACGATTACCCGGATATTACAAAGCTCCCAAACGGTTCCGTTGCACGCACTGTTATCCCCTACACCCCCCCCCGGATGTACTGCATGCAACAGTACAGATGGCAAGAAAGTCTCACTGCTTGTAAGCTGGACTGAAAAAGGTGCAGCGCGACAAATATCGCTGGATACTGTGATTTATAAATACGGGATCATTAAAAAGTAGTTATTGAAATCTAAATAACGGAAAGCGCTGTGAAAGTAGCGAATTATGAATGTAAACCAAATAGAATAAAATGAAAGGCTTAAGTTTGCTGGAATTATTATTAGCAATGGGAATTACTTCAATTTTAATTCTAATTATCGGATCAGCTTACGCAATCAACCTTAAGATCGTTTCCAACCAAAATGCCTCTATTTCCGTTGCGACTCAAAACCAACTGGGTCTTGATACAATTGTAAATGATATCCGTGAAAGCACGGGCGTTTCTGATACCTGCTGTACAGTTCCGGGACCGGAACAATCTAGCAACGCAAGCAAAATTGTGCTTAAAATCTGGCCACTGGATATAATAACCGGAGAATCAGTAGAACCACCTAATACAACGGAAACACTATATGACCATATAGTTTACGAGCAGGATATAATAAACAAAACACTCGTTAAAAAAATAATTCCATGCAGCATAGGTTGCACAAGTAAAAGGGTATTAAGTACAAAAATAATGGCATCCCATTTAAGTCTCACAAGCCCCCTTGCGTTTACTTACAGCCCTGGCACACCTTATTCGGCAGCTACCCAAGTTACAGTCACCTTAACAACAACCAAGAATAACCTCGGCAAAGATTTCACGGTTGCACAAAGCGCAAAAGCATTAATAAGAAACAAATGAGAGATCTAAACTTACTTACGAAATATAAAGCCAAACGCGGATATATTATGGTTCTGGCGCTTGTTTTCCTAGTCGTATTAATGGTCTTTACAGGCGCCCTATTTTCTCAAACTACCAACTTTCTTCGCTTTAGTGCAAGAAGCACCACCGACGAACAAGCCATCAATCTGGCAGAGGCAGGTATCGACACGGCCATTTGGAATATTAATTTATCTCCGTCTACATATTCCGGAGAAACAAATACCCAACTTGGCCCGGGTACTTTCACTATTACCGTGACACCTAAAACTAGTACTTCAAAAACTATCTCCGCAACAGGTTACGTCCCAAATGCTGCTGCGCCGAGATCAAAAAGGTCGGTAAAAATTGATGTCTTCTTCGACAATAACACTCCCATTCCTTTGAATTATGCTATCCAAACCGGAAACGCTGTCCAAATGGGAGCAGGTTCAACAATTAACGGTTCTGTTTACAGTAACGGGCCGATTAATGCTTCGTCCCCTGCAACTATAACCGGTGAAGCATGGTCCGCGAGCAACATTAGTAGTTATATTACTGTTGGTATTCCGCCAAAACATGAATTTCAGGCTCCGCTAGCTTTACCTCAACCAATACCGAATTACGCATCCGCAATTAATGCATGGAAAGACCTCTCCTGCAATGCAAGCCCAACCCATGTATGCGACCCAAGCTATGTAACGTCTTGTTCGCCATGCACTATAAACACAAGCCAGACAATCGGACCCAGGAAATATTCTGGCGATTTAACAATTACCGGAAGCAGTACTGTCGTGATAGTTAATGGACCAATCTGGGTTTCTGGCAAGCTAACAGTGAGCAATGGCGCGGAGATGAAACCGGATAATTCGCTCGGGACAAGCGGAGTATCTGTAATTCTCGGTCAGGAAGGCTTGCAAACGGGGACCAGTACCTTCAGCATATCTACAAAACTTCAGCCTAATAACAGTAATCCTCCCGGCTATCTCGGGTTTTTCCCGATAGGAGGAACAAGCCAGGCAGAACCGAATCAAATAATCATAAACACCTACACGCCCGCCGGCGGAGTTGCAAGAGCAATCTTTTACGGAAACGGGACTTCCGGAATTTTGAGTTACCCCCCATCCGGCAACATTAAAATCGCAGATAATACCACAATAACAGTAGGGTCAATTGTTTCAAATGTATTGGAGCTTGGATCTAATTCAACACTAACTTACGAAACCGGCCTCGCTGGTGCAACATTCGTAGGCGGATCGGGTGCCACCTGGCAAATTAAAAAAGGTACCTACCACGCAGTTAAACCCCCGGAAAATAAGGATTTTATTGCTGAATATAATTCAACCTACAAAGCACCGACATGTACATCCGTCGGCATCAGCTGTGATTCGGGCACTCTGTTAAACGGAAGGGACAATGTTTCCGGCATGGTCGAAGCAAATGCACCGAATACCACCGATGCTAATTGCTATGACGATACCCTATCAGGTCAAAACAGCATAGAGAGTGTTCGGGTATATACGCAGAATGGTACTTCGACCTTTAAAGCCGGAGCAACACCGACAACTGTCTTAATTAAAGCCAAGGGCAACTTTAATGGAAGTTTACAAGGTATAGTTGACTTTTATTACAAGAATGCAACAAGTACTCCCCCTTACTGGACACCTGTGGGAACCATTGGTCTATTCGAAATGAACTCGCCAGAAGATGTAGGCCCTTTCGAAATCACTTCTCAAGCCTTCTCACTAACCGGTTCTGCAGGTTTCCATGTGGCAAGAGCACAATTTAGAGACCATGTAGGCCAAGCTGCAAGCTGCACCTGGAGTGGACCCGGAACAGATACCGACGAAAGTGACGATCTGGTTTTTTCGGTCGGAAACTGATAACTTCGGCCCCGATTCCTAAATATTGAAATTTGCCAGACCATTCTTAGTTGCTACAATGTAACTAATGCCCAAATTAGTTCACGGTTCACGGCCGCCAAAGGCGAACCTCGCCAGAGACGGGCACGCGGTTCACAGAAAAAAAACTGTCAACCGTCTCCCCGGCTTTTCCCTTGTCGAAGTCCTTCTTTCGATGTTCCTGATTCTGGCTATAGTTTCCATTTTTCTGGCTTCTGCCGCCACATATAGACATAGTAGAATTACTGCCCTTCAGTCTTTGGCAACAAATATTGCAAGCCGCGACCTGGAAAACCAAAAGAAGCTGGCATTTTCGGCCGTATCAACCAATGCAATAACGGATTCGGACTCAGGTAAACTTCCTGCGTACACCGGCCAAAGGACAGTTGCGCTGTATGAAGCTAACACTAAAATAAAACAGGTAACGGATGTGATTACCTGGGTCGAAAAAGGCGTAACAAGACAAATTATACTGGAAACCTTAATTTCGGAAAATGGGCTTTAAAAAGGGTTTGAGCATGCCGGAACTGTTAATTGCCATGGGTATTATGGCCGCAATCGGCATGCTGCTTGGTTCGGTCTACATTGCCCACTCAAAGCTATTCAGCAAGCAAACTTCTTTAATAGATGTCGCAACCCAAAACAAATTGGCACTGGACGAAATGGTAAATGTGATCCGCGAAAGCCAGTCACTGGTTACTTCCTGCTGTACGCCAACGGAAACTACTTCAAGCGAAGTATTGGTTCTCCAAATCTGGCCACTGAATGCATCGGGAGAACCAACCGATACTATTTCCGGCTACGATTACATTATTTATAAAAGGGATCCAAACAATAATACAAAACTCCTAAAAAAAGTTGTGCCGATTACGGGAAGCACCCGTCCGGCGCTTTCTAAAATAATCGCAACATATATCGGAACAGGTGCAAACGATTTAAACTTTAGTTATGGGGCAGACCCGCAAACGGCAACGGAGGTGGACATTACGCTAACAACAAGCCAGACAATCATAAAACAAACACAAACCAGTACTCACACAGTAAAAGCAGGGCTAAGGAATAAATGAAAAAACACTATTCACTTAAAAATGGCCAGGTAATGATTATGGGAATCGTAGTCCTTGTCGTAGTACTTATTTTAGCCGCATCGCTCTTCGGCAGGACTTCCACCTTTATTGGCTTTGGCGCAAAATCCGTTTTGAACGAACAGGCCACCCAAGTTGCAGAAGCCGGCATTGATTACGCGGTCCAAAAGCTGAATGATACCGCAGGATCGTATCCCGGAAGCAACCAAACACTATCTGTTGGAACAGCAGCCATACAAGTAGCAACAAAGTCCCAGAATTTGAAATCCGTAACCGTAACGGGTTATATCCCAAACGCAGCAGCTCCCCGCGCAAAAAGAACCATAAAAACAGATGTTTTAATTGACACAACAATCATGTCCTTCAACTACGCTGTCCAAGTGGGGACAGGTGGGATCACTATGGGGCAGAGTTCAAGAATCAACGGTAGTGTATATTCAAACAAACCTGGAAATCAGAGTATAAATGGGAGTCAAGGCTCTGTGGTAACCGGTAATACCTGGACCGTTGGAACTTTCGGAAATAATCCAGCCGTTTGGGGTTCAAAAAATGAAGACCAGCCACCCTCGGATATTCCTACCTTCGATTACCAGAAATGGAAAGACGAAGCCACTGACGGAGGTGTGATCGATTGTGCAGTGACACCCTCCCTATGCTCCCTTACTGGCGGAGGAACAGCAACTATTGGAAATAAAAAGTACCTAGGAAAACTAACTTTCGGACAAAGCAAGCAGGTTATTATGAACGGGCCCGTTTACACGACTTTAGGCTTAGATATGGGCCAATCATCTAGTCTTACCCTCGACAACAGCTTCGGATCTCTAAGCACAGTTTTTATTTCAGACGGGACAATTGACGTAGGTCAAGGAGGAACAATTAATCCTACAAATGCTAATCCGAAAGGTTACATAATGGTCGTTACAACTAGCACTGACACAAATGCAATAGAAATCGGCCAGGGTGCATCAAACGCGATATTCTATGCCCTGGAAGGCGGCGTAAGACTAGGACAATCTGGAAGAGCAACGGCAATTATTACCAAAACCCTTACTCTAGGCCAAAGTGCCGAGTTAACATATGACCAGGGACTAGCAACTACACAATTATCCGACGGCCCAGGCGGTTCCTGGCAAATCAAAAAAGGTACTTACAGACAAACAAGTTCTCCGTGATCAAACTTTTACTAGCTGGCTTTTCTCTAATTCTATTTTTTGGAATTTATACTAAGAATGCTTCTGCCCAACAACCGGAATATGGAAAAGTCATTGCCCATGTATATGAAGACTCAAATAAAAACGGGGTCAAAGACAACGGCGAAATAGGAATAGATTCTTTTAACGTTAGGCTTCATGTGGGTCAAAATTGCACAGGACAAATACACTGGTATATCAATACTTATCCAAGCGGAGACGCGCCAATGGGTTCTTTTAGCCCCTTTATTCCCGTTGGTGAATACTCTATCGACGCTTCTCCGCACGTTGGATGGATAGCAACTACTCCAGCCTGCACAAATGTACAAATAAACTCATCAGAAATAAATACATATGATTTTGGTATGTTCAAAACGCCTATTCCCGACCATTACACACAAATTGACCCTATTTGGAGTAATCAAACTTATGACCATGCTGATTCAATAAGGTCATTCTTTTGCGGCTCAACAATTGGCCAATGCGGTTGTGCAATAACCGCAGCTACAGCTCTACTTACTTCATATAGCGTGTATTCAAGTCCAGAAGGTACTGATACTACACCTGAGACCCTAAACTCTTGGTTGAAAAATCGGCCACATGGTTACATTAACGGAGGAATAAATTGGACAGAAGTTGCGAAATATGCCTATGAAGCAAATAGAATTTATGATAGTCCGAAAATAGATTATAAGGGCAGAATCAATTTTACCGATTTTACAACTTTAAAAACAGATTTAGATTCTCAAAAGCCTGTAATTCTAGAAGTTAATAATCAAGGAAGTATGCATTTCGTTTTGGCTGGCAGTTATTTAAACAATCAATTCAATATCCACGACCCTCTAGTCGAAGAATATTACACGACTCTGGATAAATACAATAACACTTTCGTAGGCATGCGTAGATATGAGCTGACAAATACAGACCTATCAGCAATACTCCTCGCCATCCCCGCTCCTGCAAAAATAATGATTACCGATTCACAAGGTAGAAAATTAGGGCAAGACCCAAACAATGGTGCAATTTTTAATGAAATATCTGGAGGTAATTATTATTTAGAAGCCCCAATTGGAAATTTTAACGATCCAAACCTTCCTCAAGTCCCAGAAGGACAAGGAACATATTTCATTGAAATATTGGATCCTAAACAGGATGCTTATTCAATTCAAATCTATGGTGAAAACAAAAAAGCAACTATTATTGCATACGATAAAGAAGCAAATGATAAAAATGCGACATTCGATATCAATGGCTTACTTAAAGTAAATTTGCAATACAATCCTACTAATATTAATGACATCACTATTACAAAACCCGAACAAGTAATAAAAATCGATGCCAAAGTTTCAAACAGTAAAGTCGAGATTAATGTTACGAACCAGCAAGGTTTTGACGTCGAAGACGTTGTCCTCTCATCACTTACAATTGGCCAAAACCACTACCCGCCCGCAAAGACAAAGCTTAAGGACAAAGAAGGCAAACCTAAGAAAAATACGAAGCTGGAGATAATTTTAAAAACCAAAAATATTGGTCCGTTTACCGAAAACCCGGTCTGCCTTTATGGACAGACCAAAAACGGCGGACTATTCAAAGGCTGCGACCATATTAGGGTGCATAGATGACCAAGTAAGGTTGGTCCTTGTTCAAGGACGGTCCTTGCATAGCTTGCCCTTTGATATTTTCTTAGGCTAAAATACGCAAATGGCGAAGAAGAAAAAAAGACAACATATCCATCTGCAGTGTAGTGTTTGCAAAAACAAAAATTACACTACCCAAAGAAACCCGGACAATACTCCGGAAAAATTAAATTTTAAGAAATATTGCAGGTTCTGCCGAAAAGTAACCGAACACAAAGAAATTAAGATTTAGATTTTCTTTTACCTTTAGAAGCGTTTTTAGCCTGAACTTTACTCCCTTTACTTTTTGCCGCCCTATTTGCCCAATATTTCTTTTTGGCTTCCGGAGTATCGTTCGACCCTCTTCTACCTGCTTCTGTGGGATTCATTGATCCGCTATTAGATAAACCTTCAAGTAGTTGATTTGTTTTATATTCGGAAAACCTTAGTTCACTTGACCGCTCCTGTCTGCGGCTTGGCTTTTCTTCGGGCCTATCATTTCTTCCTCGATTCCTTCGCGAAACCGAACCCGCCCCCATCGCTAAACCACTTGATTGCCACAACAAACTTGCCGGCATTTTTAATTCCGATATTATTCTTGGAATTAGGGCTTGTTCATCTTTCAGTACTTCCCTGAGATCCTCCGAACTTCTTACGGAATAAGGAAGACGTTGCCAGGATTCCAGGAGCCGGCGGCTTACTAAATCCCACAATACAGGATGTGAATCAATACGGATATCCCCTCCCCATAATTCAATTTCCATATATAGCCTTTGCCGTGAGCTGTCTTCCGTTTTTTTGAAACACTCCAACAAAGTCCCTGCTGTAACCCTTCCCCGTTCGCAAAGTTCCTCTAGCCTCTTTGGATCCAAATTATTAAACGTAACAATTAACCTGTTATCAAACTCATCTTCCATTTCAACAGGCGTACCTTCATTTCCCAAATCCGCAACTCTCACTTTTTCTTTTCCTAAAACAGGCCCCGAATACCTTGGAAACTTGGAAATGAAGCTTCTGATCTTGCCAAAAGCCCTCACCCCCGCACCGTCTTTAATCAATTCAGAAATTTCCTGCGCTTCGGGCGAAAGCACTGGTTCAGGTTTAGCAGCAAGCACTGCATCTTCCTCAAAAAGCCTTTCCGTGACCATATCAAAAGCATACCCGGCAACCCGCTGTTCCTTTCTTTTCCAAGCTTCGGTCATGCTGATGATTTTAGATAATTTGCCGAAAAAAAAGCAAGTAGCCCCGGCGCGATTGACAACTGGCAGTCAACAATCAACAATAAGAATGTGAAACTTTCAAGATTATTTCTCAGTTCACCCCATTCCGCAAAAGCTTCGAGGGGCAGGCAGTTCACAGTTCACAGAAAAAAATCTGACAACAGACAACCGACAACCGACAACTTTAAACCCAAAGCCTTCACTTTAATTGAACTGATGATAGTAATAACCATCATCGCCATACTTGGCTCGATTGGTTTTTTTGCCTTTGATAACGCTTTAAACAGAGGAAGGGACAACCGGAGGAAGCAGGAACTTAAAGCAGTCCAGGGAGCACTCAGTAGCTACTACCAAGACAAGGGGTACTTTCCCCCTGATTGCATCGCCGGTCAGCCTCCTTGCACCCCAACCGAAATCAAACCAATCGTCTCAGATGGTAGTCCTGACTGGCTTCCCCAAATTAAGCCGTACTTGAAAGACCAAAAACTTCCTAACGACCCCAAACAAGCTTCTACTTTTAATAATCTTCTTGCGCTTGTTCTGCAAAAGCCAAAATCAATTGCAAGTAATTTGCTGGCAAAACTCCCCGGATTCTCAAGCAAAGATAATCCACAAAAAAACAACCTCGCGCAATCAGAATCAAAAGGCCAGGTTCTTGCCGCCACTACAGCAAACCCGCCGGGAACAACAGCTAACGACACCTCGGGGGGGACTATTGCCTGGTCCAGTCCGGCAAATACTGTTAGTAGTAACAATATTTACGCAACCGTTACCGCCGGCGCTAATCAGACTACAAATTATTTATACCTGTCTAACTTTGGCTTCGCTGTTCCTACGGGTTCAACTATCAATGGAATTGAGGTAAGGGTGGAAAGTAAAGCAAGCAATTCCAACGGCTATTCTATTCCGGCAATATTAAGAAAAGGGGCATCCTTTACCGGCAACATAGACAATACAGGAGGAAACACCACAACAGATCAAACCTTTCTCAAGGGCTCTACAACGTCTCTTTGGGGATCCACCTGGACCCCAGCAGATATCAATTCCACTAGCTTTGGTGTCGGTTTATACGTTACTTTCGGTGGTAGCGCAGTTTCAACGACTTTTTCCGTTGATTATGTAACCATAACAGTTCATTACACGCCACCCATACCAAATCTTTTGATTCAACAAGTTAGCCTCAATAAACCGACTTTTACTCCAGGGGAAGCAATGACCATAACTAATACTGTCCAAAATTCTGGTTCGGCAAACATTTCAACAGCTTTCTTCGTCGGATACAACACTCAGGGGCCCGTTTCCGCCCCCGCCTGCAGCAGTATTACCTGGAGCGGTTACGACATCTTTTCACTAAATGCAGGCGCGTCCGACGTACACAATACCAACACGACTGCACCAATTACCCCTGGAACGTACCAAGTAGGAATTTATGCTGATGAAAACCCTTGTCAAATAACCGAATCAAATGAAACCGATAACTATGCCTACGTAACTTATACTGTCGCGGCTGCTCCGTCTCCAACTCCAACGCCTTTGCCGACTCCAGTTCCTTCTCCGACTCCGACGCCGGTTCCGACCCCTGCTCCATCTCCAACACCAACGCCGGCAGCTACTCCAAGCCCTTCGGCAACCCCGATCGGCAATCCAGATCCGACACCTGGGGAATTTGCCGGAAATCCCCCGCCGCCCAACCCCCCAGCTACCCTGACCCCCATTGGAGCAAGCGGAAGTACAGGCGGCACTCCTGAGCAAAATCCAGCATATAACTGCAGCGGAAAAGGCGAAGCGGTCTACTGCTATATTGTCAGTGCCGACAGAAGTTACTTCCTATTGTGGACAAGGCTCGATAACTTGAAAGACAACCAATCCGTTTGGAATGCCGGTACTCAATGCCGGTATCTGCCTCCCTCAGGGACCAACTTCAACTTCTGCGTAGAAGCCCAGAAATAGTGCACGGGCGGAAGGAATCGAACCCTCATTGGCGGTTTTGGAGACCGCCGTCCTACCATTGAACGACGCCCGTATGGATAACAATTATATCAATTCCCAAAATAATTCTCTTTCGGCACCTTAGTTATCCTTGACAAACTGTACATTTAAATGTATATTTGAAAATACTATATATGCAGATTATAACGACTACAGAACTTAGAACAAAATCTAAAGATCTTATAAAAGAATTGCAAGAAGGTCGTTCTGTAGACCTAATTCATAGATCAAAGGTAGTCGGCGAAATTAGGCCTAAAATTTACGACCCTAAACCTTTCGATTCATGTAAATTTGCAAAAATAGTCAAGAGTCTTAACTTCCCAAGTCTCACACCACAACAAATAGAGGGAAAATACAGGGCAGCAATGGAAAAGAAACATGGGAAGAGTCTTTCTTGATACCAATTTCTATATCGATATAGCAAAAAGAGCAAAAGAAAAATGGAGTTCTTTAGAAGGAGCTCTGCTTTTTATCTCACCTCTCTCGACCCATATCTTATTCTACACTCGTAAACTACAGGTCCCAGACCAATCGGTAAATAAACTTCAGGAGCAGTTTGGCATCGTTCCTTTCACAAAGCATATTCTCGATAAAGCGCTGGAAGGTCCAACAAACGACTTGGAAGATAATATTCAGCTGCACAGCGCAGCAGAAGCAGAATGCAATATATTCTTGACTAATGACAAAAAACTGTTAAGCATGAAATTTTTCGGTAAAACCAGAATTATCCAGGAACTTATTAATTGACATAGCTTCTTTTTTCCCTCTACACTCTTATTAATGGACTCAAAAAAAGAAGAAGAGAAGTCACCCGAAAATATCCAGTCAGAGCCGGAAAAAGTAATCCCTGTCCCAAAGGACTTTTTAAAAGACCAGGTCCCGCAAAATCAGCAAACACCAATACCGCCCCCTCAATCCTTAACAGATGCAGCTTCGTATGCCCAGTCAACGATGGGAGCCATCAATAAAAACTCCCTTCCCCAATTTGGCCAAAAAACCCCGGAACCGGATGCAAAGGAGCAGAAACCAACAATGGAAGTACACCCGGTTGGTTTTTTTTCAGGAAGAAAAATAGCCTTAATCCTGCTTATCATATTTCTTCTTTTGGTAAGCAGTGCGGCAGCGGCTCTCGCTTATAATAATTACGAATTAGTAAAGGTTCCGAAAATTGTTACAAAAACAATTGATTCTTTAATTATTGCCACCCCCCTTCCCAAAAACCCGCGGCTGATCCTCGAAAAAACTCAGGCAGAAATGTTAAATGTTAAAACGGCAACTGTTTCAACAGAAATCACCGTTTCCACAAAAAGCCCCGACTTCCCCGTTAAAGAAGCAAAATTAATGGTAAAAGGACCATTCGAATTTACAGATAAAAAAACAACTAAAAGCCAGTTCGATCTGTCAGGGTCTGTAAAAACGGAAGGACTTTCAGTATCTGCCGGCGGTTCGGTTAGAATAATTGATAAATATATATATTTCCGCCTCAGCGAATTTCCCGGTGGTTCTTTCCTGCCTATGGATAGTGTCAAGGACAAATGGTTTTACATAGAAGTAGATGAGCCACAGAACAAGACAGAACAGGAAGCGTTAAATGAAAAAATAACAAAAGTCACCGAAATTCTTAAGAATTTTGCTACAAAATCTTACAAATGGACAACCAAAGAAGAAACAAAAGACAGTTTTAACCTGACGATTAAGCCTCCAAAAGAAGACATAGACCAACTGATCCTCGATATCTTTGATGTTATGGAGACAAAGAAACAAACCAACATAGAAAAAACCTTAGAAAAAAAGAATCTGGAGGAATTTTCCGACAAATTAAAAAACATCGAACTGGGAATGAAAGTGCGAAAATCGGATTATCTGTTAACAGAGGCACGCTTCAAAGTTTCATTTGAAGTGGAAGCACCAAACTTGGCTGCCCAAAGCGGTATTTCCCTTTCACCAAATTCCGTCCTTCCCGTCGATGTGCAAACAACTTTCGCTTTTTCTGATTACGACAAAGCAGTAATCGTTGAAATCCCCGAAGGCGCGCAAAATGCCAAAGACTATGCCGACGAATGGATGGAAGATCTGCAAAAGTCGTACGGGGCATTCCAGGAGCAAAATAATACGGAGCAGAAAAATGAAAAACCTCAAAACAATATCCGCGACCTGCAAGACGAACAATCACCCGTTTTAGGAGACCAAAACAATATATTTGAACTACTCTTCGGCACCCCCGGCAAGTCCCGAAGCCTTTAAGTTTTCCCACGCAACTTCCCAGGCAATAATTCTTGTCACGTAAATATCCGTCCTATCCAAATTCAAAAGGGAATCCGGTGGCAAACTCTTATCGTAACCCGGTACATACTTTTTTTTAATTTCTTCGCTTTGAAAGATTCTGTAAAAATTTATTCCGTGTTTTTTAATCTCATTTTGTAAACTGCCAAAATCGGCAACAGGCAGATAATATTCAAATTCCAAAAACGAAGTAATTGCCTCATTAACTTGCGGTTCACCTGCGTGCCATGCCCAAAGCGCAAGGGTCCAGTCTCCGTATTTTTCATAATATTCACGGATTTCCGCAGCAGAAGCCGGAAGAATTTTTTCTGGAATATACCTCTCGTCACTTACATCTTCAACTTCCTCCGTAACATATAAACCGTACTTTTCGGCAATCAGTGTGCTCATTTGAGTTAACCCACGGCAGTCTGCTGCAGAAACTGCAAACCTGTTTCCCTTGCTTTCGGTAATAATTAACCCCAAAAACAATTCCTCCGGTATTTCTGCGCTTCTTGCGTATTCCCTTATTTTTTGCTCATAATCCCGGATATTTATTATTTGTTCGTTGGAAAGTTCCAGTTTCTCAATTTCCGACATAACTTCACCAAAGGCAACTTCTTTTTCCCCCGGAATATCCAGACCCACGCGTGACCCGCTTGCTTCTTGTCCGTAGGCAGCTTCAAATGCTCTTGGAAAATACGTTGTCAGGACTTCTCCGCCGCTCGAAGCAGGGGCAGGCTCGCCCATGCTCAAGACATTTTGGGGTCCTTCCGCGTTTACATTGGCAAAAGGGATTTTTTCATCATTCATCACATACATAACTCCGGAAATCCCCACGGCTCCAAGCGCGGCAAGCATTATGGGATTTTTAAAAACTGAGAGAGGTTTCTCTTTTCTTTGGGAAACCGAAATTAAAGCCTTTGACCGGTCATCTGCCTCTTCGCGTTCACCTCCAGAAACAAGTATGTTCACTCCCTTTTTTTTAATAAACTTTATATTTTCCGCACCCAGGTCCACAATTCCATTGTAAATGAATTATTCATTTGACATCCTCTAAAAACCCCTGCTACGCTTAAAAGTAGATGACTCCGGTCGACAATAACCTCGATCCCTTTGGCCTTCGAAGAGCTGCAGAAGCTGCACGGAACCGGATTTACCACCCCACCTGCAGCTAGTTGATATATAATTCCTCCACAATGATCAAATTGCCAAAAGGCCTTTCGGCTTTTATCATCACCAACCCCGTAAATATTTTTTACCTCACTGGCTTTAAAGGCCTTTCGCCAGCTGAACGTGAATCAATACTTGTCCTAACTCCCCAAAAACATCTAATCGTTCCCAGACTTTATCAGGCAGAAGCAAAACTACTAGGATCGCCAAATCTCAAAATCCATATTGCCTCCGAACGCGATCAGATGTTCAATATCATCAAAAAACTTCTTTCCGGCAAGAAAAAGGTTGGTTTTGAACAAGATAACCTCAAATTTTCAGAATACGATGAACTAAAAAAACTCCTGACAAGGTCTCTCCTTATTCCGGTTCAAAACCTTGTCGAAAATCTGCGAATTAAAAAAACAGATGAAGAGATCACGAACATTGAACACGCCCAGGTTATTTCCCAAAATGCTTTTAGAAAACTCCTGCCAATACTGAAAGTCGGCCAGACCGAAGCAGAAATCGCCGAAAAATTGGCAAAAATAATTAAGGATTTGGGAGCAGACGGTTTGGCTTTCGAAACAATTGTGGCAACAGGGCAAAATGCGGCTTTACCACACTATTTAACGGGAAAAGAGAAAGTTAAAAAAGGTGAAGTTCTTCTTTTTGATTTTGGTGCCAAAGTTAATAACTATATGGCGGACCTTTCCAGAACCATTTTCATAGGCACGCCAAAGGACGAGCAGGCTAACATTTATCATCTGGTCAAAAAAGCCCAAAACCGGGCTATCAATACGATCAGGCACAACACCAAGCCATCAATAGCTTATCACTCGGCTCACGACGTTTTTAAAGCCAAAAATCTTCATGACAACTTCATTCATGGGCTTGGTCATGGCATAGGATTAGAGGTCCATGAAGCGCCTTACTTACGCGCTACTATAAATGATGAACTGCAGGAAGGAATGGTCTTTTCCGTTGAGCCCGGCCTATATTTTCCTTCCTGGGGCGGCGTGCGTATCGAAGACTTGGTAACAATCAAAAACGGCAAAGCAAAAGTCTTGGGCAAGCTCCAGGAAGAAATAATCATCCTGTAAACTAAAACAAGGAGAGACCTTGTCATCCTCTTCCTGCAAGGTCTCTCCTTGTTGGTCGTTTTTTTGACACAACTACCGGAGACAATCTACGATTAACTTACATGCGCCCTGCCCACGCGATACGCCCTGAGCTCCGTCGAAGGGGTTTTGTAATTTCTACTATCCTTTACATCGTCATCATGGTCATTGCCACCGCCCTCTTCGTTTCTTTCGGCTACAAATTAATCTTTAAAGAAGAATCCAATCCCGGATCTTCAACCCAACTACCCCCCGATGTCCAGGACCAAAAAGCAGATACTATTGACGAAACTGCAGAATGGAAAACGTATCAGAACAAGGAATGGGGGTTCCAGCTTTCTTATCCGCCTAACTTCAATATTCAAGAAGATTCTTCATTTTTAGTGCCGACTCTTGTAATAACTGCTCCGGAACGCGAAGTCTCTGCCATGTATTCCACGCTGACTGTTTCGTTCCTCTCTACAAATTATCTCAAAGAATTTGAAGAGATAAAGAAACAAAAATTTGTAGATAGTATGTTCCAGAGTGTGGGCGAAACAAGTCCTTCAACATTAAATGGTGAACCCGCAAAAAAATTCATTCGTGACCGTAGTACTGCTGACGAATTTAGCTTGATAAGCGGACTCTATGCCGACCATAATGGGAATGGGTACGCAATCTCGACAGAAGTTGTTTTCGGTGATGAGTTAAATGTGCTTGACCAAATCCTCTCCACGTTCAAATTCACTAATTAGCCAAGAACAAGTGGCTCAACAAGGTCTCTCCTTGTTCAGACTGTTGTAAAATTAAAAGGTGAAGAAAATTCTATTGATTCTTCCGGCTTTAGGATTAATCGGACTCTCAGTCTTTCTAATAAGCAAATATCAACAATTGGGACAACTAAAACCCGTCTCATCCCCTCAACCCCAAGTGACAAGCGAGACCAACATAAGCGACGAGGCATTAAAAAACGCCCTCAATGCTTACGCTCAGGCCAAACAAAAAGGTACTGATCTTACCAGCGGGCCTTGTCTTGGAATAGTTGCACCCGACTGGGTTTTGGATATCGCCCACAATCCACGGCAAAAAATTGATGATAAAGAAGAAAACCAATGCCCGGAAGCAAGAAGCGGCCAGGCCAGGCATTTTATCGAACTGGACCCCGACGGAAAACTAATTAAGGCACTTTAGTCTACACAAGGTTGGACCTTGTAGTTACTGTCACTTGATACTTCATACTTTCTTTTCGGAAACAACTTGAAAATCTGCCCCCTTATACTTGATACTTAAATTATGCTCCCTAAACTAAAAAAAGGTTCTGTTCTCAGTTTTGTCACTATTATGGTTATCCTTTTTTCCGCCCTGGCTTTCGGGGCATATTTTGCACTTAATAAATTAAACCTTCTACCCAGCGATTCGGCAGCAAACACAAGTGGTAATAGATTTCAGAAAGAAGTTGTTATGCGATCTTTTGACTTTAAAAATTCGGACGGTCAAAAGAAAAAGTTTATAGTCCTAAAAAAATCCGAAGAAGGAGGAATCCCAATTGCCGATTCTTATATTACTGATAGCAAATTATCGCTTCCCACAGCCGTAAAAATCGACCATTTAAGCGGGGACTCCAATTTGGGTTATGCCGCATCCGGTGTAAACGCCCTAGGATCCAGTTTGGTTATCTCAGCTTCCCCTGGAAACGGAAAAAAAGTATTGATGGTCGCAATTAGCGTCGGGGATGCAAGCACAATTACCTTACTCGATGAAAACGGAAAAATTGTTTCGGAAAGCGTCGTCGACAATATCCTATTAAGTGTAAAAAATAACTGCAAATGTTCATTTACTTTCGATTCCTGGGATGGGAACGACAAATTCCGTGTCAAGGTCCCAACGGCAAAAGAAGGAACATTCCGCGTTACGATAAATGCTAAAAACGGAGAATTATTAAACGGAATAGAAAAAATTTAGACCGGTGGAGCACTGCTTTCAAGCGTAGAATTAACTCTTGTCAGTATTTGGTCCGGAGTGACCTCGGATTTTAACAGATACCCTTCCGCCCCATATTCCAACCCTTTTTCGATAGCCGATTCATCAGCAACATTTGTTAATAGCAAAACGGGAATATTAGATACCTCTGCATCATTTTTGACCTCGCGTAATATATCAAGGCCGCTAATTGTCATCATTATGTCCAAAAGGACCAGATCCGGCTTTTCCTTCTTTATCCTATCAACCGATTCAACGTCAGCAACAATTTCCGCTTTGTGGCCACCGCTTTCCAGTTCCTTTTTATAAATGGACGCCAAATTCGCGTCATCTTCGACTATAAATATACGTGCCATATCTATATAATACCAATGAATAGTTACTAGATACTAGTTTCTAGTGATTAGTCATGCCTGAGCAATTTTATTAACAATTATGTGCGGACTATCGCCATTGTCCTCTTTTTCAAAAGTACCCGTATCTTGGTGCAAAACTGGTATCGTAAAATAGAATGTACTACCCATCCCTGCTCCATCCGATTTATACCAAATCCTCCCATCCCAAGCCTCCACAATCCCTTTTGCGATATAAAGACCCAATCCTGAACCCTTCAAAGCTGCGGTCCTTCTACTTCTAACCAGTTGGCCAAACCTGGAAAAAAGTTTCCTTCCCTCCTCGGGATCTATACCGATTCCGGAATCGGATACACTAACAACTATATTTCGCCCACTGTCCTCTTCCAATTCCGCCTTAACTTTAATTTCTCCGACCTGGGTAAATTTGATGGCATTCGAAATCAGGTTATTTAAAACCTGCTTGATTCTCACCTTATCAAAATTTCCTTTGGGCAGATCTTTAGCTACTTCTGAGGTAATCTTTAAGTTTTTAGCTTCTGCCATTGCGGCAAAACCTTCGACCCGGTCTTGTATTTCCCAACCGACTTCTGCCGTTTCGCAAACAACATCAAATTTTTGCGATTCCATCTTTGAAACATCAAGAAGGTCGTTAACAACTTCGAGAACTGATTGTGAAGTTACTTCGACCGTTCTCAGGTATTTTTCGCTCTCTTCCCTGCTCAAGTTGGCAAAATCGTTTTTCATAAGCTCGACTGTTGATTTAATGCTACTTAAAGGCGCCCTAAGTTCATGGACCATCATAGAAGTAAAATCAGCGCGCAATTTTTCTAGGGATTTTACGTCGGTTACATCGTGAAATAACACAACAACCCCCAGCACTTTGTCATCGTCCTTATCCATAACCCGCGAAGCAAGGACCTGAAGTACCTTTTCCTTAACAACGATTTCTCTCATATTTACCTCTCCACTGGTCGAAAGCGCCTCTTCCATAAGCGACCTAAGATCCAAATTACCGGAAAGTGCATTGACAATATCAAATAATCGGGGTGTAGAAACTGTTCCTAAAAGCTGGTTCAGTTTGCGGTTAACTAAAACAAGATGGTAATCAGTATCTACCATCAAAACACCGTCAGAAAGCGACTGGACAGCCTGCAACAGCCGGCTTTTCTCGTTTTCCAATAGCTCCGAAAGTTTAGTTGCAGCAACCGACGCATGTTTTGCAATCCTAAACAGAACAGAAGTGTTTTCCTCACTGTAAAGGTTTTCCGCTTTTGAAGAAACATTAATCATTCCAACAAGCTTATCGGAAATCATAATCGGTAAATTGAAAAAAGACTTAACTCCTTCTTCGCTCTCATCGTCCAAAACTTCGCCCGAAATACTTTCGTCGATATCGCTGTTAACAATTGCCCGGTTCATAACTTCACCCGCCTGCGTTAGCATTTTGCTTTTGATTTCGCGGATAAACTTATTCCCTATCGGTTCACTCACCCGGCAGGCAAAATTTATTTTGTCACCCTTGTCAAAAATCATGTAACAAATAGCTGAATAAGGAAGAAGTTCACCTAACGATCCGCTGATAATTTCTACAACTTTGGCTCCGTCCAGGGAATACCCGATCCGCTCACCGATTTCCCTAAGAACCTCTGTTTCATAAACTTTTCTTTTTAATTCATCTTCGCGTTTTTTACTCTCTTTTAGCTGAAATATTACTTTTCTGTTAGCAATAAGTGTCGAAATTAGGGCACTAACTGCAATGATACTGACTACGCTATTTACTGCAACGGGCAGGTTAATGTTCATATAGAGGTCTAAATTCAGTTTAACAAGAAATTCTTTAACTTTCGAGTAGAACTTCGGTAAAGTGTGCACAAACTAAGCGGCTAACGATATCTAAAGCCAATCCGCTGTAGTTATGGTCGGCACCTGTAATAATTTCCATTTTCTTTTTAGAAGACTCAACATGTTTTAAATAGTTAGTTGCATGCGACTGACTTACACTTTCGTCATCACTACCCGAGATTATAAGCACCGGACAGTGAATGTTGTTTGCAAAATCGCCTGCCGTTCTAAAAAGAGCGTCCTCATAAAAACTTTTTCTTATTAACAGCTCGCGGTTTTCGCTTCTACTCCAAACGCTTGTCCAGCCCTTTTTGTAAAAGTCCGCTTTTGCAGCCTCATGGGGTTTACTAAAAATTCTGTCTTCAATAGATTTGAAGTCATAAACTGCAGAAAGAGTAGCAAGCGATTTGATATTGGAATACTTTGACGCCAACTCAGCAGCCAGCATTCCGCCCAGACTGTGCCCGGCTACTCCCACCCTTTCAAAATCAACCCCATCAATCTGCGCAAGAGCACTATAAATATCCTCAAGATCCGAAAGCTCTTGCTTGTATGTCATGTCGGAAAATTCAAGGTACGAATTCCCGGGGTTTTTGGTTAAATCCGGCCTGAGCACAGCAAAACCGGCGCGGTTCAAAGACCCGGCTATTTTTGTGATATGCCTTTGGGTCGAATCACCCTTAAAACCGTGCACCACCAAAATAGCAGGGAATGATTTTTTATCACCATCCGGCCTATCAAGCCGACAAAATATCTTCTTTCCCTGCTGATTTATTATGGAAATATCCATAAACTTCCGAGGACCGAAAGTCCTCGGTATTTGTTCTTTAAGTTTACATGAGCGAGCACACAAAAGTCCTCGAAAGTATGTATTCTCTCGCATTCACCCTCGCCCAAATATTCAATTTTTGGCGGGTGTTCTGCGAGCGAATATAAAATATTAAGTTTTAGTCGCGCGGGGCTTGCGGTTTTGCTTCACTGACGAAAATTTTTCTTCCATCAATTTCCGAACCGTTTAGTGTTTCAAGCGCCTTTTTAGCATCTTCTTCGCTTCCCATTTCAACAAAGCCAAATCCGCGCGAACGACCTGTCATTTTATCCATTACGACGTTAGCGTCTGCTACCTTTCCGGCCTTAGAAAAAGCCTCACGAAGCTCATCGCTTGTGGTTGCATAAGGCAAACCGCCAACAAAAAGTTTAGTTGCCATAAATAATCACTCTCCTTTCTAAAAATTTCATCAAAAATATATGGAAAATTTCAATAGGCGCAAAGCGAGGTTCAAATAACTCTGGTTAAATTGTAAGCAAAATTATAAGCCAAAGTCAATCCCACACCAAACCGGGCTGGATTGATCTACTTTTGACCTATTGTAAAAAACTTTTTTTAGATGTAAAAAATGACTGAAAGATCATAGCGTGGAAAATGTAAAAAACTTAAATAAAATCCTGTCTTTAAATCCTCATTTACTTAAGATAGCTCCTCATATATCCTTTGGCAAAATAATAAAAAGAATAAACAAATCCAAAAAACTGGAATTCGTCTATATAAACAAACCATGTGTCGGTCAAATGACTGCAGTCCTTCTGTCAAGGTTATTTGGCAAAAAATTCTTCTGGATACAGAATTTTGAAAACCCTCCGGTCCCTAACTTCTTTGCTAAACTATTAATTTCCGAGGCAGATTTAATTTTGGTAAGAAACCGCAAAACTGCCAACAAACTAAAAAGCTTCGGAATAAACCCCAAAAAAATTAAAATCAGCTAGCCCCTCATTTAAAAAAATCGACAATCGCACGTTTTATGCTTTATAATCCCCCGTTATGGTCCAGGAATTATTGCGCAAAATAGATCAAATCGAAAATGCCGACCCTGCATACCAAGACGGTGCTTCCCAAGTCAGAGACCTTGTTACTGACTTATATAGAGATAACAAGCTACCCCTAAACCTGGAACAAAACCTAGTAGTGGGGGATGTTTCATTGAACCTTTTATCAAAAGCGGCGTGCTACCATGGTGAAAAATTACCTCTTTTACCTCAGGAATTTTCATTGCTGGCAAGATTAATCGCTACTCCAGAAGAAGCCGTAACATACCAAGAACTTATACAACTACTCTGGCAGGATGAGGAGAATCACGGGCGGGAAATAAATTTGAGAATTTGTGCCAGTATAACAAGAAGAAAAATAAAAAGAGCAAGACTTGAAATAATAAATATCAAACAAACAGGTTATTTACTGAAAATTTTGGAGCCCAGCCCTAATCCAGTACCACCCACGACCTAAGGTCACGCTTAGCAATAACCGGCGGGACTAAAAACTTATTCACCGATTTTATAAACATCAAAGTTACATAATTTACTTTTTCCCTTGCAAGCCAAAAAGTATCGGAAAGAGCGAGCTGTTTTGAATATTTTTTCTTTAAATCAAAAAGCTCTTCCAGCCTCGGATGGTCCAAATAGACTATCCTGTCAACTAAAAACTGTCCCACGATTTTTTCTCCGGGAATCTTTATTAAAACTTCATCTCCGGCGCTCACAGCACCATATGGTGGAATTTTTATTTTGCTAAACCTTCCTTCAATCTTCTTTTCGCCGGAAAAAATCTTATTCGCATACTCCGCCTTAAAAATCGCCAAATGTTTCACAGCACAAATAGTAATGCTTAAGTTTACGCTTAGTCAATCGGAAGATTATTTCGTCTAAAAGAAGTCAAGTATTGAACCGACGAATGATTTAATAAATTCAAACGGCGCAAAACTCCTGCTTCCTTGGACAGGAGGAGAACTTTCCTGAGGCGACGGTTGAGTCTGGGGCTGGCTTTCAGACTGAGGCTGGGTCGTTTGCGTGGTTGTCGGAGATGCGTAATTTGTAAGAGGTGTGTAATTTGCAGGCGGTGTATAGTTTTCTGTTGGTCTCGGTGAATCGGGGTTAAAGCCTCCGCAGCTTCCGGGATTTGCCTTGCACCAATCGTAACAGGATCCCGCGCTACTGCATCCGCCCATATCCGGTCTCGGTGCCATCGTGTTATTACCAGGAGGAGTATAACTCGGCTGTGAATAACTTCTGGACGGTGTGTAGCTGTCAGGCCTAGCCGAATTAGGATTAAACCCACTGCACTTGCCCGGGTTTGCCCTGCACCAGTCATAACAGGAACCTGGAGTAGAACAGTTACCCATGTCGGGGCGCGTCTGGAAATAGGCAGTATTTGCTATATGTACTCCTTCTGGAGGTTTATTCTGGCAGCTGTTTCCGTTCCAGTATTTACTTTCCTTAAAACAATTTTCCGCATCCTGCGATCTTTCCTTCGGAGTACACGCACCTCCGGGCCCGAAATACTGACCCTCGGGACAATTAATTGGAACGTATCTTCCGCTTGCTCCCGGTGCATAACTTCGGCATGAATCCGGATTTTTTTCGCAATAGCTCCTGCACGACTCCGGTGAATCACAACCCCCCGGACCCTTAAACCTTCCAACTTCCGGCGGAGCAAACTTTGAGCATTCGCTAAAGTTGTTCGGGTCACTGCAATAAGACCGGCAGGTTCCTTCAGTTGCACATCCGCCAGGCCCCCTAACTTGTTGTCCTCCACGAATACCGGCCTCTTTTGCAAATTCACTGCATTTCTGGCGGTTCGCTTCCTGGGAACAAAAATCAACGCAAGTTCCATACGATTCACACCCCAGAGCTTCTTTAGCTTTTTCGATTATTTCCGCTTTTCCCGGATCCTCGGTATAACCCCCCGAAAGCGACAATTTCTTTGCGAACCTATCACACTTTTCATAATTACTTGAATCATCACAAAAAGTCATACACGAAGCTGCCGAATCACAGCCCAGTTCTGCCTTTGCCGCATTTATATACTTTTCTTCAGTCGGAACTTCTTCCTTATAGAATCCTTTCTCCTTGGCAAATCCAATGCAGGAAGTCGAATTAACGGGGTCTTCGCAATATGTCCTGCAGGAAGAGTAATCGCCACAGTTATTAAGATCGGCAATTGGAAACGTGATTCCGAATTTTTTGACTGTCTCGTCACTTACCTGAGCAGAAACCATTCTTGTTGCAACAAGAAAAAGTGTTAGCAAAAACAAGGGAATCAATAATATCTTGAAATTAATTTTCATTTCAGCTTATCAAAAGGATTTTTATACTGGTTGAAAGGATTTACATACTGGGAACTTTTATCAAATGGGTTATCGTATTCGCTCTTAAGCGTTACCTTCCCCTCATTTTTAGAAAGTACAGGGATTGATGAAGTACTAACCTTGCCCTTTACTACAAGAAAATAAAGAAGAATGCCAATGGATAGAACTAAAACAGCTAAAAGCGGAAGAATAACAACAAACCCCGGTTTCGGTCTCACAACTAATTATTCGCTTATCTTTTGAACTCTTGTCAAGTAATTAAATGCTTATTGATTTTTTGACACTTTGAATCTCGCAGTATTAGACTTAAATTAATGCCCTACCAAAAATTCAAACGCGGGATAATTCCTCTTTTTATCCTTATTGCCGTCGGTATCGTCTTTGCCGCTGCCGGAGGAGCCTACATTGTCCGTAAGGAATTTGTAAAAACCGGAAAAAGCGGAAAAACTGCGCTGGATGTTGAAAAAGTAAAGCAGCAAATCGCAAACCCCACTCCTTTGCCAAGCCCTTCGCCGAATTCACCAAAGGAATATGCCACAGGACCTTTCACATATACTCCCGCATCCCCGTCACCCGGTTCAAAAACATCCTCTGTGCCTGCTTTTACCATCTCGCCGCCCTCCGGGTGGCTTAAAGGCCAAACTTCTGTGGCAATCGTTGTGTCTTTCGATGCACCCGAGGAAGATGAAGAAAATGGTGAAGAAGGCCTAAAAGTTACAAGCAGAGCAACCGTTTCAGTTCAGCTACAGGACCTGAAGGAAAACGTAAGCACAGAAACTTTGGTCTCTGCTCTTAAAGAACGTGCTCAAGGAGAATATGAGAAGGTAGAATTTCTTTCCGAAACTAAGATAACCCTGAGTGGCCAGAAAGCCTATATCCTTGAAAGTAAATTCTTTCGCAAAGGGTTTTGGACCCATTCCTTCGATTACATAATGGTTAAGGACACATATGCCGTTGTCATTAGCGGTGTCAGCTCAGACTCTGCCTCGTCTAAGTGGTCAGGCGCAATGAAAGGCTCAATTGAAACCTTCGCATTAAAAAATTAAGAAATGATAGCCAAGCCATGGCTGGTAATTCTTCCCGTCATTCTTCTTCTTTCCCCGCTCGTTCTAACAGTTGCCTCGAAACAAGACAAGTCAACTAAATTAAAACTTCGCCTGTCATTTGTCCTTCTTCTATCTTTACAATTGCTTTTTTCTCTATTTAACTGGGAAACGATGAAGGGTACGGGTAAATCCGGCTTGGAACTTGCTTTTGCTTTTCCCGGTTCATTTTTAAGTCTCTTCTTTTTTATTACGCTTGCGCAAATTGCCTTAGTTACTTTCCGTAAATCCCAAACCGATTTAATTGCAGTTATCCTTAACTTTATAAATTCTATCCTTATCTTTACCTCACTAATAATTATCTCCAAATTACTAGGCAGACAAATTGTAAGCCTGGCAAGTATCGCAGAAGTGTTTCTGGTTCTTACCGGCAATATTGTCGGTCTTGCACTTATAAATAAAGATAAAAATCTGCTTTCAAAATACCGCTGGAATCAAAAAAAATGAAAAAAACAGAAAATCGACTGCAAAAACTTCTTCCCCGATACCTTCTCGCTGCTCTAGCCGCTTTTGTCCTTTTATTGGCAGTCCTTAAAATTTCGTTAAGGTCTCCCGTTCAAAATCCCGCAATAGACACGCCTGCTTCCGAAATTAAAAGTGAAAACGGTGCAATTGACGAAGCAACAGCAATCGAAAAAGTCAGAAACCTCCCCCAAGTCAAAGAATATTTAAAGGACGTTCCAACTGCCCGGATACTTGCAGACCATATCGAACCTGAAACAGATTCGCTTGTAATCCAGGTTTTTGAAATCAAAAACGGACACACGGCAACCTTCAACTGGTACACCGTGAATAAAACGACAGGCAAAGTTAGGGCGGAATTTGACAATACAGATGTTCAGGGAGAATAATTTGTATAGATAATAGATAAGTGAATTTACCTGCCCAAAACGTTTTTCGCCACAAAAAAGGTTTCGCCCCTATCGTTCTGATTATTGTTGTAGTCGTAATAGGCGTCGTCGCAGTTGGTATAGCCTCCGGGGCACTCAAAGGATCTTTCAAAATTTCGAAAAATGGACAGCAGGCGCAACAAGCGGCAAACACCGATCAAACCACAAAAAAAGCGCCGGAAGAAAAAGCCTCTCCCTTACCCGAAATTCAACTTGGAGAAATATATACAAGCCCTCAAAAAGACTTCTCCCTTAAACCTCCAAAGGACTGGAAAGTTGACGAAGGGCAAAGCATCGCTTTTTACGAAGGTTCAACTTTCAAAGGTTCTCCGGCAGTATTGGTCGTAACCACAGTTCCCTTGGGTGAACTTAAAGGCGCACAGTTTTCCACCATAGTAGATACCGTAAGAATTTCTCTAAAAAAACAGTACGCCGGCTCCGTCATTGAGACAGACCAAGCCACGAAAGTTAACGGATATGACGCCCACCTGCTTGTCTTTGACACTACCCAAGACGGTATTACCTACCAGGTAAAAGCATATTTGGTTGTAAGCGGGGATAATCTCTACAACGTACTAACAGTAGCCAATAAAGAATCGCTGGCAAAATTCAAACAAGCGCTTGAAGAATCCATAAACACCTTTAAACTCCTGAATAATTAATCGAAAATATAAAACCGGGAACAGCAAATTTTTAGTCGGAAAAGTTATAACTCAAGTGATTTAAGATATTCTTTAAATTCCCCATTAATGTCCGGATGTTTCAACCCATGATCTACAACTGTTTTTAAATATCCGACCTTACTGCCGCAGTCATAATATTTACCGTTTTTGATTTCAACAGCATGCACTTTTTTCCCTTCCTCCATCATTATGTTAACCCCGTCGACATAGTAAAGCTCCTTACCTTTTTCGATCGTATCCGGTATTGCACGCTCAAGGGCATCAAAAATATCCGGCGTAAACAAAAACCCCGAAACTACAGCCAAATTTGAAGGCGCATTATCCGGACCGGGTTTCTCCACAAATTTTTCAACATCAATCACACCCGGTTCAACCTCGCGGCCCCCAACATAACCGTACTTTTTTGTGTCTGCCGGGTCGGTAGTCCTTATTCCGGAAAGTATCGACGTCCCGTATTTTTCGTAGGCGGAAATCATTTGCTTTGTCCTGCTGGGCTCAGCTGAAATAAAATCGTCTCCCCAAAGCATGACAACCGGTTCATCCCCTACAATTTCTTTGGCAACCAAAAGCGCATGACCATTGCCGAGCGCTTCCTTTTGCCTAACATACACAAAATTTGCCAAATTGGATATTTTTCTGATTTCTTCAAGTAATTCTTTTTTCCCGTCCGCCTCCAGCCTTGCCTCAAGCTCAAAATGTTTGTCGAAGTGATCTTCAATCGCCCTCTTATGCCACCCGGTTACAATAATTATCTGTTCTATTCCTGCTTCAACTACTTCTTCCACCACATACTGGATAATCGGCTTATCTACGATTGGTAGCATTTCTTTAGGTTGTGCTTTAGTAGCCGGTAAGAAGCGGGTTCCGAACCCCGCCGCAGGAATTACTGCTTTTCGTACTTTTTTGATCATAAAGAGATTCCAGTCTTAATTCTAATGCTTGATAATGTAAGTTTCAATGAACCGCACCTAAAACATATTTAATTATTTTGTTATCATTAACGATATGAAGATTGCGTGGAATAAAGTCACCTGGTATTCAAAGCTATTAGCAATTATCCTTTTTGTCGCAACAGCATTAATATTTTTCTATCTGGGAAAAATCTACGGTCAAATCCCAAGATAACCAATAATCCCCAGATGCTTGCTACCTCATATAAGTATTTGTTACTATACCCCGTAACCTTTGACAAAAAGGGGAAGGTTTTTAGTGGAATTAAACCCGTTTAAATACGTTCGCCAGTCGTACTTGGAACTTAAAAAAGTTATCTGGCCAACCCGGGCAGAAACTTTCAGGCTGACGATTATGGTTATTGCGGTTTCTATCGTGGTTGGTGCATATATTGCCGGCCTGGATGCCCTTTTTGCAAAAGTAACGGAATTATTAATCAAATAATGAACGACGACGATAAAAAAAGTTCTCAGTTAATAGTTGACAGTTCACAAGACGAGCCTGAAAGCCCGGATACAACTCAAGAACAAGCTGTCGAAGAGCCGGACGTTGCAAATGTGACAGAAGAGTCAAAGAAGCCAGAGACTGAGGCGCAAGTCAAAGAAGACGATGCGGGTCAAGAGGATTTAAAAAGCGGAGAAGGTAACCCTTCCGAACCCTCCCTGCCTTCTGAACCACCTGAACCTTCTCAGCCGGAATCAGTTCAGGCGGCAGATCCCGAAGTTGAATCACCCGCAAGCGAACAGGAAGAAACTAAGGCAGGAGAGCTCGACAAAAACCCTGAAGTCATAAAAGCAGAAGAAAAAACTCCAACCGAAGAAACCCGGGAAGAAGTAACGGAAGGCGAAACAGATATTATTACTTCTGCAAAGAAAGATCCCAAAGGCGCTCACTGGTATGTAGTCCACACATATTCCGGCCATGAAGCAAAAGTCGCAGCAACCTTAAAGCAAAGGATCGAATCTCAAAGACTTGCCGACAGAATTCTGGAAATTCTTGTCCCGACCCAGGAAAAAATAGAAATAAAAGAAGGCAAAAAAAATACCATACGCGAAAAACTTTTCCCCGGATATATTCTTATTAAGATGATCTTGGATGACGCTAGTTGGCTTGCCGTAAGGACGACTCCGGGTATAACTAGCTTTGTCGGCAACACTAATAAACCAACTCCCCTTCCCGAAGCAGAAGTTGCAAGTATTCAAAGATTTATGACAATGGAGGCACCAAAGTTCAAGACAACATTTTCACCGGGTGAAGCCGTTAAAATTGTCGATGGGCCATTTTCCGATTTTTTGGGTTCCGTCTCCGAAATAGATGAAGAAAAAGGGAAAGTTAAAGTATTAGTATCAATCTTCGGCCGCGAAACTCCGGTGGAGCTCGACTTCCTCCAGATTGCAAAATTGTAGACGCACAAGATTGGGGCGTGCATGATAAACTAACTCCGTGCCCAAAATTCACCCTCTACCAATCCTAATTCTCGTAATTTCTTCAATAGCATTAATTTCTATCGCTACACTTTTTAAAAAAGAAACAACTACAGAAAATTTTTTCCTTGGGGCAAAAAACGGTATTCAGGAAATTATTGAAAAAGACAACCCTTTCGAAAAATTTTTTGCTGAGAAAACTTCTGCACTCGGATCCCGGTACGCAATTTACATTAAAAACTTAAAAAACCAAAAAATTTATCAATTAAATTCTGAGGAAATTTTTCCGGCGGCAAGCTTATATAAGCTGGCTGTTTTATACTCTGCATACGATAAACTGGAAAAGGGAGAACTTAAAAAAACGGATATTCTTTCCGCCAATAAATCTTATCTCGACAAAAAACTTTCAGAAGAAGAACCGGATCCAGAGGCTACCCTCATCCCTCCTGAGGACAACGCGGATGTTTCTATGTCCGTATCAGTTGCCCTCCGTCTTATGATAACAATCTCCGACAATTATGCTGCCATTCTTCTTTCCGAAAAATTAGGTTGGAAAAAAATGGATGACTTCCTAAATGACCTGGGACTTACAGAAATTGATTTGGTTTCGGAAGGCTCCCCTTATACAAATGCACAAATCGTCGGTAAAATTCTGGAAAAAATTTACGCGGGCGAAGCGATATCCGCTCAGGCTTCCGAAGAAATGAAAAACCTTCTATTAGATCAAAAAATAAACGATAGAATCCCAAAGTATTTACCCGAAACAGTTAAAGTTGCGCACAAAACAGGCGAGCTTGGAAAAATCAGAAACGACGCCGGAATAATTTACGGAAAAAAAAACGACTACATTTTTGTTTTCCTTTCCGAAACCGCCCAACCTATTGACGCCGCCGAAACTATAGCTAACCTTTCCCAAAAATTTTACGAAGAATTAGAATCTAATTAAGAATTAACTTGGATAAATCTGTCTAAAGTTTCAAAGGCAGACTTTATAAGCACTTCTTCCTTCTCAATTTCTTCCTTTATCCAAGAATCCATTGTTGTATCACCCTTCATAACTCGCCTTATATCAGCCCTCGACTTGCTTGGCCAATAGGAGGTTGTATGCGGACTTCGAAGAAATTCACTGGTTACATGTTCTTCATACTTTGCCAGGCCTCCAGAAGTCATATAATAATCTTTTGAGAGTTTAACCTGCTTCCCACTGTCCGAAACAATTAGCGAATGTCCGATTAAAATTGTTTCTACGCCTAAGACCTCTGACTTCTTGACCGCCAAAACTTCATTCCCAATTGTTCCTTCAATAACTTCCCCACTTTCAACTAATTTCTTCAATCTTTCAAATTTAGATTGATAATCCGGTAAATTGATTCTCGGTTCAGTTTCTTGCATTAAAATCTTTCGGCTATTTCAAATGCCAGATTTTCAAATTCAAGTTTCCTGTTTTCATCTTCGGTAGAATAATCGTCGGTAACTCCATCTTTATTAAAAGACCTCACCTGATCCGTCATTAGTTTCAGGAATCTAGAATGAACTGTTTCTCCGTAGCGCAGTAGTCCCTCCGGGCCAAGCAAAAATTGCCTGTAGAGGTCTACTGTCCTTAACCCGTTAGTTATACTCACCCTTTCTTCCAGCTGAATAGCCTCGCCCAAGTAATTACCTTTTTCGATTTGAACTAATTGAAGACTCGCTTTGGTCCCGTGGGCAAGCATTTCGGAGTTATCGGCAGCATGGACTTTAAGGGATTCGTATTTTTCTCGGTAGCCGGGAATCGATTTTAGCTCAGCTCTTTCCATCGTTGAGAATAATAATCCTCTAAAAGATTTATTTCAACTCAAGCTCCATCTTAATCTCATCATAATATTCAAGGCCCCTTGCAACTTTAACTGACTTTACTTCCTGAAATCCTACAGATTCATACAATTTTCGGGCCGGAGTTTGTGTTGAAACTACGGATAACCACACCCGCTCCAATCTTTCTCTTTTCTTAAGTTCATCAATTATTGACAAAAGCAATTTTTTCCCGACTCTCTTGAGGCCCGTGACTGCGCAACGGCTATTTGCCGAAAAACGCAACACCATGCTTTCGCCCTAACATTTGCTTTTAGTGCTACAAAATTCTAAAATTTCCTCCATGCCTGAACACGAAAAAATAATTGACGCCGAGTATCTGGCACAGGAAGCACCTTACAACTACCAGATTATTCTAATCGGAGAACATGGAACAAAAATGCTTTTGGTTGATAGAGAAGGAAGTTGGGTTGAAGGCCTCCTGGAAACTCAAAAAATAATGGCTCTTTTTGATTTGAGATCTAAACCGGAATTGCCAGACAAACCTTGAAAAGACAAGCAAATTGACTTATACTCTCCCAACGGGCATTTACGCTCTTTTTTACTAAAATGGCGAAAAAAATTAAATCATTGATAAAACTAAACGCGCCCGGTGGAGCAGCAACAGCTGCACCTCCGATCGGTCCTATTCTGGGCCAGCACGGCCTTCCCATAATGGATTTCGTTAAAGCCTTCAACGCAAGGACAGCAGAGATGAAAGGCACAACGCTACCCGTCGTAATTACTGTTTATGAAGACAAAACATTCTCATTCATAGTAAAAAAGCCTCCCGTTGCCGAACTCATCAAAAAAGCTGCAGGGATTCAAAAGGGAGCAGCAACCAGCGGAAAACAAATTGTCGCAAAATTATCCCGCGAGCAAGTACAAAAAATTGCCGAAGAAAAAATGCCAGACCTTAACGCCCAAAACATCGAAGCTGCAATGCAGATCGTAAAGGGTACCGCAAGAAGCATGGGTGTGGAGGTAGCGGAGTAATGGGCACAACAAGAGTTAAAGTAATAGATCTTTCCAGCGATAAAAAGGAAATTAAAACTTCCGGGAAACACGCTCACCTCGCGAAGCGGGCCGAAAAGATCGCGCCTTCCCGGAAAACAAAAGACGAATCGAAAAAACCGGTTGGAGAAAAAGTCCAAGACGTGGACCAGAACATCCTACAAACACCCCAAAAACAAGCAGACATCCCAAAAACCGAAACCGCCCCGCTGAATAAACAAGCCGAAACAAAAGCTAAGGTAAAGGAAACAAATAAAACACTGTCGAAAAGCAACAGGCACATGGGAGCCAATTACCTAAAGGCCCAGGCAAGAATTGAGAATGGCAAAATTTATCCGGCACAGGAAGCGATCGAGCTTCTCATAAATACCTCCTATGTAAAGTTTGATCCTACTGTTGAACTGCATTTGACCGTAACAGACAAAAACGTCAAAGGAAGCGTCAATCTTCCCCACGCTGCAAAGGCAAGCAAGGAAAAAACTTATCTTATTTTTTCGGATAAAAAAGAAGATATAGAAAATAAGAAAATCATTTGGGCAAATGATGCTGCAATCGGCCAAATCGAATCAGGCAGTATAAAACCGAAGCGCGATTTCGATGTTGTACTTGCTACGGCAAAATACATGCCGCGCTTAGCAAGAGTTGCAAAAATCTTAGGTCCCGCCGGGATGATGCCAAACCCAAAAAATGGAACAGTAGTAGAAGACGTAAAAGAATCCCTTAATAAAGAAAAAGCCGGGGGATACGAATACAGGACCGAACCGAACGCTCCCGTCATCCATACCACGCTGGGAAAACTGTCGCTCAAATCGGAAAAAATTTCAGAAAACGCAAAAGTTCTTATTTCCGCAATTGGCCCTGCAAAGATCATAAGCGCCACGATAACTTCCACCATGGGTCCGGGCATTAAGGTGGATCCTGTTTCGTTTATCGGAAAAATTACCCCTTAAAAAAGTCACGTCTTGCCCCGTAGAGTATCTTTCAGTCTCTTTGAGATTACAGTGTAACTGCTGAAAGTTCTTCTACGGGGTTGACCCGGCAATACAACTTTTGGCTGCTTCGCAATTTAAGTAATAAATCCATAAGATGATATACGGGGTTGACAAGCCTAAGCCCCGTTTGTTACTTTTCCCCTGGTCTGCTTATGCCTGTACTTCTTGTAAAAGCTTTGCAGACTAATCCTGGATGGTTCTAGGATTTCTTTACCCAAAACCCTGAGAATTTTGGAAAGGAAAAATGCGATTGAGATTTAAAATTCTGCAACACGGAATGAAAATCCAAAGAGCCATTTTGACGAGGATGTGAAATGAATGATTGATGATACAAACGTTATCGAAGATGACGAAGAGGAAGAAGACAAAGAAGAGGAAACGGTGGTATAAATTATTTTCAGCATCGAGTTTAAAAAGCCTCAGGTACGCAATCAATGCGCATTTGAGGCTTTTTTGTTTGACAAAACTCTAAGACTGCTACTAGAATCCACAGCAATGGCTGAAAGAAAAGGTTCCAGTGCTGGCTGGATAGCAGCAACAACCGCTTCCCTGGCAGCACTTGCTGCGGCCGGCGGAGCCATATTCACTTACGAATCAATTGTATTTACTCCGGATCCTGTAAAAACAGAACGGATCATTAATTTGCGTTCTGCTTCAGAGGAACTGGACCTTGTATCATTTAATCCACAATTTGCTTTAGGGACAATAGAAACTGCGCGGCAACTCATGGGTGACGAACAAGATTTTGACAATAGATTGCTGTTAGAATAACAAGCTATAGAAACCGGTATTAATGAACCGCTAACCCCTGAACAGAAGGAGGAAATTCTCCTAATTTCACAAGAAATTTTAACCGCTTCTCGGATCCTTTCTTCAGAAAATTCCAATCAAGATGATAAAAACGCTGGTACCATGCTATTCTTTGTTGCATTCACAATCGCACTTGTTGGAACCGTTGCGGCAGTATTTGAAAATGATCAACAAAAAAGAGGGTGGGTCTAACTCTTAGTTCTTGACTTAAGGCTCTTTTCTCTTGTAAACTCCACAAATCCAAAGACCGCGGCGGTCAGAGATGACTTAAAAAGGCTGCGCAGGGAATTCGCAAGAATTCGGTTCGGCTAATTGTTCGATAATTAGAGGACCTTCCGGTAAGCACTCTTTGGAGTGCTTTTTTTAAAGCAAATATGAAAAATATACAAAAAAGCAGTTTAGATATTAAAAAAGAAAAGATAACAAGTGTTACCGAAAAACTCGGCCGGACAAAATCCGTATTCCTTACAGAATATCATGGCTTAACCAGCGAACAGTTAAACGAATTAAGGTCAAAAATAAAAGAAGCAGGCGGCGAACTTTTGGTCATAAAAAACACGCTGCTTAAGCTGGCCCTTGCAAAACAAGGCAAAGAATTATCAATTGAACAACTGGCCGGCCCAACAGCTACTCTTCTTGCGTATAACGATGAACTCGCCCCTCTAAAAGAAGTTGCCGAATCCAATAAAATATTCGGCCTGCCTTCATATAAAATCGGGTTTTTGGGCCACGATATTTTAGATGCTGCAGCAATTGAAACTTTGGCTAAATTGCCGGGTAAACAGGTTTTACAGGGAAAAGTTGTAGGTGCGCTTATTTCCCCGATTTACGGAATAGCTGGAGTTTTGAACGCAAATTTACGCAATTTAGTTTTTGCACTGGATCAAATAAGAGAACAAAAAGAAGGAGTAAATTAGTTAATAATCTCAAAATACGGAGTATTTTGAAGAGGAGAAATGCGATTGCGATAAATAATTTTTTACTAAAATTATGACAAGCAAGAGCCATTTCAACGAAAAAGGGAGGTGAATAAATAATGGCAAATGATGATCAAAAATCAGACTCGACTTCCGATGTTTCAGCAAAGGAGGAAGAGATCGTAGAAAAGGTTGAGGCAGCAGCTGAGGTTGCGCAAGAAGCAGCCGAAGAGGCAAAAGAAGTAGCAGAGGCAGTTAAGGAAACGGCAGCAGAAGTTAAGGAGGCGGTCAAAGAAGAAATATCCTCCGCCGCAAAAGCTCCTGAAGACAAGAAAGCCGACGTTAAAGTCAGCAAGAAACTGGAAGCCATCATTTCCGATATCGAAAAAATCTCCGTCCTGGAACTTTCGGAACTTGTAAAAGCACTGGAGACAAAATTTGGCGTAACAGCAGCACCAATGGCAGCACCGGCAGCAGCCGGCGCAGCAGCAGGAGCAGATGAAGGCACAAGTGAACAAACAACATTCAATGTCATTTTGACTGAAAGCGGGGCAAATAAGATTTCGGTAATTAAAGCAGTTAGAGAAATCGTTCCGACTTTAGGTTTGAAAGAAGCAAAAGATTTAGTAGACGCGGCACCAAAACCTGTAGTTGAGGGAGTCAACAAAGAAAACGCACAAGAAGCTAAGACGAAACTAGAAGCTGCGGGAGCAAAAGTTGAATTGAAATAATCAAGGACGGCTAAGTTCGGTAATCCCCTTAGTCGTTTTTGCTGTTTCCTTGCGGGAACTTTGCAATGAATGAGCTCTTTAACCAATAACCCTATTTCATTGGCCAGAAGACAATAAAGCGTCCGCCATATTGCGCACCAACCGGTACTGCACCCATTTTGTAGATATTAAACAACCCCTCCATAGGGTTGCTTTTTTGAAAACCTGCTCTAGACTTCAAAAATGGATCATCCACACCATGTACAACAATGCTTGATGCTGCGTATTTTGCCAATATACTGGCATTGGCAGCTGCGCTCCGCGCTGCACCCCAAGCTCTACCGCTTATATCTCTGGTTTTTTCCCAACCTGTATGAATTGCCGCATTAACACAACCTTCGGCAGCATCCATTGCCACACCCGCCGCCTGCCACCTTCCATGTTCCTGCAATGCACTAAATACAGGCACTTTCCTAGAATCCAGCTTTTCATCTACCATTTCATTAATCCCCCTAATATGCATTCGCTCCCAATCGCCCAATATTATATATACGGGATGCTGACTTAAGTTGGTATCTCTTGAAAATTGATCTATGTTTTGCTGCAACAGAGTTCGATCCGAAGGACCCTTTGGAGAAAACCAGGGAATATTATTAAGATCAACAATAAAACGTGCTAGCTCCGGACCATTCGGGAAATTACCCCCTTTAGGGCCAAAAAAATCCTGTGCCGCCTGTTCCTGAACATCCCGGGGATATTTCCGAAGAGCTTCTGCAATTTTGCTCCATCTACCCTGCCGAAACACATTATCGAGCTGTGCAGGGTCTAATTCCCCAGAACTCCTTCTTAATATTTCTGTTCCAACAGCTTTAAGAGCTTTATTAGAAAAATCCCGATTTCCCGGTCCAAAATCTCTTTCTGTCATATATTTTCTCCAAGGATAGGTTTAAAGACCCGAAAAGTCGCAGATAGGGGCACATTGTCAACTGTACGCTGCCGAACTGCTCCCAGCGGGACTGCTCCCATTTCGTAGATATCAAATGCCGCCTCAACCGGATTGCTTTTTTGAAAAACCGGTGATTGTTTTGCTTCTCCTGCTAAAACATCATGCGACACGATGCTTGCTGCTGCAAAACGAGCATAACTGCGGGCATTATATGCCATTTCGCTGAGCCCCCAGTGGATATGGCCAAATCCCCTCTCAATAACTATGTCCCCGTTTTTAAGACTGCCTTTTATGCTTCCTCTTATAATAAAATTAATATTGTGCCAAATTGCGTCATTTACAGACCCGTCAAGGGCTGCTGTAGCAATTTCTGCAAACTCCTCCCTCGCCGATATCCTCAATGCATTCCGAATTGGTTTCATATACATTCCCATCCGATCATGTATTATCCCGTTCATGTCTGAAGTAGGTAAATCTTCCCAATCATCAATTCCCCAAAGCGGATATTTCTCTTCCAAGCCTAAATCACCAGTCAATTGATCTACTTTTTTCTGCATTCTTCTTTCACTCACGGAACCGCTCTCCCTAGCCGCCCCCAACCAGTTAATATTGTTGAGTCTGACAAAAAACCTCGCCAGTTCTTCTCCGTTTGGAAAATCTACACCCTCCTTGCCAAAAAATTTCAAAGCGGCTTGTTCCTGCAGGGGGTAAGGGTAATTTCTCGTCATTGCCGCAATATTCGCCCAGTTACCATGATCTATAGTCCGGACAACGTCCGATACTCCAAAAAAATCTTCGAATGCTCCCATTGCTTCTTTACCTAGCGTGTTAAGCCTATGTCTGGAAAAATCAGGTTTTTGTGGTAAGTCCCTTTCTTGCATATATTTTTCTAAGCAGCTACGGGTATTGGTTTTTCCCTTCTTCCAAACATAGGGTGTAATAACCAAGGTGGCAATAATATTCTATCAGCATTCCTCAGCCGTTCTATGGCATAATCCCTCATTCTTTGAATAAATATTTCTTCGTTTTCATTGAAAATATTTAAAACTGTCTGTTCTAATAGTACGGGAGATGCACCAACTATGTCTGGAATATCGCCTTTTTTTAAATGCCACTCTCGTCTAAGTATTGCCTCAATTTCTTGCTCGCTAAGTGGTTTTGTCGTGTATGAGGAACCTGCAGTAATATCAAAATCTACCTCTTCATAAATATATCCTTCCCATCTTTTGTCAAACCATAATCTTCCATGTATGTCCCATTTAGGCACATTAGCTAAAAAGTCATCAAGAGTATATGTTAGGTATTGTTCGTGTTTTGCGTAGTTTCTAGCCTCAGCATAAATTTCATTATCAATTCTATTCAATTGAACACCTTTAAATATTTGGCGTAGTACTGGAATTTTACCTGGTACATTTATCCATTCTGATGTTGGCCCATCGGCAATCATACTCCAGTGTCTTCTACCTAGATACCGCCTGTGATGTTCAGTATCTGGAGGAAATTCTCCTGTAGTAACTTTTTGTGTATAACCTAGAAATTTATCAAAAGTTGTCTGGGTAAAAGTTATTCGGTGATTTGTAAATGAATCCTGACCATAGGGAATAAATGTAGTTTTCCAAGCATTATCGTTCAGCAATATAGTTTGTATTTTTTGCCAATGTTCAGGGGTTAATCCCCCTTGTTCATGTAATGGAGATGTTTCGGGGACAGAAGAATTGTTGTCTAAATACTCTTGCTCTTTCATACTTAATCAACCCTGTTGAAAATAACTACATCAAGTTCCATACCATCCCATCTGATAAATTCCACCAACACGTTATGATCCCCGTTAGACAAATCAACCGTCCCGATAATCCCGGTTTCTTTGAAAACATTCCAACCTGTCCCGGGCGAAGCTCCCGATTCCCGGGTATCTACTGTCGCGAACTGACCCAAAAAAACTCCATCCACGGTAACATCGACAAAATCTCCTCCACCATCATTGCTGTAACGCGCTTGTACATCGTAACTTGCTGCAAGCGGAAGATTAAAGTCTAAATTGCAATATTCCCCCACCTGACGAAGCCAAACGGTTCCCATATTAGAAGCATTGCTCCGCGGCCTATAATCACCCGGGCAATCATGCGGACCATATATATAATTTTCTGCTTCCAAGCGAATTTCCAAAGGTGGCGTAGCCACAGGCGTGGGTGTCGGTATCTCTGTTGGTATTGGGGTAGGCGTCCTCGTCGGTGTTGGAGTTGGGGTCGGAGTTCTAGTCGGTGTCGGGGTAGGTGTTTTCGTTGGAGTAGGTGTGGGGGGTTCTGTTGGGGGAATAGGTGGTGACCTGGTCGGCATTTCTGT
>Ga0082335_1000499_pt1 | contig 99732 bp, 87 predicted proteins | sample Subgrocontami58m_FD_72375 | JGI IMG/M metagenome (GOLD analysis project Ga0082335, IMG submission 72375) | Subsurface groundwater microbial communities from S. Glens Falls, New York, USA - GMW37 contaminated, 5.8 m (SPADES assembly) (version 2) ... | reverse complement strand
GATCAGATCCTCGGTCGGAGCCATACCCGTGGCCGCGCCGGTGCCGCAATACGGGCAGCCGCCGATACCACCGATGGTGGGCTCCAGGCGCAGGACGTCGCTCGAATCCAGCGACATGATGGCCGCGTACGAAGAGGCGATCGCCATCCCGCGCGCATTGTGCAGGTGGGCGCCGAAATCATGGATGTCAGGCCATTTGTCCTTGATCTGGCCGAAGATCTGTTGCACCTTGAGCGGGTGGCACCAGCCCATTGGGTCGCCGATGCTCACCTCGGTCACCTTGATGCCCGCGTCATCCCACAGCTGATGCTGCTTCTCCAGGAACTTCATCACCATGTCGACCGAGAAATCGCCGACGAAATTCGAGCCGAAGGTCGCGTTGCAACCGATGCCGGCTTCCTTGCAGCCCTGCGCCTTGGCGCGTTCGATGGTACTCGTCCACGACGACATCTCGTGCATCTGCGAGCGATTGGTGTTGCGCCGGATGAAGACATCGCATAGATGGGCAAACAGCTTGGGCTTACCGCGGGTCCACCCGTTCCAGCGCTCGATGGTGAGCGGCGGCGAATACTCCTTCGCGCGTTCAACGCCTTTCGGGTTTAGCGCCGTGGCCAGGTAGGTCACGCCGGGTTTCGGGTGAAACTTGCGCATGATCTCGTCAATACACGCCATCTGCGGGGTGTACTTCGGACTCACGAACGAGCCGACGTTGATTCGCTTGAGCCCCGTTTCGGACAGCGCATCGAGCAACGCCACCTTCTTTTCCACTGGGATCTTCGCGTCTTCGATCTGCAAGCCGTCGCGCATCCCCTCTTCGGTAATGATGATCTCTGGATATCCCGTGCCTTTTGCCATGTACTTTGCTCCTGTAGTCAGTTGGTCAGACGCCGCTATGATATTAGCAAGCCGAAAAGTAGCGTGCCCGGCGCGGAGTTTACATCCCAGTGAAGACGAGCCCCTCCATCCGACTCTCAAGTGGAGACTGGGCCGTCTGCCAAACACGTGTCCGATATCATGCCAAACGATAGGAAAAAAGACTATAGTCATTTGCACACAAATGCGTTATCACAGTGCTTCGCAACAGCGATAATTCAGGGCTTCTTTAGCAGTCTTGGCTGCAAGAAAGACGCAAGTGGCTGGCGCGACTTCAAGCATGCCTTGAACCTTATTTACCCCTTTAATTGTGAGGCTTCTTAGAACGTGCCGCGGGACATGTGGTCCGTTTGACTCGGCCGGCAACGGTACGCACGATCTCTACGATAGTGCATCTTGTAACTACTTGAGGAGCACGCTTCATGGCAAACAAGATCCGCCTGGGATTTGTTGGAGCCAACGTTAGCGCGCACTGGGCTTCGCAGTCGCACTTCCCGGCGCTGCGCGCGAGCCCGGATGTCGAAATGACTGCGGTCTGCACCACTACACCTGCGAGCGCGGAAGCGGCGCGCAATACATTTGGCGCAAAGCTCGCGTTCAGCGATTACCGCACGATGGTGGCATCAACGGAGATCGATGCCGTGGTGGTATGTGTGCGCGTGCCATCGCACTACGAGCCGACCCGGGCCGCTATCGAGGCCGGCAAGCATGTCTACACCGAGTGGCCGCTTGGCCGCACGAGCGCCGAAGCTGAACAACTGGCGGCGCTGGCGCGCGCCAAGGGGGTGCAGACCGCAGTCGGGCTGCAATCGCGCGTTAGCCCCGCACTGCTTTACATGAAAGAGCTGCTCGAGGCGGGCTATGTCGGCGAGGTGCTCGCCTGTCACGTCACCACCATGCGTGACGGCGCACTTGAGCGCCCCTCGAGCAACACCTGGCAGCGCGATGCCAGTCTCGGCGCGAACGCGCTGACCATTGCCAACGGGCACGTTATCGACGCCTTGCGCTTTGTCGCGGGGAATTTCGCGCGCGTGGCATGCATGGTCACGACGCAGGCCAAGCAGTGGTATGAGACCGACACCAAGAGAATGGTGGATGTGACCTCGCCAGACAACGTGCTCGTGAGCGGCCAACTCGTGAGCGGTGCAGTAGCGTCGGTTCACGTCGGGAACGTTCCCTGGGCCGGCTGTGGCTTTCGCATGGAGATCTACGGGAAGGAAGGGACTTTGACCGCCACCGGCAACGTCTCGTCCCAGCGTGGCGAAATGCTGCGGCTGCGGGGCGCACAACGCAGCCACGCGTTGCGCGAACTCACGCTGCCCGAACGCTTCGTGCATGTGCCGCAGAGCTTCCCCAGCGGCGATCCGTTCAACGTCGGGCAGATGTATGCCCTGTTTGCAGAGGCAATCCGCACCGGGCAAACCCCAAGCCGCTTGCCGACGTTTGACATCGCGGTCGACCTGCACCATTTCATTGACACGATAAAGCAGGCGTCCGATACCGGGCGGACGCTGCCGGCGGCCTGAATTTGCCGCTGGCTTGTTTGCCTCGATTTGCTGTTGCGGTCTGTGTCTTATGATCACGGTGAGGACTTTACGTTGATTACTGGTGGCTACGCCCAGCGTTCCAGTAATCGAGAGCCGTTGATCAAGACAATTGCTGGCACCCTTGGCGCCCGAAACACGCTCGATGCCGCAAGTCTGCGGCCTCGTCGAAATTGCGAGTGGGATCGGAGGACGACTGCTGCGAGGCCACGCTAGAACGTAACATCGAGTTATGATTCGCGCGTTCACACTGTACCGGGGACAGATTTCCATGAAGAAATTTCGGGATGAGATCGAGCTATGAGCGGCCTACCACTGGAAGGAATACGCGTTGTTGAAATGGGGCAGATCGTGGCCGGGCCTACTGCCGGCCTGCTGCTCGGCGATATGGGTGCCGATGTGATCAAGGTGGAGCCGCCCGATGCAGGCAAGGAAAGCCGCATGGGCAATAGGCGTAACGGTCCTTTCTATTACTTCAACCGCAACAAGCGCGGCATCGTCATCAATCTCGCCTCAGTCGATGGTCGTGAGGTTGCGATGCGCCTCATCGAGCGCGCCGATGTGCTTATCGAGAATATGGCGCCCGGCTCGATGGATAGGCTGGGCCTGGGCTACGCGAAAGTTCGTGAGGTCAATCCGCGCCTCATCTATTGCAGCCTCAAGGGCTACCTCAAGGGCCCGTACGCTTCGCGGCCGCTGATGGACGAGCCCGGGCAGATGGCTTCCGGGCTGGCATTCATGACCGGTCCGGCCGGGCAGCCGATGCGTGCCGGCGCATCGGTTGTCGACATGGGCGCCGCAACGTATGCCGTGCTCGGCGTCATGGCCGCGCTCATGCAGCGGGAAAAGACCGGAAAGGGCCAGCACATCACCGGCGGCCTGTTCGAGACCGCGCTGTTCTACGTCGGCCAGCACATGGCCACCGCACAGTTCACCGGCGAGCCGTCGCAGCCCATTCATTCACAGCGCCACGCAGGCAAGCGTAACGGCACTGCGATCTACGATCTTTTCACGTGCAAGGACGCTAAACAGGTTTTCATCGGCATCGTCAGCGACGGGCAGTGGCGGCGCATATGCCCCGTCTTCGGCGTGGAAGACCTGGCCGCGGATCCGAACTACGACCATAACCCGGGCCGTGCCGAGCGTCACGACATCTTGAAGAAGCGTATCGGCGACGTGTGCGCGCGCTACACTCGCAACGAGATCGTCGACATGCTGGACGCTGCAGACGTGTGCGTGGCGCCGCTGCACTCGCCATCGAGCGTGCTCGAGGAAGACGTGCACGTGCGCTCGGAAGGCCGGACGCTGCCGGTTCAGATCGGGGATCTTGCCGGTCGTTTGCCGTCTATCCCCTACGAGAGCGACGCTTATAGCTTTTCAGTGCGCCATTCGGCGCCGAAAGAGCCGGGCCGCGATAGCGTGGAGATTCTGCGTGAACTGGGTTATTCGGATGCCGATGCGCACGCGCTCGCTGCCGCGGGCGTCGTGCGCGGGCCGGGGTTGGGGTAGAAGGCGGCTCGACGCGCCAAGACGCTCAGCGGCCCTTGAATACCGGCTGGCGCTTCTCACGCAATGCCAGCCGCCCCTCATTCACGTCTTCGGTGCAATACCAGCAACCTACAACTGCATATCAAATCTGCAAGTCGAATTCGTAGCCGGTGTTCGCGACATCCGGCCTACTTGTCGAACCAGACATCCTCCATTCGATTGTGCGTATAGATGCCGTTGGTCGACCTGATGTAACCCTTCAAGTACGGATGCCAGCATACGTGGTTAATTTGCTGGTACAAGCTCACCCGGGCGACGTCCTGCTGCAGTTGGAGATCGAGCGCCTGTACCAGTTTCTTCCTCGTGACCGGATCCACAGTCGAGGACTGCTCCTCGATTTTCGCCTCGACCTCGCGATTGCAGTATTTCATGTAGTTGCGTGGCGATGCGCAGTTGAACCCCTCGTAGAACGCGACGTCCGGATCGTCGATCGCCGCGCCTATCGTCTCGAAGGTCATCGTGTACGCCCCCTTCATGAGCGCAGCCGTGAGCAGCGAGTATTCCTTCTGCTCGATTTCCCCGTCGATGTAGATGCTGCGCAGCTGGTCTGCGACGAGCGAGGCGCCCACCAGGTAGAAGGGGGAGGACATGCGCACGGCGTAAGTCGCCTTCAGCTTCTTATTGGGCCCGTACCCCGCTTCGGCCATGAGCTTGCGCGCTTCCGCCCGATTGCGCTCGAGGTTCTTCCCGAATCCGGGCACTACCGCGAGCTGTTCGGGCGTGAGACCCCAATTACCATACGGGGGCGACAGCATAATGCCGCCGAGTTGGCCGTCGCCCTGGTTCATTCTCAGGAATTCTCCGCGATCGAGCGCGAGAGAAATCGCACGCCGCACCTTGGGATTGTCGTAGGGCGGCACCTTGTGATTCATCAGCAAATAGGATGTGGAGCTGGTGGCACTGGTCTCGCAGACCGCTTTCGGCAACCGGGCGCGAATGTCCTTGCGGGTGTTCATGTTCACGTCCGTGGTGCTCGTCAGGTCGACTTGCCCCGCAATGAACGCGAGGACCCGCGTGGCCTGACTGGGCATAACGCGCCATTCGATCGCGTCGAGGTAGGGCCGCCCCGGCTTCCAGTAGTCGCGGTTCTTGGTGAGGCGTACGACGTCGCTCGCCTTGAACTCCGCGACCTTGAACGGGCCGGTTCCGATCGGCATCTGGCGCATCACGCGCCCATCGACATGGCAGGGGTAGACCGGCGACCAGCCGTTCGCGAGGAAGGACAGAAAAGCCGGCTGCGCTCGCTTGAGCGTGAAGCGGACCTCATATGGCCCGTTGACCGTGACTTCCTTCAGGTTGTGAAACCACTCCTTGTGCGAATTCTTGCGCCAATTGGAGGTACGCTTTTCCTGGACCATGTCCCAGGTGCACTGGACATCGGCGCTGGTGAAGGGCTTGCCGTCATGCCATTTGACTCCCTGGCGCAGCTTCAGCGTGAGCACCAAGTTGTCGGGGCTCCAGGACCACTCGGTTGCGAGCTCCGGCTTGATCGACTCGGGGCGCGCTGTCCTTTCCTGCTGATCGAAGATGACGAGATTGTTGAACACCGGCATGAAGGGCCGCTGTGCGCCTATGGACGATTCCTCCCACAAGGACGCGCTGCCCGGGTTCGAAGTCAGCGGCACCCGCAGCGTGCCGCCCGATTTTTGCGCCATGGCGGGGGCTGCGAATGACGCGATGAGGATAAGCAATAGCCACTTGTTGACCGAACACGCTTGTTCCATAGTTCTCCTCCTCTTGTTTATCTGGCTATAGTTTGCCCAGTATTACCTTTCCATGAATGCATTTGCAGTTGCCGACGTCGGGTTGACGCTATCGCGCCCGCAGGCGATACCAGGGATGCGGTTGTCCCGGCACTTTGACGCGCAAGGTGTAGACCGAGGTATGCGCGCAGCAGAATAAGGTGCGCAAATCCGCACCGCCGAACGCAAAATTCACCGACTGCTCGGGAAACCGGATGATGCCGACGTGTTTCCCGTCCGGGTCGAACACCCAGATGCCTCCCGGTCCGGTGCAGAAGACGCGGCCCAGACTGTCGACCTTCATGCCGTCGGGTATGCCGGGTTCATCGCCCGCGTTCATGTCGGCGAAGATGCGACGGCGCACCATCTTGCCTGCTGCATCGACCTCGAGCGCGTGGATGTATTTCGTGGAGCGCGTGTTGGCGACGTAGAGCGTGCGCTCGTCCGGCGAGAACGCGAGGCCGTTGGGATACTCGCAATGTGCGAGCACGCTGAGCGCGCCGTCAGGCGCCAAGCGATAGACACACGCGCCGTCCCACAGATCGTCGATGCCGGCGGGAGGCGGGATTTCCCGCTCCGCGTACGGCACGCGCTTGTCCGGATCGGTAAAGAAGATGCTGCCGTCCGAGCGGCACACGACGTCATTGGGCCGGTTGAAGCGCCCGCCCTGGTAGCGGTCGACCAGGACCTCGGTTTTGCCGTCGTGGCCGGTGCGCACGACACGCCGACCCGCGCCTTCACATTGGAGCAAACGCCCCTCGAGGTCGAAGGTCGTGCCGTTTGCGCCGGCAGTCTCTCTCACCAGCACCGGCGCCTCGCCAGGCGTGATCCGATAGAGCTTGTTGCTGCGAATGTCGACGAAGTAGTAATAGCCGTCGGGATGCCACAGCGGGCCTTCGGTAAAGACGAAGCCGCCAGCAAGGCGCTCGGCTTCGGTGGTCTCCAGGACCTCGGGCAGGTAGTTCACAGCGGGCATGATTCGCTCCTTTCCGATTGATTTATCCGTCACTATACGGCATGTTGTAGCCCTCAACGAAAACAGGACTAAAGCATGGCATCACTCAGCCCGCAGTTAACGCTGAAGCAGGGGTAGAAAGCCGCAGTGCACGCAGCGTCAGGCACGGAAGATCGCAGGAACGATCATGAAAACCGTCACAGGAAAAACAATTGCGAGATCGCTGATACTCTGTGGCCTGGTCTTGCTCACAGTAGCTGCGGCGGGGCCGACCTGGGCTACCGACGGCGCATACCACCATCTCGTCATCCTCGGCGATCCCCACTTGCCGGGAAAGGATATCGCCACGAAAGAACGGGTGATCAGGACCATCAATTCCTGGAACGACGCGGACATGGTCGTTGCCGTCGGCGATCTGTGCGAAGATCGCGGCACAGACGAGGAATACGCAGCGGTCAAGCGTTTCTTCGTCGGGCTGTACAAACCCTTGCATGCGGTCACCGGCAATCATGACTTTCTCTACGAGGACATTGCGGGTGCGCGCGGCAGGCGCATCCGCGCCGGCCCCGGCTCGCGCGAAGCGAAGCTCGCGAAGTTCCGCGCGACCTTCGACCTGGCGGAAATCTTCTACGCGAGGAAAGCGGGAAATTATCTCCTCGTCTTCCTCTCGGCCGATTCTCCGGAGCACCTCGCGCAGATATCGGAGCGTCAGCTCGAATGGCTGCGTTCGGAATTGCGCAAGGAACGGCGCTCGCCGACGATCATTTTCTTTCATGCGCCGTTGCCGGGGACTCTGCGCAACTACAACAAGGACGCCAACACCCCGAATTTCGTCGCGCAGCCGGCCGCAACGATACGCGACATCCTGGCAGGGAATCCCCAGGTGTTCCTGTGGATCTCCGGGCACACGCATACCTCCCCGCGCGAACAGAGCTTCGCCTCGGCAATCAATGTCTATGAATCACGCGTGACGAATATTCACAATACGGACATGAACCGCAAGACGATCTGGACGAATTCGTTGTTTTTGTATCCCGACAAGGTCGTGGTCAGGACCTACAACCATCAAAAAGCCGTCTGGCTGCCGGAGTTGGAGCGAACCATATTGCCGCCCACGCCATGAAGCGCGAGTTCAGAAGCGACGCGCGCGCGCACCGCCGTGCAATCGGGCTCATGGTCGCCGCGCCAATTTTGTGGAGCATCGCCGGCGTGGTCACGCGGCACCTGGAATCCGCCGGACGCTGGGAAGTCAGCTTCTGGCGCAGCTTGTTCGCCGCCGCCTTCGTGCTGGCCGCGCTGCTGTACACGCGCGGCCGCAGCGCGTGGGATGCGGTGCGCGCGACCGGCGGCTACGGCATCTTGTCCGGCGCGATGTGGGCCATCATGTTCGTGGCATTCATGCTGGCGCTCTTGACCACCACCACCGCGAACACCCTCATCGTCAACAGCATCGCGCCGCTCTTAACGGCGCTGCTCGCGCGCGCAGTGCTGCGCGAGCCGATCGCGCCGCGCACTTGGGCCGCGATTGTGCTCGCCATCAGCGGCATTCTGTGGATGTTCGGCTCGGGCTTCGCCGGCGGCGAACCGCGTCACGTCGCTGGCATGCTGATCGCGCTCGCCGTGCCTCTGGCCGCGGCAGTGAACCTGGTGACGCTCAAGCACGCCGGCCGTTCGGTGGACTTGATTCCGTCAGTGCTCTTGGGAGGTGTATTTTCCGCCGCCCTCACCCTGCCCTTCGCGCTGCCTTTCAGCGCAAGCGCGCACGACGTTCTATTGCTCGCGCTGCTCGGCTGCGTGCAGCTCGGACTGCCCTGCATGATGCTGGTGCGCGCGAGCCCGCATCTGTCGGCGCCCGAGATCGCGTTGCTCGCGCTGATAGAGGTGGTGCTCGGTCCGCTGTGGGTCTGGCTGGGCGCGGGTGAAGCGCCGGCTGCGGCCACCTTGGCCGGCGGCGCATTGGTGCTCGCCGCCCTGCTCTTGAACGAACTCGCCGCGCTGGGTCTGCGCGTGCGTGCGCGCCGCGCGCCTTAGCCAGCGCCCGCGCACGGCTGAGAAAGCGCAGTTGAAGACTGGCCGGCTACGGCGGGAGATCGAGTCAGCCGCGATCGAACGCGCCTGGCTCGAACGGCGTCAGCGCGGCTGCGCCCGAGCGGCGCCGGCGCGCGCTTTGGCCTCGTCGGGCGGCATGAAAAGCACCAGCACGTTCGCGAAAACGATGATGCCGGCGAGGAAGTAGAAGGCCTTGTAGATGTCGTAGCTATCGGCAATCAAGCCGAAAACCGCGGGCGAGATCGCGGCGCCGAGCGACGTGAAACCGAACTGCAGGCCGACCCCGGCGCCCGCCAGGTTCTTCGGCACCGACTCTATGGTCCATGCCTGCAGCACTGCGCGCATCGCGTATAGGAAAAATCCGACCAGCGCGACAAACACCACGAACCACATGCTCTTGGCCGCGAAGGCCATGCCGACGATCATCGCGCCCGAGAGCAGCATGCTCGACATGACGACCTGCTTGCGACCCCATTTGTCGGACAGATGCCCGCCGACCGGCGCGGCGATAAACCCCGCAACCTGCAGCACCGTGATGCAGCTGCCGACTGCGAACGGCGAATAATCGAGTTCGTAGGCGAGATACACCGGCAGGAACGTCAGCAGTCCCGCCTGCGTCATAGTGCGGAAACACGAACTGGCTCCGATCAGCATCAGCGCCTTGTTCCTGAGCAGACCCGCGAAGTCGCGCAGATACTGTTTTACGCCCTGCGCGGCGGCGCCGGCGTTGAGCGCATGGTCATCCTTGGCCTGCGTCACCGAAAACGCGCCCAGCATGACCAGGATCAACACCGCCATCGTCAGGCCCGGCACGACGTTGATGACGACCACCGTGCGCCAGCTGTACCACGCGAGCAGCGCGCCGATCACGAAAGGCGCGATCGCTTCGCCGAGATTGCCGCCCATGCCGTGGAACGACAGCACGAGTCCGCGGCGATCGGGATAGCGGAAAGCCAATGTCGGGATCGCCGCCGGATGCCATAAATTGTTGCCGATGCCAACCAGCGTCACGCACGCGAGCAGCATCCAGAAGCTGCGCGTGAGGCTCATCAGCGCGTACGGGAAGCCGACCCAGAAAAGCGAGGTCGCCATCAGGTAGCCTTTCTTGCCGATCATGTCGACGACCATGCCGCCCGGTATGTTCGAAATCGCACCCGCCAGGTGCTGCACGGTCATGATGAGACCGATCTCGGTGTAGGACAGGCCGAATTCCTTGCCGAGCAGCGGCAGCAGGATATAGAAAGTCGCGGTGTACCAGTGGGTGAGGCCATGGCCCGCGCAGATCAGCCACACGTCCTTGAAGGACATTCGGGCGGCGAGGGCGGTGGCGGAGGCGGCATTCGTATTCATATTGAGGGCGGCATATTAGCATTGGCCGGAATCCCGTGTTCGGCGCGCCCCGGAATTGGAGATACTGGTCGGGAAATTTGCCGCGGCGCCGGATGCGGCGACAATGCGATAATGCTGGCCTTCGCTGCTGCTGAGGCCGCGATCGAAATCCAGTCACGAATTGATTGAGGTGAGAGTTATGCAAGAACTTCCAAACGATAGAATGCGGCTAGCCGTCCCCGAAGCACGCGAGCTGTCCGTGCGCGCAGTGCGCGCCACGGGGTACGACGAAGACGATGCGCGCGTCATCGCCGAGCACGTGCTCGATGCGGCGCTGTGCGGCTACGAATATTCAGGACTGGCGAAGATTCTGAATATCGTCGACAACCCCAGGTTCGGCAACCCGCGCAGGCCTATGAGTATCCTGCGCGAGTCGGCCGCATCGCTCCTTTACGATGGCGGCAACAACAATGGCATGCTTGCCATATATCGAGCGGCGCAGGCAGCAGTGGACAAGGCACAGCAGCACGGTATTGCACTGGTCGGCGTAAACAACACCTGGATGAGCGGTCGCAGCGCGCATTACGTCGAGTTTTTAGCCCGTGCAGGCCTAGTCGGCATTCATAGCGTAAGCGCGTCGCATGCGGTTGCACCGCATGGCGGCGCGCGCGCGGCGCTAGGCACGAATCCAATCGCATTCGGGTTTCCGACCGAGCACGACCCTCTGCTAATCGACATGGGCACCTCTGCCTTCATGGGGACCGATCTCAAGTTTCGCTTGCGCTTGAAGGAGCTGCTTCCGGAGGGCGTCGCCCTCGATGCCAATGGAAAGCCCACGCGGGATCCCGCACTTGCCCTGCTCGGCGCAATTCTGCCGTTCGGCGGTCACAAGGGCTTCGGCCTCGCACTTGCCATGGATGCGCTTGGGGTGCTCGCCGGTTCCGGCTACGCCAGCGATAAAGCGAACGGCTATATCATCGTTGCGATCAAGCCCGAACTGTTTCTCCCACTGCCCGACTTCAAACGCCATATGAGCGAAACGATCGCACGCATCAAGGCGACGCCCCTTCAAGCCGGATTCGACAGTATTCGCATTCCGTCCGAACGCGCGTATGCGGAGCGCGCGCGCAACCTGCGCGAGGGAATCGTGATCGATCGCAAGATCTACGATGCGCTGCACGAACTCATCCGAAGCGCAAACCCGAATTCCACGCATTGAAACTTGAACAAAGAACCCGCAAATCAGATGAACAGCCATAGCCCGGGCCGCATTCCCGGCGAGCGCTTCCTGCACTCGCCCGGACCCACGCACATTCCTGCCGAAGTGCTCAACGCCATGCACCGCCAGCCCATGGACCACGGCGACCCGCGGCTCGACCGCCTGGCCGTCGCGTGCGAAACCGGCTTGCGCCGCCTGCTGCAAACCGATCAGGCCGATCTGTTCATGTACATCTCGAACGGCCACGGCGTATGGGAGGTGGCCACGGAGAACCTGCTCGCGCCCGGACAGGCCGTGCTGATTCCAGGCACCGGGCACTTCTCCGAGCAATGGGCGATCCTGGCCGAGGCGACCGGGCGCCGCGTCATCCGCACGCCTTACCGCGAGGGCTACCCGATCGATGCGAACGACGTCGAACAGGCGCTGCGCGCCGACAAGAAGGGCGAAATCGTTGCCGTGTTCGCCGTGCACACCGACACCGCGAGCGGGATTACCTCCGACCTCCATGCAATCCGCGCGGCGATCGACGCGGTCGGCCACCCGGCGCTGTTTGTGGCCGACATTGTGGCGTCGCTTGCCGCCGCGCCGTTCGCGATGGATGCGCTGGGCGTCAACGTCGCTCTGGGCGCCTCGCAGAAAGGGCTGATGTGCCCGCCAGGATGCGCTTTCGTCGCGGTTGACGCGCGCGCAGGCGAGCTTGCCACGAAGAATTGTGCGCCGCGCTACTACTGGGATTGGGGGCGACGCAGGGCGCAGTACAGCTACCGGAAATTCTGCGGCAGCGCGCCGCAGAACCTGCTATTCGGGCTCGAAGCCGCGCTCGCACTGCTCGAGCGCGAAAGCATGACTGCGGTACACGCGCGCCACGCCTTGCTCGCACGCGCGGTGCAGGCGGCGGTCGCGTGCTGGTCGCAGAAGGGGGCGGTGTCTTTGCACTGCCGCGTACCCGAGGCACGCTCGGTGTCGGTTACCACCATAGACGTGCGACCCGGCGTCGATGTCGAGGCGCTGCGCAGCGTCGCGCGCGAACGCTTCCAGGTCGCGTTCGCCGGCGCCCTCGGCCCGCAGCTCGGCCGCGCCTTCCGTATCGGACACTTGGGCGACGTCAACGCCGCGATGATACTTGGCTGCCTTGCGGGCGTCGAAGCCGCAATGCTGGTGCAGGGCATTGCCTTCGGCCGCGACGGGGTGCAGAAAGCCGTGGAGTGTCTGGCAGCGGATTGAAACAGATGGCAGAAGGGGCAAGCAAGCTGATCGACTTAAGGAGCGACACCGTCACGCGCCCGAGTGCGGGCATGCGCGCTGCCATGGCGGCGGCCGATGTGGGCGACGATGTCTATGGCGACGACCCGACGGTCAATCGCCTGCAGGCGCGCGCGGCCGAGCTGTTCGGCCACGAGACGGCGCTGTTCGCGCCCTCGGGCACACAGTCGAACCTGATCGCGCTGCTCACCCACTGCCAACGCGGCGACGAATACATCGTCGGCCAGGAAGCGCATACCTACAAATACGAAGCCGGCGGCGGCGCGGTACTCGGCAGCATCCAGCCGCAGCCTATTGCCCACCAGCCTGACGGCAGCCTCGCGCTTGCGGACATACAGCGCGCGATCAAGCCGGAGGATTTTCACTTCGCGCGCAGCCGCTTGCTTGCGCTCGAGAACACGCTCGGCGGTCGCGTCCTCGCGCCCGCCTATGTGGGGGCGGCGACCACGCTCGCGCACCAGCGTGGCCTCGCCACGCACCTGGACGGCGCGCGCATCTGCAACGTCGCGGTGAAGCTCGGCATCACGCCGAAGCAAGCAGTGCAAGGCTTCGACAGCGTCTCGGTGTGCCTCTCGAAAGGACTGGGCGCGCCGGTCGGTTCGGTGCTGTGCGGCAGCCGCGCGTTCATCGAGCAGGCGCTGCGCTGGCGCAAAATGCTCGGCGGCGGCATGCGCCAGGCCGGCATCCTCGGCGCGGCGGGCCTGTATGCGCTCGAGCACAACATTGCGCGGCTCGCCGAAGATCATGAAAACGCCGCGCGCCTCGCACGCGGACTGGCCGACATCGCCGAAATCAAGGTGAGCGTACCGGACACCAACATCGTCTATGTGGACCTGCCGGCCGAGGCTTGTTCCTCGCTGGAGGAGAGCTTAAGGCGCAAGGGCATACTCGCGCGCGTCGCGCCGCACATGCGCATCGTGCTCCACCTGGATGTCGCACGAGCGGACGTGGACAGGACGATAGCCGCGTTCAAGGAATTTTTCGCCACCTGAATGCGCGCGCGGCCTCCCGCGCGTCACACGACCTGGTTCTTCAGCGCGGTCTCCCCGCGCCACATACGTGCGAGGTTTTCCAGCAGCAGATCGATGACGTTGTCCTCGTAGCGGCGCGTCTCGCCGGCGGTGTGCGGCGTGATCAGCAGATTGGGCACGCTCCACAGACCTGAAGTCGCCGGCAGCGGCTCCTCCCAGACGCAATCGAGCGCGGCGCCGGCGATGCGCTTTGCCTTCAGCGCGTCGATCAGCGCGGGCTCGTTGACCACCTGGCCGCGCGCAACGTTGATGAGATAGGCGGATGGCTTCATCGCAGCGAGCGCGCTTTGGTCGATCAGGTCTTCCGTCTGCGGCGTGAGCGGACAAGTGAGCGCGACGATATCGGCTTCGGCCAGCGCGCCGAGCAGGCCGTCCGGCCCTACCACCTTGTCTGCAACGCCGGCGCCCCTGGTCGGATCGCGCTTGGTGGCGATCACGCGCATGTCGAAAGCCTTGGCGAGCGTGCCCAGGCGCGAACCGATGCGGCCCAGGCCGATGATCAAGAGCGTCTTGCCGCCGAGCTCGTCCTCGCGCTGCGCGAGGTCTCCGATCATCCCGCGCCACTTCTTCGCAGCCTGGTTTTCGCGCGCCTGCGGAATCTGCCTGACCATGGCGAGCATCAATGCGACGGCATGCTCGGCCACCGCACGCTCGTTCACCCCTTGCGCGCTGGCGAGGCGTATGCCGGCCGTCCGAAGCGCATCGCGTGAGTACTGATCGGTGCCGGCGCTGATCGACTGGATGAAAGCGAGTCTGGGCGCCTGGGCAATGAACTCGTTACGCCACAGGCCGGAGCACACCAGCACGTCGGCTTGCGCAATGCGCGCCGTGAGCTCGTCCAGGCTGCGCACCTCGAACGCATTCAAGCCGGTGTTGCGAAGCGCGAAGCGCTCCGCCAAGCGATAGGCCACGTGGGCGAAACAGATGGTCAGCTGGTCTTTGGCCGGGAGGGGACGCACGCTGTTGAAACCGTTTTCGGGTCGGTTGTTATAGACAGGCGCGATATTACACCGAGTGCCGCCGGGGGTTGCGCGGGATTTCCCTGCGCGCCCGTGAATATTGGTCAGCCGCGCGCACAGGGACAACAACCTGAAACGCAGAAATACGCGCGAGACTGCGCAATACAGCCTCTTCGGTCTAGAATCCATGAATTCGGCACCTGCAGGTCGCCGGTTTTATCTACTGGTTTCCTGCTCCTAACGGTTGAGGAGTCCACCAGAGGTGAAGCGCACGCGGGTTACAGAGGATCTATCGTTTCGTCTTGACAGGGGGTAAGGTGGAGACAGAAAAGTCTTTCGAAGTGCCTGGCGCAGCGCGAGTCGCCGCGCCCGCCGCGCAAAACAACGACGCCGCCGCGCCGCTAGTGGCATTTCCGGACTTGACCCGGCTGTTTTCCCCGCGCAGCGTCGCCCTGCTGGGCGCGACCGAAGACATGGGCAAGTTCGGCGCGCGCGTGACCAAGCAGGTCATCGACTTTGGCTATCGCGGCACGCTTTACCCCGTCAACCCCAAGCGCGAAGAGATTTTCGGCCGCACCTGTTATGCCACGCTTGAAGCCATTCCCGAAGTGCCGGACCACGTCGGCATCCTCTTGCCGGCCCATGCCGTGCCGGAGGCGCTTGAACGCTGCGTCGCCCTTGGTGTGCCTTTCGTGACTGTGTTCTCATCCGGCTTTGGCGAAGTCGGCACCCCCGAAGGCCGTGCGCGCGAACGGCGCATCGTCGACATTGCGCGCCAGGGCCGCACGCGTATGGTCGGTCCCAATTGCAACGGTCTCGTGAATTTTGTCGATTCCTTTGCGATGACCACCACGGGCGCGACGCGCGGCGAGAAGCCGCTCGTGCCCGGCGATATCGGTATCGTGGGGCAGTCGGGCGGCGCCACACAAGTCAATGTGATGTGGCGTGCGCGCGAAGCCGGGTTGGCCGTCAGTTTGCAAATGAGTTGCGGCAACGCCGCCGATCTGGATCTGCTCGATTACGCCGGCTACATGATTGAACGTCCGGAGATCAAGGTAGTCCTGGTTCTCGCCGAACGCCTCACCGATGGCGCGAGGCTGCGTGCACTGGCCGCGCGCGCCGCCGAACGCGATAAACCGATTGTCATGCTCAAGATCGGGCGGACACAGGCAGGCAGCCGCGCAGCGGCCTCTCACACCGGCGCCGTGACCGGCGAAGACGCCGTGTGTGATGCGGCCTTGGCGCAACTCGGCGTCATTCGTGTCGATGACTGTAATGAACTCTACGAGGCGGCCATGCTGTTGCGCAGCGGCAAGCGTCCCGCAGGGTGGGGCGCGTCGGCAATTTCGATTTCAGGGGGCAACCTGGTCATGATCGCCGAGGTCGGCGAGGGCCTCGGCCTAAAGTGGCCGGACTATGCGGACGAGACCCGTGCACGGCTCGCGCAATGGCTGCCCGATTTCGGCGCGGTGTCAAATCCTACCGACCTGACCGCCGCGGCGAACGGGGACCGCAACGCCTTCATGGGGGCGGCGAGCGTCATCCTGGGAGACCCCGCCGTCGACGTTTTGATTCCGGTCGTGACCATTGCGCGCGCCGACGAAATCCGTTCGGTTGCAGCCTTGTCCGCAGCGAGCCCGAAACCGATCGCTATCCTGTTTACGGGCTGCGCTAACGACGATCCGAACCTGACGCCACAAAGCCTGGTCGCTGCGGGGCACGCCGTGTACCGCGACGCGACACCTTGTGCACGCGCGGTACGCGCCGCAATGCGCTACGGCGAATACCGCAGGCGCCTTGCTGCGCCGCCGCCTGAGCGCCCGGCCGATATCGACGTCGCGCGCGCGCGCGCGCTGCTCGCGCAGGCGACGGGTCCTTTGAGCGAAGCCCAATCCAAGGCCGTGCTGCAGTGCTATGGCGTGCCGGTAACGCGCGAATACCTCGCGCGCGATGCCGACGAAGCCGTGCGCTATGCTGCCGCCCTCAAGGGTCCCGTGGCCTTGAAGATCCAGTCCTCCGGCATCCCGCACAAGACCGAGGCTGATGCCGTGCGCCTGGGTATATCGGGTAGCGATGCGGTGCGCACGGCGTATGGCGAGGTTGTTGCCGCAGCCCGCGCGTACAAACCGGACGCGCTGCTCGAAGGGGTGCTGGTGCAGGAAATGATCGACGGCGCGCACGAGATGCTGGTTGGCATCACACGCGATCCGACGTTCGGTCCTGTGCTGGCGGTGGGCCTGGGCGGCATCTTTGTCGAGGTGCTGAAAGACGTGGCCTTCCGTCTGCCGCCTTTTGGCGCCGACACGGCGCAGGCGGCGCTACGCGAATTGCGCGCCTTCGGCGTGCTCGAGGGTGCGCGTGGCCGGCCGCGGGCCGACATCGAAGCCTTGAGCGATTGCGTGGCGCGCATGTCGTGGCTGGCTGCGGACCTAGAGGATCTGATCGAAGAAGTGGACGCCAACCCGTTGTGCGTACTGCCGCATGGGCGCGGCGTGCGCCTGGTCGACGCTCTGGTGATACCGCGCGGATTGCGGCCATGAGCGAAGCCCCGGTTCTGCTCGCCGAGCGCAAGGCCGAGGTCCTGTGGCTGACGCTGAATCGCCCGGGGAAGGCCAATGCCATCGACACGCGCGTGCACACGGCGCTACGCGAACATCTCGCTGCGGCAGCCAGGGACATGGATGTGCGTGCGCTCATCCTTTCTGCAGCGGGGGAACGCGTGTTCAGCGCCGGCGCCGATCTCAAGGAATTCGCGCATCTCACCCCGGAGGAGTCCCGCCTGCGTAATTCCGCCGAAGAGTTGCGTCTTACGCTGACCGCCGTGCTCGACTTCCCCAAGCCATTGGTCTGCGCGCTGCAGGGCAAGGCGCTCGGGGCCGGATGCATGCTGGCCCTGGCGGCCGATGAAGTGGTAGCCGCATCTCATGCCAGCCTCGCTTTGCCGGAGATTGAATTGGGAATGCCAACGCCGCTGGGTGCGGCAATGCTCGCCGCGCGCGCGAACTTGAGCGTCGTGCGCCGCATGGTGCAACAGGGCGAGACGCTCAGCGCGGCGCAAGCGCTTGCGGCCGGCCTGATCGATGCCGTGGTCGAGCCGGGCGATTTGCATGACGAGGCACTCGCCCGCGCCCGCGCTCTGGCACGGCGCGCGGGCCACGCGTACGCGGGTAACAAGCAATGGATCAATCGCGGCTTGCGCTCGCAGCTGGTGGAGGCTGCGCAGGCGGCCACGGCCCTGCGCCAGAGCGGGCCGAAAACATGAAGGAGAAGCGATGAAACTGGAAATCACCCCGGAGCTGGCCGAGATCCGCAGCGTACTGCGCCGTTTTACCAGCGAAAAGCTCGAACCCATCGCGCTGGAGATGGACCGTACCGGCGAAATGCCCGCGGGTACCGTGGAGCTTTTGCGCGAGCATGGTTATCTGGGCATGCGTCTGCCGGCCGAATACGGCGGCGGCGGCCATGACCTCTTGACCTATTGCCTCGTGCTGGAAGAGGTGAGCCGCTCGCATCGCTTGTTCACCCTGCTGATCGGCGAAACGAGCGGGCTGAACCCGCTTGCGATCGCGCGTTTCGGCACACCCGCGCAAAAGAGCAAGTACGTGGCTGGCTTGGCCAATGGCACGCTTGCCGGCGCGTTTGCGCTGACCGAACCCGAGGCCGGGTCCGATGCGCAAGCGATACGCACGCGCGCCGAGCGCCGTGACGGCGGCTGGGTGCTCAATGGCCGCAAGCATTTCATCAACGGCGGTCACAAGGCCGACGTCGTCGTCGTGATGGCCGTGACCGACGCGCAAAAGCGCGGCCGTGGAGGCATCACGGCCTTTCTCGTCGACCGCGGCACACCGGGATTTGCCGTCACGCGAGTGGATTTGACCATTGCCTCCGATCCGATCAAGCTCGCCGAGCTGACCTTCGAGGATTGCTACGTTCCCGAATCGGCCGTACTGGGGGAGGTCGGCGCGGGCTTCAAGATCGCAATGAACTCGCTCACCGCCGGCCGCTTGGGCATTGCTTGCTCCTGCATCGGTGCGGCGGACCGCCTGCTCGAAATGGCGACCGAATGGGCCAAGCAGCGCCACACTTTCGGCAAGCCGCTCGCAGAACGTCAGGCCATACAGTGGATGCTCGCCGATTCCGCGACCGAAATTGCGCTGGCGCGCGCGCTGACCTATGAAACGCTGCGCCGCGCGAACGCGAACGAGGACGTGGGGAGCGCAACCAGCATGGCCAAGCTCTATTGCTCGGAAATGGTCGGACGCGTCGCCGACCGCGCGGTGCAGATCCACGGCGGCATGGGCGTGATCCGCGGCTACCCGGTGGAGCGTTTCTACCGCGACATCCGGCATTACCGCATCGGCGAAGGCTCATCGGAAATGCAGCGTATCCTGATCGCCCGCGAGCTATTGAAATGAGGCGCGCGCCGCTTGAAGCCGTCATTGCCGGGGTCGGCGAAAGCCCGGTAGGCAGCGTGCCCGATCTCGACGCCTTGGGTCTGCAGCGCGTCGCGGCCCAGGCCGCCCTCGACGATGCGGGCCTAGGCTTCGATGACGTCGATGGTCTGCTGACCACGCCGCAGCGCGTCGAGCGCTGGTCCTGGGCCTGCGGCACGGTTGCCGAAGCATTGGGCGTCAAAACGCGCTACCTCGCCACGCTCGATTTGGCCGGTGCTTCGGGCGTCGCCATGGTGCATCACGCCGCCATGGCCATCGCGACGGGCCAATGCGAATCCGTGCTGTGCGTCTCGGGACAGAATCTCTTGACGTACAATACGCGCGGCACGGCCGTCCAGCTCATGGCCGAGGCGGGGTCGGAATTCGAGATTCCCTATGGCCCGCTGATACCGACCCAGTATGCGCTCATCGCCCAGCGCCACATGCACGAATACGGCACGACGTCTGAGCAGCTGGCCGAAGTGGCTGTTACGATGCGCTCTCACGCAGCGCTCAACCCCAACGCGCACAAGAAGGAACTCCTCAGCGTCGCCGACGTAATGAACTCGCGCATGATCACCTCGCCGCTACACGTGCTCGACTGCTCGCTGGTCTCGGACGGCGCGGCGGCGTTCGTCGTGACTTCGCGCGCGCGCGCGCGCGACTTGCGCAAGCCCGCTATCCAGCTGCTCGGTCACGGCTATGGTTTTTCGCACGCCCACATCGGCGACTACCGCACCGTGACCACTACCAGCGCGGTGCGCTCGGGACGCGACGCTTTTGCGATGGCAGGACTCACGCCTGCCGACATCGACGTCGCCGAGCTCTACGACTGCTTCACCATCACGGTCATCGTCGAGCTCGAAGATTTGGGCTTCTGCCCCAAAGGCGAAGGCGGGCGTTTTGTCGAGGGCGGGCGCATTCGCTTGGGCGGCGAGTTGCCGGTGACAACGCACGGCGGACTGCTCTCCGCAGGGCATCCGGGCCTCGCGGGCGGGATGTTCCATTTGGTCGAAGGCGTGCGCCAGCTGCGCGGCGAAGCCGGCGCGCGCCAGGTGCCCGACGTCGAAATCGCGCTGGTCCACGGGAACGGCGGCGTTCTCGGCATTCATACTACCGCCATACTCGGGAGGGCGTGAACGTGGCGAACTATTGGGAAAGTGTGCGCGAACTGGGTTTCGCGCTGCCGAAGTGCGCGGACTGCGGCAAGTTCCACTTCTACCCGCGACCCGCGTGCCCGTTTTGCCACAGTCCGCGCATTGCGCCTGAGAAGGCAAGCGGGCGCGGCACAGTCTACAGTTTCTCGATAGTACGACGTGCGCCGAGCGCACGCTTCGCCGACCGCGTCCCTTATGTGGTCGCGCTGATCGAGACCGAGGAAGGCCCTCACTTGATGAGTCACGTCATCGGTGTTGCGCCGGAGAGCGTTGCGATCGGCCAGCGCGTGAGCGTGCACTTCGGCGCGGGCGACGAGGCTTACGTTCCGTGCTTCCAACCGATCGAGAAAAGCTCATGAGCGCAGTCCTTTCCGAAACGCGCGCCGTGGTCGCGTGGATCACATTGAATCGGCCGGACGCGATGAATGCCATCAACGAAGACATGCGCGAGCAATTGCCCGCGGCCCTCTTGGCGGCTGACGCCGACCCCGCGGTACGCGTCATCGTTGTGCAGGGAGCCGGGCCGCGTGCTTTTTGCGCCGGGGCCGACATCAAAGGTTTTGTCGCGGTGGAATCGCCTCCGGCATTTCGCCAGTCGCGCGTGCATCATCACTGGATTCGCGCCTTCGACCAGGTGCGCAAGCCCCTTGTGGCTGCGATCCACGGTTACTGCTTAGGCGGCGGTTTCGAAATCGCGCTCGCCTGCGATGTGCGCATCGCTGCGCGCGACGCGAAATTCGCGTTTCCCGAGACCGGGCATGGCATCATACCCGGCGCGGGTGGCACGCAGCGCATCACGCGTGTGCTCGGACTGGGCCTCGCGCTCGATCTGGTCTTGTCGGGTGAGCGCATCGATGCCGAGCGCGCCTACCAGATCGGCATCGTGTCGCGCCTCTGCAATCCGGAGGCCCTCGCGGAAGAAACCCGTGCGTATGCGGAGAGAATCGCCGCCAAGCCCCCTTTGGCTATAATGTTCGCAAAAGAGGCCGTGCGTGCGGGCCGCGAACTCGAATTGACCCAGGGTTTGCGGCTAGAGTCCGACCTGATGACGCACCTGGCTAATACCGCAGACAGGCTCGAAGCGGCAGCGGCATTCCGCGAAAAGCGGCCGCCCCGATTTACCGGAAAGTAAAGGAGGAGATGAGATGATGCGCACATTATTGGTGGCACTGTTTGCGGCAGCAGGTGTTTCAGGCGCGTTCGCGCAAGGCAACTATCCGAACAAGCCCATACGCTGGGTCATTCCCTATGCGCCCGGCGGCGGGACTGACGTGATTGCGCGGCCGATCGCACAGAAACTCGGCGACGTACTCGGCCAGTCCATCGTCTACGAAAACCGCGGCGGCGGCGGCGGGTTGATTGCGGGCGAATTGGTAGCCAAGGCTGCGCCGGACGGCTATACGCTGCTGGTGGCCGCCGGCAACACGAATCTTTACCCGACCCTGCTGTACGACAAGATCCCATTCGACCCGGTCAAGGACTACACGCCCATTACCAATTTCGTGATCGTCCCCAATGTGCTGGTCGCAAAACCATCCTTTCCGGCAAGAACGATCCGGGAGGTTGTTGCGTACGGCAAGGCCAATCCCGGCAAGATCAACTGGGCCTCTTCAGGCAACGGCGCTGGCGGCCACCTGGGGCTGGTCCTGTTCGCCGAGCAAGTCGGCATCAAGGTCGTGCACGTGCCCTATAAGGGTGCGGGGCCCGCGACGACCGCATTGCTGGGCGGCGAAGCCGATCTGCTGTTTGCCAATACTGGCGTGTTCCTGTCACATATCAAGTCGGGCAAGCTGCGGGCGCTAGGCTTGGCCGCCGGGCGGCGCTTGCCGGTATTGCCCGACCTGGCCACATTCGACGAATCCGGTTTCACGGGATTCGAGTCCAGTTCCTTCTACGGCTTGGCGGCGCCTGCAGGCACCCCTCGGCCGATTATCGACAAGCTGCATAACGAAATAGCCAAGATCCTCCAGTCGCCCGAATCCGCAGCGAGGCTGGAGAGCGTAGGTGCCTTCCCGGTCGGCAACACACCGGAGGAGTTCGCCGAGTATCTCAGGCGTGAAGTGGAGAAATGGGGCAAGATCATCAAGGAACACGGCATCAAGGCAGGCTGAGCCGCTGCGCATGCCATCCATGGCAGAGGCTGCGCCGCAGCCCTGCCTGCGCGCGGGAAGAATCCTTATATCTCAAGTCCGACGCGGTAGCCGCCTCGAATCGCATCCAGTATGCCGCAGGGCTTGGTGCAGTCGCCTACCAGGTGCACCTCGCATCCCGCTGCCGCTAGCGCCTCGCGAAGCTCGGTATTTGGCCTATAGTCGGCGGCAAAGACCACCGTGTCGCCTTCGATCATCTGGCGCTGCCCTTTTGTGTCGACGATGGTCAAGCCCTTGTCGGTTATCTGCTCATACTTCGTTGCGGTCAGCATCGCAGTCCCGCTCTCGGCCAGCTTAGCCCGCATGAACTCCCGCAGCACAGGCATCGGAGGCTCCCCGAACGGCGGATCTTCACGCGTATCGACCATGCTTACCTCAATGCCCCTTTCGACCAGAAAATAGGCCATGCCTATGCCGCGCAGTCCCCTGCCGACGACCACCACCTTCTTGCCGAAGGGTGTCCAGAGCCTGAGTAGCCGCCGCGCGAGCCGCGGCCCGAATGGCGCTCGCATCAGGGTCAGACCGAGGTACCAGACCAGCCTGCGCGCGCTGACCCTTCTGTCGCCGCTCGCGCCGCTTATGCGCCCGTGCAGCATGTCCTGAATATGCGCAGCGCTCAAGACGTTGCTTCCATCGACACCAGGAATATCGGGTACGGCAGAAGTCGCTCCGGTGGCCGCTATGATGACGTCGGGCTTGACCTCGGCTATCAGCGCTCGGTCGACCGCCTTCGCCAATTCGACTCTGACTCCGAGCTTTTTCATCTGGCGCGAGAGATACCTCGCGAGCGCGTCGTATTCTTCGCGCAGCAAAGAGGCGACAAGCAGCTGTCCCCCCAGCCTCGGTTCCTTTTCGCAGAGCAGCACGTCATGTCCCCTCAGCGCCGCCACCCTGGCTGCCTCCATGCCGCCCGGCCCGCCACCGATCACGAGCACCATGCGCGATTTTGGCGCTGGCCGGATCACATATTCCCGCTCCTTGCCCCAGGCGGGATTCACGGTGCATTCCCGGTCGACAGCGAGGCAATTGACGCAATATACGCAGGGCACAACATCATTCATTCTGCCTGCAGCCGCTTTGTTGGGCAGTTCCGGGTCTGCGATCAAGGGTCTGCCTATGCAGATGAAGTCGGCTTTGTCCTGCTTGAGGACTCTCTCGCCAAGTTCCGGGCCTAGCCGTCCCGACACGATCACCGGTACGCCGACCGACCGCTTGATCGCCTGCGCTGCCGCCACGTTGAATCCGGGCGGGTATTCCGGTGAATGTGGATGCATGCTCGATACGTCGATCGCATCGACACCTGCATCTTCCAGCAGGCGAGCGAATTCTGCTGCGAGCGCAATCGTGACGCCGCCGCGTACGTCACGCTCTTCGCCGTTGATGCGGCACAGTACAGGATAGTCGCGCCCTACAGCGTCTTTGACCGCGCGCACGACTTCGAGCGCGAATCCCGCCCTGTTCTCCAGCGCTCCCCCGTACCTGTCGGTGCGCCTGTTCCAGAACGGGGACACGAAGCCCGCGAGCAGATACCGATTGGCGGCATGCACCTGTACCGCATCGAAGCCCGCTTTCTTGGCGCGCACGGCCGCTTCGGCAAAACGCACCGTGGTCGCGGCGATTTCATCGATGGTGATTTCCCTGGGCTGGGAATAATCTACGACGCTCGAAACAGGATGGGTGTAGTCCGGTTGCCGCGTAAGCGGTGAGGCCGCCAATGGCTGATGCGTCCCGCTGGCAATATCTGCCGGCCCCATGTGGCCTAGTTGAGCCACCATTTTGACCCCATGCCGGTGAACGACCTGCAGCAGTTCGCTAAGGCCGGGGATGAACTTATCGTCATCGATACGGGCCGTGCCCTTCTTTCCCGCCCCTACGGGATAGGAAATCTTCAGGTGGTCTATGGTGATCAGGCCGGCGCCGCCTTGCGCACGCGCTTCGTAGTAAGCCTTCAGTTGATCGGTGACGAAACCGTCGGCGTACATCTGGGTCCCCATGGGCGCCATGGCAATGCGGTTCTTGACCTCCATGTTCCCTATTCGACCTGGCTCGAACAGCCTCTGGAATCTTGGTTTGTCACCCATTTTCGACTCCTTTTACCGCTGCAACGCTCACCCGCCCCGAGAGTCCGTAACAGGGGCCGAGGAAGCGATGGGATCTTTTCTTTTGCACCCGGCGCCGACGCCGACTAAGATCAGGCGGCCCGTGCCGTCGATGCCCGGCCGGGACGATGCGCCACCGCGCTACCCAGTCTGTGCTCGCAGGCGCGCGCGCCTACGCCTGGAATCAAGTCGACGATGGTGATGCAACCCGGTTCCGAATCGTCATACGGCACCGGTGCACCCGGATAGCACGCCAGCGTGTTGCCATGGCGCATTTGCCGGTGCAGATGCACGTGTCCCAACGCCAGATAATCGAAGCCCGATGCTTCTATCTCTTTCGGCGTGATCAGAGATGAACGTTCAGTCTCGTCGTAATCCACATAGAGTCCGTGCGCCATGCCGATGTGCCACAGTTCACGGGTTCGCGGCGGCGCTCCGGCCATGGGCTTATAGTCCAGTGTGTGCTCGAGCATGCAGCGGCCCCACACGGTGGCGTGCAGTTCGGGAAACTCCACCGAGGCACCGTCTGCCTGATCGAGCAGCGTGATGTGGTGCCCGGCTTCGTTGCGGAAATCCATGCGCTGCAGGATCGCGCGTTCGTCCTCCCAGCAGTCGTGGTTCCCGGCGATGATGACCGTGGGACAGGGAACCCGCGCGAGCTGCGCGTACACGAATTCGATGACGTCGCCGTAAATGCGGTTGTGGTCGAACAAGTCGCCAGCGATGAGAAACAGCCCGGACTTGGTCTCGAGAACGGCATCGACGACCTCGGTAAACGCCTTGCGTATGGGCAAGCCTTCCTCGCCATCGAACAGATGGACGTCGGAGGTATGCGCGATCTTGAGCGGTTGAATCATGTCGAGCCATCTGCGCCTGACCTCATGCGGCTTCTTATCCTGGACGCGCCGCCTGCCACGGTCCGGACACACATCCAGCGTGCAGGCGCCCTGGCCGCGCCAACATCGGCAGGTCAAATCGGCGGAAATGGCGCACTGTATCACGGTCGTACCGCGCATGGGGATAGGCTCTCATTGTCTAGTCCAGGGTGAGGTGCTAGATTGCCCTGTAGCGATTTGGCAATACCCCTATAAAATGCCATCAACCCGCGGATTTCCGATGGAGGAGGCAGCAAAATGGACAGGACACAACATATGCGCACATGGATAGGTGCCTGCGCGAGCGTAACGATCGCGGCGATGGGCGTCGTTTGCGCCGTTTCTACTGCCTATGCGCAATCGGGGAAGTACCCGAACAAACCGATGCGCTGGGTCATTCCGTATGCGGCCGGCGGCGGAACCGACTCGATCGCGCGTCCGATCGCGCAAAAGCTCGGCGAGGTGCTGGGCCAGTCTATCGTTTACGAGAACAAAGGCGGCGGCGGCGGTATTATTGCGGCCGAGACGGTCGCGAAATCGGCCCCGGACGGCTACACATTTCTCGTGGGTGCGGGCAATACGCAGATTGTCGCCTCCGCCCTGCACTCCAAACTGCCCTACGATCCGATCAAGGATTTCATCCCGATCACCAAATTTGCCACCGTGCCCAATGTACTCGTAGCCTACCCCGGCTTTCCGGCGAAGAATCTGCGGGAACTGGTCGCCTATGGCAAGGCCAATTCCGGGAAGATCAACTGGTCCTCATCGGGCAATGGCGCGGCCGGACACCTGGGCATGGTGCTGTTTTGCCAGCAGGCCGGCATCAAAGTCACGCACGTGCCATTCAAGGGCGCGGGCGCAGCGGTGCCCGCGCTGCTCGCAGGAGACGTGGACCTGCTTCTGGCCAATACCGGCGCATTCCTGTCGCAGATCCGTGCCGGAAAGCTGCGCGCGATGGCCCAGGGCGGACTGAAGCGCGTTTCGGTGCTTCCCGATGTGCCCACCTTCAACGAGTCGGGGTACCCTGGATTTGACAACGGCTCGTTCTACGGACTGCTCGCACCGGCTGGTACGCCTCCAGCCATTATCCGCCTCATGCATACCGAGATCGTCAAGCTATTGCGCTCGCCGGAAATGATTGCGCGCCTCGAGGCCGAGGGCGGGTACGCGGTGGGCAATACGCCGGAACAGTTCCTCGAGGAGATCAAGGCCGACAGCGCGAGGTGGGCGAAGGTCATCAAGGAGGCGGGCATTACGGTGGATTGACATCGCGGCGCTCATCCCCTTTCCGGGAATGCGCCGTCCTGGACTGAAATCAAATTGGCCTCCGACGCCTCATCCTTCGCCACCGGCAGCGCGTTCGTGATAGATGGAGGTGTGACCCTGCTGTAATTGCGGGGTGGATTCAGTCCATCTTGAAGCCCGATGCTTTCACCACCCGCGACCAAGTGACAATCTCATTGTTTATTGCGGCAGCGAACTGCTCGGGTGAACCGCCGCTGGTTTCCGTGCCCTGAGACTGGACCAGTTCCCGCATCTCCTTAGTGGCAAGCGCCGTCTGCAGTTCCGCGTTCAAACGCCGGATGATCTCTGCCGGCGTTCCGCCGGGTGCGATCAATCCGGCCCACACCGTGACTGCAAATCCGGGGAGGCCCGCTTCAGCTGCGGTTGGGACGGACGGGAACTGCGGCAATCGCGTCGGGCCAGTGATTGCGAGCGCGCGAAATTTCCCCGACTGGAACATCTGTACTCTGAACGAGGCCAACTGGTCGAACATGATCTGAACCTGCCCGCCGAGAAGATCGACGATGGCGGGTGCCACTCCTTTATAGGGAACATGGACGATATTTATCCCCGCCAGCGTCTTGAAGAGTTCCCCGGCGAAGTGAGACAGCGAGCCGTTGCCGACAGAGGCGAAGTTCAGCGCGCCCGGTTTTGCTTTGGCGTAATCGATCAACTCTTTGAGAGTATTCGCCGGCATGGTCTGGTTCACGACCACCAGGAAGGGTGCGCTCACCGCCATGCCGATCGGCGCTAACGACTTTCTTGGATCGTAGCCTAGAGTCGTGTAGACGACGGGCGCCAGACCGAGGTTGGACGTCGTGCCCCAGGCTATCGTGTAGCCATCAGGTGTTGCCTTCGCCGTCGCATCGATGCCGATCGTTCCGCCGGCTCCTGGGCGATTCTCTACGACGATCTGTTGCCCCAGCCCCTCTACCATCTTGCGTGCGATGGTGCGGGCGAACAAGTCGGATGAACCACCTGCCGGGAACGGAACAATCAGTTTGATGGGCTTCGCAGGATAAGCCTGTGCCAGCGCGTGCGTACACCCCATCCCCACCGACAACGCCGCTCCCGCGGCGGCGAGCAGTGCCAATAATCCTCTGCGCTTATTCATGGTGTGACTCCTTCTACAATGGTTCTGCGCCGCGTCTCGCGAGCGGCGGTATTTGCGCGTATCCGCTATTCTCCCACCAGCGCCCGCACCAACACCCGGGCGTCTTCGAGATCCTCCAGGCCCTCGACCAGACCTATCAAACGTTCCATCGCCGGCTCCGGCAGCGCGCGGCGCATGCAGTCCTTCACCTTCACCAGATGCGCATCGCGTCCAATGGGATTGCGCGCAGCGCCGCGATAGGCGTCGCAGCGCTCCACCAGGACCCTGCCGTCCTTGAGGCCGGCGCGCGCCTGCACCCACGTGTCCAAGGTTGTCGTAGGGATGTCGGGGTTCGGCTTCAGGCGAATTTTTCCTAGCGCGGCTTCCACCGGAGCGGAGAACCGAACCGCGTCGGAGAAGGAGTCGATCCCGACCAGATCTTGAGTCAAAGCCAGCGCGGCGCAATATTCGAAACTGAACTTGCCGTCGAGTCCGGTTGCGGGTGCGGGCCGGGACAGTCCGGGACGCCGGGAGGAAACCTCCAATTCAAGCCACTCCACGTCCTCCGCGCGGATGCCGTTCTTTTCGCGCAGCAGCACCACGGACTCGGTCGCCCACTGCATGGCGATCTGGGCCGGGTAGCGCTTGATGTTGAAGCCATGCTGCTCAAGGTTCCAGCGCTCACCCAGCCCGCCGAGCAGCGCATCCCACTCGAAGTCATCTCCGAAAAGTGTCTCCACATAACCGCGCACCGCTTCGAAGATCGAGTCGTTGGCGGTGAACCCGTCGGACGCGAGCAGCACCGCTTCCACGCCCATCCTGCCGGCGTTCCCTGGATGGGTGCACTTCGTCATGGTCCCGTTGTTGGCGAACAGCGCTCCGGTTCTCGACGCGCCTATGCCCAAAGCCATCCGCACTTTGTGCTCGTCAAGGCCAAGCAGGTTGGCGCAGGCCGACGCGCACGCGGGAGGACCGTAGATCCCTGGAGGGTGGAAAGGCCGCGACTGCGCGCTTTGCGCGGCCATGGCGATGCGCTGCTGAATCTCCCATCCCACGGCAAACGCTGTCACGACGGCGCGTCCCGAAGCGCCGTTCGCCTCGGCGAGCGCGAGTATGCCGGGCAGGAGAGTGGACGTTCCATGCGTGGAGGGAATCCCCTGAGGCTCGTAGTCGAGGACGTGCATGGCCGCGCCGTTGGCGAAGGCCGCGAGCGGCGCGTTGGTGCGAAACGGCGCGCCGACCACCGTACAGTCGGGTCGTCCGCCCAGGCGGTCCACGTAGCGCCGGATGTGCTCGAGCACCGGCTGCGTTGATCCCGCGAGGACATTGGCGACGCCGTCGAGCATGATGGTCCGCGTGGCGTCGAGCACGGGGCGAGGAATGTCCTCGTAGCGCGTATTTGCAATGAAGCGCGCGATGCTCTCGGTGGCGTTCATTTTTTGGCTACCTCTCCAACCAGACATCTTCCATGCGCAGGTGCGTCTGGATGCTGTTGGCGCCCTTGACGAAACCCTTCACGTGCGGATACCAGCATTGCTTATCCGTGGACATGTACAAGGTCGGCATGGCGACGTCCTGCTGCAGCTTCAGCGCGAGGGCCTTGTTGTCGGGGCTCCAGGACCATGCGGTGGCGAGATCCGGCCGGATCGTCTCGGGGCTCGCCTTCGCTACTTGCTGATCGAAGATGACGAGATTGTTGAACACCGGCATGAAAGTCTGGATGGTCGATGTCGCCGATTCCTCGTGCAAGGACGCGCTGGGCGGATTCTCGCGCACCGACCGCTTCAACGTGCCGCCCGACTTCTGCGCAACGGCTGCGGTCGCGAGCGATGTCATGACGATCAGCAAAAGCAATTTGGGGACTGCGTGCAAACGTTTCATCGATCTCCTCCATCTAGTCCAAAAATCTTTCTTATGCTGGGTCGCCTGGAGGCGCGGCAAGGCCGGATGGGACACCGGACTGCGTCGACGCGGAAGCGAAAGGACGAGCGATCGTATCGTAAACCCAGTCGATCTAAGACGTGTATGGTCAGCACGGTCGGCGCCGATTCGGCGATGAGCACTCCCTATCGCGCCCTGCGCCCCATAATCCACGCCGGGATCAACGCCAGAGTGAACACCAGCGTGACGACCAGGAAACTGTCGCGAAACGCCATGGTGTAAGCCTGCGCATACACCACGCGGCCGAGAAAATGAAGTGCGCCCTCCGATTGCAGTTGGGTCGATGCTCCGGCCTGCGCCAGCAACTGTTTGATCGTGTGCAACAGTTCCGCGGTTGCGCTATTGCCCGCGGTCTGCATGCTGGTCAGGACGTCGCTGTAAAAGAAGGTTCGGCGGTCGAGATAGACCGACAGCAGGTTGACGCCAAAGGCGCCGCCGAGCTGCCGCGAAAAATTGATCATGCCCGCACCTTGCGCGAGCTGCGTCGGACCCAGCGCGTTCAGCGCTGCGAGGTTCAGCGTCGGCTTGATCAGCGCCAGCCCGAGGCGACTCACCACCACCCAGAAAGCCATGCCCCAGAACGATGTATTCGTATCGACGCCGCCCATCCAATAGGTCGAGGCAGCGAAGCACAACAGTCCGGTGACAATCAGCGCGCGCGGCGGCAGCCGGTCGCTCAGGTATCCGCCGAGGGGCATGAACAGACCCAGCAGCAGCCCCCCCGGCATCAGCAGAAGCCCGGACGCAAGCGGCGTGAGTCCCTGGATTGTCTGCACAAACAAGGGAACGAGATAGACCGAGCCGAACATCCCCAACCCGAAAATAACTGCGACGCAGGCCGCCGCAGTAAACTGCCCGCTCGCGAGCACCCTCAGATCGACCAGCGGCCGCGGCGCGCGCAACTCCCAGACAACCAGACCGATGCCGGCGGCCGCGGACAGCGCGAGCAATCCGAGAACGAAGTTGGACTGCCAGCCTTCGCGCTGACCGTTCGACAGCCCGATGAGCAGGCACCACATCGTTGCGCACAGCAACAGAAATCCAGGCCAGTCGAACTGCGCCCGTCTGGCGGTTTCGTCGCGCTCCGGCATGAACAAACTGCCGAGCAGCATTCCTGCGACGCTGAACGGTATAGCTATGTAAAACACGTAACGCCAGCTGAAGTGTTCGATCAGGATGCCGCCGATAGTCGGCCCGATAGCAGGCCCGAGGATCACGCTGATGCTGAAAAGCCCCATCGCGGTCCCGCGCCGCTTTGGCGGGAACACCGTGAACAACGTGAACATCGCCAGCGATTGCAGCAAACCTGCAATCACGCCTTGGGCGACTCGTGCGAAGATCAGCACCAAATCGTTTGGGCTCAGCCCCGCCAGCACCAGCGCAGCGATAAATATGCCCAGCGCGCCGACAAAGGTTTTGCGCTGGCCGAAGTTGTCGATCAACCATGCGCTGAGCAGCATGCCGACGGTCATGCCTGCCAATGCCCCGGTGGATAGCCACTGCGCGCGATCCTGGCCGATGCCGAACGCCCCCATGATGTCGGGAAACGCGACGTTGACCGTGGTGGTGGTCAGCACCGCCGACACCGTTCCCAGCATCGCGGCCGCCGTGACGTAAAGGCGATACAGCGGCCCGTAGCGCGCTAACAGAACCTCTGTGGTTTCACGCATGGTCGCTTAATCGGAGAAGTCTAAATATGGCATCGCCAATCATGCCGCATTCGCCGCTAGACTCCCAGCGAAAGCGATAGCTCTATGCCACGCTATCCTTGTCGCCGTGTTTAGTCTTAGTACCGGGTCGCGCCTGTTCATTTGCCCCCCCAAATCAAGAAAAGCGGCGTCCGCCGGAATTATCGGACCGATCGCGCCGTAAACAAGAATGCGCACACAATTGTGGACACAAAAACGTATTATTGTCTATAATCGTCGCGTCAAGACAATCACAAACACGAGGGGGAGGCGCATGGAAAGAAAGAAAGTCGTCGGCACGGGCGGGGAACTGCTCATGCACCAATTGGTTGCCCAGGGCGTCAAATACGCATTTGAGAACACGGGCAGCGCAGAGGCCGGATTCTACGACGCTTTCCTGACCGTTCCCGGTGTGCAGCCGATCCTGCTGATGGCGGAGTCGCTCGTGCTGTCTGCAGCCGACGGCTATGCAAAGGCGTCAAACAAGGCGGCTTTCGTGAACGTCCACCTCGCCGCGGGTACACGCCAGGGCTCGGGCCAGTTGCAGAACGCGTATTTCGACGGCTCGCCGATGGTCGTGACGGCCGGCATGCGCGACCCGGGCACATTCGGCGATCACAATACGCTCGGCGCCTCGAGCGGCTTTTCGCAGATGGGCGCAGTGCAGGACGTCACCAAGAAGCGGTGGGAAGTGACGGACGCGCGCGGCATCCCCATGGCGACGCGCCGCGCCTTCAAGGAAGCGTTGACCATGCCGACCGGCCCGGTCTATCTCGCCTTCTCGAGCCCGGCGCTGGACGCGAAAAACGTCGAAGGCACGATCCAGGCGGCTCATCCGCTGGAGATGGCGCAGGTTCCGAATGGCACGACGATCCAGAAGATCCACGATGCGCTGCTGAATGCCAAAAACCCGCTGGTGATTGTCGGCCCGGACGTGCGCGCCGCCGGCGCGGGACGCGAGCTGCTCGCGCTCGTTGAGAACTACGCACTGCCCACCGCGGTCGGATTCTACGATTGGGGCGGTTTTCCGCTCAAGCACCCCTGCTACGTCGGCATGATGCTCGACATCCCCGATGGCGGCTACGACGTCGTGTGCTGCATTGGCTATCGCCAGAACACGCGCGCCAACGCCAAGGACGAGCTGTTCACCGACGCGGGGACCATCATCGCGATCGGCCACGACCCGGCCTTGCTGGGCAACACCTTCGCGCTCGATCACGATGTCTGGGGCAATGTCCGGCACACGCTGACCGCCCTGAATTCGCTCTGGAAGCCGGAGCATTCGAACCTTGCGCACATCCAGAAGCGCAAGCGTGATCTGGCGGGGCAGAGCAAGGCTCGGCTGGCGAAACAGACGGACGAGGCATTGCGGCTATCCAAGGACACGCCGATTCATCCCGCGTATCTCGGTGATTCGATGGCGCGGAACCTGGCGAAGAACACACTGATCGTCTCGGAGAATTTTCGCGCGGCTGAACATCTCATGCCTTTTGGCTACGGCGACAACGACTGGCGCATGGTGCGCACTTACGGCGGAAGCCTGGGTTACGGCCCTGGCGCCGCGGTTGGCGCCCAACTCGGCGCGCCCGAGCGGCCGGTCGTGCTCAGCATCGGCGACGGATCGGTGATGTACAGTTCGTCCGCCTTCTGGACCATGGCGCGCTACAGCCTGCCTATCCTCACGGTCGTCTGGAACAACGTGCAATACCAGACGGTGCGTGAGAACTTCGCTGCCTGGGGCGGCAGCATGAAGGCGCAAAACAGGTATCCGGAGACTTTCCTCGGCGATCCGGCGATCGACTTCGTGATGCTGGCGAAGGCGCAGGGCATCGAAGGCATGCATGTGCACACGCCGGGCGAGCTAGACGCGGCGCTCAAGCGCGGCAGAGAAGCCCAGGCGGCCGGCCAGCCATTCTTGCTTGATGTCCACATCTCCAATGTCGGGGCAGGCGCGGACCAGAGCTGGTACATGCCGTATTCGTTGCAGGGTGCGCGTTAGCGCGGGACGTCTCGTTCGATTTCCAGGTCTTTGTGGTCCCCAGAGCGGCGGCGCTGCTCTGGGGACGCGATTCCCGCGGCTGTGGGCGCTTGGAATCCATAGGAAGAGTCATTTCGTCATGGCGCGATCCTGGGCTGGTGCGGGCCCACGCGCATCCGGGACGCGTCTGCAACAGGGTTTCCCTCGGTCGATGCCCCGCACTTGAGAACAAAGGCTCGACCACGGCTTCGGCCAACGCAAACAATTGCCTATGTTCCGCGTCGATCTGCGCATGTCCGACTGCGATATCAGCGGTCTACTCGAAATACGCCACGATTTATGGGCTGAATTATGGGGCGGAAATGCAGGATATCACCTGCTTGCCACACGCATGCCTCATGCCTACAATCGGTCCAGAGACTATGGAAATCGATTGGATCACTCTGAAGTCATCGTTCCTGAGCAACTCATCCCCGCCTGATGAAATCTGAAGAACAATTGTTTTGCGTCAACCTGACGCCTAGCACGCGTCTGCATACTGCTTGAAACAAGGCATTTCCCGAAGCGATCAGCAAGACTTTCGACCGACCGCCGCTGCCAGCGTGCTCACTGAGCGAGCCACGAAGAATATGGGACCCTGGAACTGTCTGAACCATCGGCGCAAATTCGGGGCGTTCGCCCACTGGGGCATCGCTCGATCGGCACTGGCTCTTCTAGCAGTTTTCTTGGTTGGCTGTAGTACCTTGTTGCCAAAGGAGGAGGGACTCACCCAGAGTCCTTGGCAAAGCTACCAGGAAGTGCAGCAGACCTTCGAAAAGATCGTCCCGAACGTTACAACTGTCGCAGACCTGAGGAATCTGAACCTCGATCCGACGTCGAATCCGAACATTTCCATCCTCAACTATTCAGATATTTTGCGCCGCTTTGTTCCGAGCGCCTCGATCAATACCGCAGACCTGGATACCGGAGTACAGGAGTGCATTCGGGCAAAAACGGCCTGCAATGGCCATGAAATGAATGTCCGCGTCATTAGACGAAATCGTTACGGCAATTTCCTGATGGATTTCCTGAATTTCAAGCGCAAGGTGGATATTGTGGGCTGGACCTTCAACGCGGTGATATTGATCAAGAATGATGTGGTCATATACAAATTGACGGGCGGCCAGCCGGCGACACACGAGCACGAGGAATCCACGAATCCGCTCGGGCCGTTCCAAAGCGTAGGCCAGTCAAGTCTGCTCAGCCGCTAATCTTCTGAGGTAGAAATTCGCACGCATGATTCGGCCGACTTGGTCGGGCTCTGCGCGCGCGACTGAATTCGAGCAATTGCTCTTGGCGCAGGGTGCCGAGTGAGCCTCGGCGAGGCATGTCCCGCCTCGCGCAGTGATCCGCCAGATCGCGCGCCCTCAGGTTTCGCGCAGCGCCGCCATTGGCGGATGATTGAGCGCGGCGCGCGCGCCCAGCCAGGCGTTGAGCGCGACACAGGCAAGGCCCGCGAGCGGGCCGACGAGCCAAATCAATGCGTCGAACTGCCACGGAATCTGGAACACACGCTCGGCGAGCACATAGCCGATCGCGCTCGCACCCGAGGATGCCATCACCCCCGCCACCAGTCCCAGCGCGAGAAACTCGGCACGCTGCGAGCGCGCCACCTGCGCGCGGCTCGCTCCGAGCGCCCGCATCAGCGCCGCCTCCTGCAAGCGCTCGTTCTGAGTGGAGAGCAGCGCCGCGTACAGCACCAGTACGCCCGCTACCAGCGCGAACAGAAACACGAACTGCACCGCCCGGATGACCTGGTCGAGCACGCCGTTGACCTGGCGCATGAGCGCGCTGACGTCGATTACGGTGAGGTTCGAAAATGCGTGCGTCAGCCGGCTCGTGAACGTCGCGTCCGACACTGGGAGCCGAAACGCAGTCATGTAGCTCGTCGGGAAACCCGCCAGCACCCCGGGCGTCGTGATAAAAAAGAAATTCGGCCGCATCGAATCCCAATCGAGCTTGCGCACGCTGCTTACCGGCACTGTGACACTTGTGCCGGCGCCCGCAAAAGTCAATCGATCGCCGAGCGCGATGCCCAATCGCTCGGCGATCCAGATCTCGACCGAAACCGAGCCTTGCGTCAGATCCTCGCGCGTAAACCAGCGCCCGCCGGTTAGCTGGTTTCCGGGTGGAACGGATTCCATGAAGCTCAGGTTGAACTCGCGATCGATCTGGCGCTTGGCGCGTTCGTCCTCATAATCGGCCGCCGCCACGGGACGCCCATTGATCGCAGTGAGCCTCGCCCGCACCATGGGATAAATGGCTGGCAACGCGATCCTGTTCTCTGCGAGGAATCGCGCCACGGGCTGCACCTGGTCCGGCTGAATGTTGACGACAAAGCGATTGGGCGCGTCTTGCGGCAGCTTGCTGCGCCAGGACTCGAGGAGGTCCCCGCGAATGAAAGTCAGCAGCACCAGCACCGTCAGGCCGATGGCTAACGCGACGATTTGTACCGCGTTTGCGCGGCTGCGCCGGCGCAAGTTCGCGAGGCCATAGCGCCAGGAGACGCTGCCTGAGCGCGCGAGGAGCGCAAAGGCTCGCAATGCGGCCAGGGCAAGCAGCCAGAACGCAAGGAACGCCGCGGCAAAACCGCCGAACACAATCGAGCCGAGCTTGAATTCGCCCGCCTGCCACAGCAGCAACGCCGCGAGCGCGGCGAGACCCAGCGCGTAGCTCGCGAGTACGCTCTGCCTGGGGGTGCCGGTCTCGCGGCGCATGACGCGGATCGCCGGCACGTTCTTCAGCTGTAGTAGCGGCGGCAACGCGAAACCGAGCAACAGCAACAGCCCGGCGGCGAATCCCTGCAGCACCGGATAGAAGCCGGGCTGCGGCAGCGACGACGCGACTAGTTCGGTGAGCCAGAGCGCGATCACCGCCTGCCCCGCATAGCCCGCCACGCAGCCCACGGCGCACGCAATCAATCCCAGCAGCAGGAATTCCCAGCCGAACAGGGCAAACAGGCGGCTCTGCTGCGCACCGATGCAGCGCATCACGGCATAACCGTCCAGATGGCGTTGGGTGTAGCGCCGCGTCGCCAGCGCGATGGCGACCGCGGCCAGGATCACCGCGAGCATGGCCGAGAGGCCGAGAAATTGCTGCGCGCGATCCAGGCCCGCGCGCACTTCGGGGCGGGCGTTGTCCAAGCTTGCGATACGCTGTCCCGGCCCCAGTCTGGCCTTGGCCCAGTTCGCGTAGGCATCCGTGACCTTGCGCTCGCCCGCAGCGTAGAGCTGATAGCTGGCGCGGCTTCCGGTCTGTATCAGCCCCGTGGCGGGCAGGTCATCCAGGTGCATCAATAGGCGCGGCGCGATATTGAAAAAGCTCAGTCCGCGATCGGGCTCCAGAGTCAACACTGCGTCCACGCTGAGGCGCACATTGCCAATTTCGATCTGCTCGCCCACCTCGACGCCGAGCGCCGCGCTCAGGCGTTCGTCCAGCCATGCCGACCCCGGCGCCGGAATTGCCGCGGTTTCTGCATCCTCGGCGTTAAGGCGCGGCGCAATGCGCAGCTTGCCGCGCAGCGGGTAACCGGCGCTCACCGCCTTGACCCCGGCGAGCTGGACCGCTTCGCCTGCGCGCACCATGCTGACGAAGCTGACGCTGTCGGCGCGCGCGAGTCCGCGCTTCGCGATTTCCGCGCGCAGCTCCTCGGTAAGCGGACGATCGGACACCAGCAGCACATCTGCGCCCAGCATCTGGTTCGCCTCGCGCGTCAGCGCCTGCCACACGCGGTCGGCGAAGAAGGCGACGCTGGTGACGCTCGCAACGGCGATGATCAATGCCAGTCCGAGCACGCGCAATTCGCCTGCGCGCCAATCGCGCAACAGCATTCTCAGCGGCAATCCTTGCATGGCGATCAGTCGAAATCTAGCGCGAAGTGGCAGGAACCCTCGAGCATCGAAGCTCGTGTTCCATGTTCTGCGCAGCCTTGCGCCGGGCCGAGTTGCGTCATGGCACGATGTTGCCGGCAGCCAGGCGTATCTGGCGCTGGCAACGCTGTGCGATCGCGTCGTCGTGGGTTACCAGCACCAGCGTCGTGCCGGCCTCCGCGTTGAGCGCGAACATCAGATCAATGACGCCGGCTCCCGTGGCGGCGTCCAGGTTTCCGGTCGGCTCGTCCGCAAGCAGCAGCTTGGGCTGCATCACGAAAGCACGCGCCAGCGCCACACGCTGCTGCTCGCCGCCGGAGAGGTACTTCGGATAGTGCTGCAATCGCTCGCCCAGACCGACACGCCCGAGCATGGCCATCGACTGCTCCTCCGCTTTGGCCGCACCGGCCAGCTCCAGCGGCAGCATCACGTTTTCCAGCGCATTCAGCGCCGGCAGCAGTTGGAACGACTGAAACACGAAACCGAGCAATTTCGCGCGCATCGCCGCGCGGCCGTCCTCGTCGAGTGCGAATAGGTCCACCCCATCCAGATGCACACTGCCTGAGGTCGGCGTGTCCAGGCCAGCGAGAAGGCCCAGCAGCGTGGACTTGCCCGAACCCGAGGCGCCGATTATGGCCACCGCCTCGCCTGCCGTGACCTCCAGATCGATCTCGTGCAAAATAGCAAGCCGGCTTGCGCCGCTCGTCACCACTTTCGACAGGCCAGCTGCTTTCACCATGGGCACAGCGTTTGACTGAGTTTGCATGCTGCTAAGAGCTCATTTCAAAATGAGGGGATACTTCCACTCATACTCGCCTATATCAGGGGCCATTTCGGTAATTCTGAAATGGCCCCTAAGAATCTTGGTTGTGTGCTTGATGTGCCTGCCGCTTCCCGCTTGGGCCGGCAGTACCATCTTGATCTATGGTGACAGCCTCTCCGCCGCCTATGGCTTGAGCCAGGATGCAGGCTGGGCCAGTCTGCTGCAGGCGCGGCTGAGGCAAAGAAAATTGAATTATACCGTGGAGAACGCCAGCATCAGCGGCGAAACCACCAGCGGCGGTGCGGCGCGCATAGCCGCAACGCTCAAAACCTACCGTCCCAAGGTGATTGTTCTGGCACTGGGCGCCAACGACGGGCTGCGCGGGCTACCGCTCGAGCAGATGCGCGCGAACCTGGCGCGCATGGTGCGCGCAAGCCAGATGGCCAAATGCCGCGTGCTGCTGGTCGGCATGCGCATGCCGCCCAATTACGGCGAATTCTATACGCGGCAGTTCCACCAGATCTACGTCGATCTTGCGCGCGAATACAAGACTGCCTTTGTCCCTTTCTTGCTCGAAGGCGTGGCGGAACGGCGCGAATCGTTCCAGGAAGACAATCTTCACCCGACGGCGCAGGCACAGCCGGCACTCATGGAGAACGTGTGGAAGGCGCTCGCACCGCTGCTGCAGAGGTGAAGCGCTCGGATTCAGCTGCGCTCTATCTCGCGCTCGATCAAGGCACCCACGCCAGCCGCGCCCTGGTGCTCGATGCGAGAGGCCGGGTGCGCGCGAGCGGCGCACAGCCGATCGGCCTCGCGCGGCCGCAGCCCGACTGGGCTGAACAGGATGCCGAAGAGATGATCGCCTCGATCAGGCAAGCTATTGCGCAAGCGCTGTCTGCGCTCGGCGCGCGCCGTCACGCTATCGCTGCAGCGGGCCTCGCCAGTCAGCGCGCAAGCTGCGCGTGCTGGGACCGCGGTGACGGCGGGCCGCTCGCGCCGTTATTCAGCTGGCAGGACCGGCGCGCGCATCAATGGCTGCGGCAGTTCGAAGCGCATGCTGAAGAAGTGCATCGCAAGACCGGCCTGTTCCTGTCGGCGCATTACGGCGCGAGCAAGCTCAGATGGGCGCTCGATCACTTGGCGGCCGTGCGCGCGGCGTACGACGCAGGAACGCTTTGCTGGGGCCCGCAAGCGAGCTTCCTCACCTTCCGCCTGCTCGACGAGCATCCGTTCGTCGCCGACCCGCAATGCGCTGCGCGCACGCAGCTGTGGAACCTCGCGCAGCGCGACTGGGATCCCGAACTCCTGGAACTTTTCGGTCTGCCGCAGGGCTTCCTGCCGCGCAGTGTCCCCACCTGCCACGCCTACGGCACGCTGCGCATCGGCGACACCGCGATCCCGCTCACGGTAGTCAACGGCGATCAGTCGGCAGCGGTATTCGCCTTCGGCTGGCCCGACGAGGACTCGGCCTACGTCAACATCGGCACCAGCGCCTTCGTGCAGCGCGCGCTCACGCGCGACCCCGGCTACGTGCCGCGCCAGCTCACCGGCATCATCTTGGACGATGGCGTCGACACCGTCTACACGGTCGAAGGCAACGTCAACGGCGCCGGCACCGCGCTCGACTGGCTGCGCCGCGAAATTGCCGACCTCGACGCCGAGCTGGCGCGCTGGCTCGCCGCGCCCTGCTCTCCGCCCCTCTTTCTGAACGGCATCGCCGGGCTGGGCGGCCCGTTCTGGATACCGGACTTCGCCTCGCGCTTCGCTGGCGAAGGCGAACCCTGGCAGAAAGCCGTGGCCGTGGTGGAGAGCATCGCGTTCCTCTTGCAGGCGAACATCGACGAGATGTCGAAATACGTGGCGCCGCCCGCGCGCATCCGCGTGAGCGGCGGCGTGTCGAAGATCGACGGCCTGTGCCGCCGGCTCGCCGCAGTGAGCGCTCTGCCCGTGCACCGGCGCGAGGACCCCGAGGCCACCGCGCGCGGCATCGGCTATCTCGCCGCGGGGCGGCCGGCCGCGTGGAACGACGAAGCGAAGGAAGAGATCTTTCCGCCGATCGCCGATGCGGCGCTTTCTGCGCGCTACCAGCGCTGGCGCGAACTCATGCGCGAGGCGACGGGGGTTTGAGCGGCAAGTGGATGCGGTTACGCGTGCATCGTCTGATCTTCAATCATCCAACGTGTCCCGATGCTAGGCTTTCGGAATAGACCCGCGCGGCTTGACAAGACGCTTGTCGAATGGAAACTTCCCCACACCCGCGATCACAAGCCGTGCGGCATCCCGATGAGACGGATTGATCAGCCAGTTTCGGGAGCTGGGAACAACGGTACTTGGCACGCTTAGCAGAGCGCTCCTGCCCTCGATTAACCAAGCATCACCGATCGCCCGGGTTCTCGCCATGTCTGCCGACCACGCCGCTCCCAGCAACGAATCGCTGAGCGTCTCTCGAAGTATCCCGTCTGGAGCGTTGATTTGCAGCAACTGGTAATGACTCGGCAGCCCGGCGAACGAATCGATTTCAAGATGCACCAGGGCTTCCAACAGTGCCAATGCGGGGTGCTCGGCAGCGTAGACAATTGCCCGTCCCGGCGAATGCCATCGCCCGCCCGCGCGAAGGCCGCCTCTACCGGAAAGATCAGCGTGATTGCTGATGCGCCAGAGTCTCAGGATGCCGGCTCTCCGACCTATACGGTCTATGCGAAATACCCTTCATCGACGCAGGTCAGTAGCTCTTCGACGACTCGCGCGCCGGCCTCGGTGCGAATCAGCTCCAAGGCGCAGGCATCGCGGAACTGCCTTTTCGGAGCGCGCAGCCAAGCGAGCGCCTTGGCATGGTCACCAAAGGTGATCTCCGCCATGGCGATGATGCGCGCAAGACGCAGCGCGCGGTCGGACTCATCGACCGTGAGCCGCTCGCCTTTGGCCAACCGATGCGACAGCGTACGTGGCGGAATAATGAACGCGAGATCCTCGGCACGCAGCCCAACGGCGGAAAGGCGCTTCAAGGTTTTCGGGGAAAGGCCGGTCCGCGCCGTCGCGACCAGTGCCACTTCAGACTCGGGGGCCGCGCGAAGGCCAACCAGCTCTGCAATGCGAGCCAGCAATGAGGATCCGGTATTTGATTTCGATGCGGGAGAGAACTCGAGGACTGCAGACATGTGGCACCCGGTGCGGTTTAGCAATATGCCAACAATATATAGGCATATTGCCGGACGCGCAACCCTCATCCACTCTCATTCATTGCACACCTCGTTCAGATACCCCACAGTAGTCCGGATGGAGGCGCAGCGCGCCCTCCCATAGGGACTTTCCCCTGGTGGAACGCTGTGCTTCATCCGGGCTAGGCTTGTTTCGTTCATGAGTGGCACTGTCTCGGTAAACGCGGCGTGAACGTGCTGCCCGTGCACCGGCGCGAGGACCCCGAAGCCACCGCGCGCTACCAGCGCTGGCGCGAACTGATGCGCGAGGCGTCGGGGGTTTGAGCGCTTGCGGCGATTCAGTCCGACGAGATCTATCGGACACCAAGCAGCACCGTGGCCTAGCTTCGGCCGGATGCGCGAAAGAGTAGCATTAAAATATCTGTGCAAAGGCTAGGGGGCGTCATGAAGTTCGGTCTACTGTTGTTTGGCAGGCCGCCAGAACAGCCGATGAAGGAGGTGCTGCGAGACTCCATTGCCAAGGCCAAGGCGGCCAACGCAGCGGGCTTCGACGCTATCTGGGTGGGCGGCTCGCATTTGGGACGGGAAGTCCAGGGCACCCTGTTGCAGGCACGACTTACGGCTCACGTGCCGGGTATGGAAATGGGCGCACTCTATCTGCTGCCCCTGGAGCACCCCATCGCGCTGGCGGAAGAGATTTCCACTCTGGACATGATGTGCGGTGGCAGGCTGACGGTGGCGGTGGCCCAAGGCTGGCGAGAATTTCAGTTTAACGCCTTCGGTATCCCCAGCAGCCAGCGGCTGCGCCGGTTTCTGGAGACGCTGGAGGCCATGAAGGAGCTGTGGACGAAAGATGTCGTCGCCTACCGAGGCCGATATGTGCAAGTGAAAGTGGACCGGCCCATCGCCAAGCCTGTGAGTCAGCCGTACCCGCGCATCCTGGCGGCGGCTAACGCCGATGCCGGCATCCAGCGTACCCCCGCTATTGCAGACGGTTGGCTGATAAGCACACGGGCCACCTACCCTACCATCGAGAAGCAGGCGGCCCTATACAGGGACGCGGCTAGCACAGCAGGAAAGCGGCCGGCGATCTGGGCGTGGCGAGAAGCCTACGTGGCGAATAGCAGGAAGAAGGCAATGGAAGTGATCCGGCCATCGGTGCAGGCGCTATACGCCGATCGCGCGGCGCTGGGGCACGGCCGCGACCTGCCGGCGGCGGACCGCCTTGATGTGCCCTTTGAGCAGATCCTGCAGGACCGCTTCATCATTGGCGACCCCGATCAGTGCGAGCGGGAGATCCGCCGCTACGAGGCACTGGGTGTGGAGACGATCATCATGCGCATGCAATGGCTGGGGATGGGGCAAAAGGAGGCGCTCGCGTCCATCCGCATGATGGGGCGAGAGGTACTGCCGAGGTTTAAATAGCCCGGCTTGCATCGCCCGGACCCGGCGCCCTCCACAATCGGAAGCGTTGCCGCGCGCGCCACCAAGGGATAGTCCGCAAACCATGCCTATGCCCTCTTCCTCGCGCGTCAGGGGCAGCGCTTCGAAGCCATCGAGATTTCGCGCCGCCTCGAGCAGCTTTTCGATCTTGCTGTCGGGGAGATAATTCAGGTAACGCACATTGTATTTCTTGAGAACGGCGACGACGGTGTCTGCCCAAGCCATGACTTTCCTTTCAGAGTCTCAAACGCGATGACGTCGACATAATCAGACCTGCTTCCGGTCGGGTCGAGCCGCATAGCTTTCCAGATCCCCCTCAGACTGCTTGTCCTGCCGGAGCCGTCCTGCCGCGATTGGCGACTACTGAGTACTGACTGCCAGAAGTAGCCGCATAGGTAATGCGCGGGGAACGACTGCGGTTCGGCCGTAGCTGCCGTTGACGGTGACTCAATCAAATGGCCGGTGCCGTGCAGGTTGCCGGCATTGACCCAGTGCAGTGCCTGAGTGACCGCTTTCGTCAATGGTGAGGGACGGCACTCGACCCAAACCAGCCCGTTACCGAATCGAGAACCAGCCATTCAATGCCGGAATTCAAGCAACGCTGGAGGCAGTCGCGTCAAAGGAATGTTAAGCCGCCCACAAGACGGTATGGCTGCCAGTGCTATTGGTCATTGTCTTGTTCCGATGCGCTGCGTAACGAGCGCAATTTCATGTTTGAGTGCAGACATAAGCGCGCCGCTCTCAAATGGTTGGTGCAACAGCACTGTGTTGTTGTTGTCTGATGATGCGCAAAGCTGCAATTGCAGTGGCTGTCCGGCTGGACTGTAAAACACTCGGATAGTTCGCGTGCTTTCTTCTGGATGCCGTTGAATTTTCCCGAGGAAGTACGTACATGAATCGGCGCGCCTAACTGGCTCCGGCACGAGACCAAAGCTCGTGAGTAACAAGTGCAGGTCCTCTTCGGTCATTTGGGAAGTGCTCATCGCTTCCTTTCCAGGGTAGCCTAACAGCAATTTAGCGGACTGACCGGTATTGGACAATCTATCGACGGTCTGATTCTGGCCGGCTGCTGTCCCTGACACCCGCAGGCTACCGGAATTCTAGCGAGGGTCTGCTACCAATGAAGGCAATTCCGACATTTGGCAGAAGACCCTATGGGCCCCCGCGTCTAAGAGCCGTTGCGCGGCCGTGGTTCCAGAAAAGCCGTAGACAGTCATACCCGCAGCACGCGCGGCTGCCACCCCACTTGGGCTGTCTTCGATGACGAGACAGACAGAAGGTGAAATGGCGAAGTGACGAGCAGCGAAAAGGAAGAGGTCTGGAAAAGGCTTTCCGCGCTCCACATCGGCTGAGCTGAAAAGTCGGCCCTCAAAGCGCGAAAGCAGCGAAGTAACGCCCAGCGTCTTGCGCATTTTTTCGTGCGGTCCGTTTGAGGCGATGCAGTATGGAATCGTAATCTGGTCGAGTGCGATTTCAACACCTTGTACCGGCTTGAGTTCCGCCTCCATTGCCGCAAAGGTTCGGTCGCGGTAGTTTTCGATGAATTCGTGCGGCAAAGATGTCCCCAGACGTTTCGACGCGAACTCAAGCGTAAATGTGTGTCCGGTGAACGTCTCCACGACCTCCTCAACGCTAATAGTAACGCCCAGTTCATTGAGCATTTGCGCAAGTACCCGCGTTGTGATGGGTTCGCTATCGACGACGACTCCATCGCAGTCGAGTATTAGTAGCTCAAAGGGGAAAGATTTGTGGGTCATTGGTTGAACACATAGCATACACGCAGCGTTACTTGACCGTCCGCTTTGGCGAAGTTTCTTCAATGGCCGCTCATGGCCGGGAGCACCCGTCGAGCCCAGCGCCGTAAAACAGACCTACGTCAATCCCCCGTCTTTCCCATCGCCTGCTTTCAGCGAACATGGGGAAGCGCCGATCCCGGCCAAAAGGAGTCAGTACGAAAGCGGTCCAATTTTGCTGAAATGTTTCGAATAATGGTATATAATCGAAACATTAGAAATGGATGGAGGATCGCCATGGGTTCCACTATTATTACTGCCATACCGCCGCGCGCCAAACGCGCGCCTGCTCTTCGCGGGGCTTGCGAGAAATCCGCACGCTCTGTCATTTCCGTTATCCGGCGTGCAACACCGGGAAAGACATCACCCGAAGCCTTGACCGACTTGGTCGATTCATTGACTGGCGTTATCGAGCGGACAGCGGAATTGCTCCTCGCTGGCAAGCACGTCCGTGTCATCGAGGACGACGAAGCCATGACCACCCAGGAGGCGGCAGACCTCCTCAACGTCTCGCGCCCTCATCTGGTCAAGCTGCTTGAGACGGGACAAATTCCCCAACTGCCTAAGGTCGGTCGTCATCGTAGGGTCGCTCGGGCAGCGGTGCTCAAGTACAAGCGCGCACGGGATGCCCAGCGGGAATCGGCGCTCAAGGAACTCGCTGCTTTCTCGCAACGCCACCGTCTCGGCTATTGACCGTGCCGCCAGTTGTCGTGCTCGACGCTTGCGTACTCTATCCGGCGGCGCTCCGCGACCTCTTTATGTGGCTGGCGGCGGGAGGCGCAATTCACGCGCACTGGACGAACGAAATCCACGACGAGTGGATTCGCAATGTCGAGCGCGACTACGATGTTGACCGCGGCATTCTGGATCGCGTGCGCAAGTTGATGGATCGAGCAGCTGGCGATGCCTTAATTGGCGGGTATCGCCAGCACGAGCGATTGTTCCCGAAAACCCATGCTAAGGATCGTCATGTCGCCGCTGCCGCAGTCGCGGCGCGGAAATATTCCGGCGCGGACATCGTCACGATCATCACATGGAACCTCAAGGATTTTAGTCGCAAGGAACTGGCGGGGGCCGGACTAGTCGCCAAAAATCCAGATGCTTTCTTGTGCCACCTGCTCGCCACCTCACCGGAAAACGCTGTTGTGGCATTCACGCGAATGCGCGACAACCTCCGAAACCCACCCAAGACGACACGGGAGTGTGCGGATACGCTCGCCGCACAAGGCTTGCGAAAGTTCGCGGGGTTGATAATGGCAATGCTTGGATGATCTTGGCGGCATTGATGCCGATCTTCATGTTACGGGCTGCGGCTGCCGCGAATTGGTGAACACGGTATCGGGGATTCATAGCCGCACCCGTAGCTTCGTTGATCGGAACGGACGTTCCGATCGGGGCGCCAAAGCCGAAGATAGTTCCGAATTCAACGGTTGTAATTCCTATCCTTCACTTCGACGAAATCGAGTAAATCCGTCGATGACAATTACGTCGCAACTCCTTGAAGCCTACGTCAAGTGCCCGACCAAATGTTGGCTGAAGTATGCAGGCGAGCAGGCTACGAGCAACGCATATGCGGCGTGGACTCAGGCGAAGGACAAAGCATATCGGGCGGAAGGAATCAAACGGCTGGTTGCTAAGGTGCCTGAGGGCAAGCGTGCAGTGGCACCGCCGACCGAGAATCTAAAGACGGCGACATGGCGAGTGGCGGCAGAACTCCGCGTGCAATCGCAAAATCTCGAGACTCAGATCCCCATTGTAGAGCGGGCACCCTCGGCAGGTCAGGGCAAGCCCGCACAGTTCATCCCTATTCGCTTCATTTGTGCCAATAAGATAGGCCGAGCCGAAAAGCTGCTACTGGCATTTGACTGCCTTGCACTATCGAAAATGCTCGGTCGCGGCGTGCCGTCTGGCAAGATCATCCATGGAGACGACCATGCGGTGCTGAAAGTGAAAACGTCAGACTGGGTGCGGGAGGTGCGGACGGTTATCGAGAAACTCGCCGCATTGCTTTCCAGCGCGTTGCCCCCTGACCACATTTTGATCCGACATTGCCCTGAGTGTGAGTTCCAAGTTCGCTGCCGCCAGAAGGCGGTGGAGAAGGACGATCTCAGCTTGCTGGCCCTCATGACCGAGAAGGAGCGCAAGAATTATCACAGCAAAGGCATCTTCACCGTAACCCAGATCTCGTACACATTTCGGCCACGTCGGCGTTCCAAGCGGCAACGGGACAAGCGGGAGAAATATCACCACGCCCTGAAGGCACTCGCGATTCGAGAAACGAAAATCTACGTCGTCGGCAGCCCGGAGCTGAAGATCGCGGGCACCCCAGTCTATATCGACGTCGAAGGCTTGCCTGACCGCGATTTCTACTACCTGATTGGAGTACGAATCAGGGAGAACGACGCGGCGGTGCAACATAGTTTGTGGGCGGACACGATCGAGGACGAGCGGACAATCTGGAACGAGATGCTTCGCATCCTCGGGACCGTGGAGAGTCCAGTGCTGATTCACTACGGCAGCTACGAGACGGTCTTTCTTCGCCGAATGTGCGAACGATACGGAGGGCCAATTGAAGGTTCAGTGGTGGCCGGAGCCATTCAGGCAGCGGTGAACTTATTGTCTGTAATCTTCGCACGGGTGTACTTCCCCACCTTCTCCAACGGTCTGAAGGAGATTGCAGGACATCTCGGGTTTCGATGGTCAGACGTCACTGCCGCCGGCCTGCAAAGTATCAGATGGCGACATGAGTGGGAATCTTCAAGAACGCCTTCAACGAAACAAGCCCTCCTCATCTACAACGCCCAAGATTGCGAGGCTGTCCAAGTATTGGCGAGCAAGCTCGCTGAATTGCAGCAAGCAACTCTTCAAACCGCAGGCGCATCCCTCGATGGGGTTGTTGACACGACGCAGATGAAGAGGGAGCACCTATATGGCTTCAAGAGGAACATCTTCGTCTTCCCGGAATTGGACGTCATCAACAAGGCCGCTTACTGGGACTACCAACGTGCGCGAATCTATGTGAAATCGACCGGGAACTTAAAGCGTACTTTGCGTCAGCAATCGACACCAAAGCGGGTATTGGTCGCCGATGCAGCAATCGAGTGTCCGCGTCCGCGCTGCTGTCCGAAATGCAACTCGACAGAAATGGTCGGGCATGGAAAGGCAAGCAAGACAGTTCTGGACATCAGATTCATGCGGCACGGAGTAAAGCGATGGATCTCCCGCTACAGCTTTCACCGCTATAAATGTCTGATTTGTGGAGCGACCTTCAAGCCCGCGCAGAAATGGTGGACTCGCAGCAAGTTCGGCACTGAGATCATAGCGTATGCCCTGTACCAGAATATTGGACTCCGGTTGCCGCAGGAAAGCGTTGTCGATAACTTGAATAAACTGTTCGGATTCCATCTACCGCTCGGAACAATGACAATATTCAAGCGAGCCGCAGCGAAGAAATACGAAGAAAGCTACAACGCGCTGGTAAAGAGTCTGTGCAATGGTCGACTGCTTCATGTCGACGAGACAAAGGTCAGTATCAAGGGCCACGCCGGCTTTGTTTGGGTACTTGCCACCATGGAGGAGGTGGCCTACATCTACAGTGAAACCCGCGAAGGCGACCTGTTTCATACTTTGCTTAAGGACTTCACCGGGGTCTTGGTGTCCGACTTCTACGCGGCCTACGACGGAATTCGCTGCCCACAGCAGAAGTGTTTGATTCACCTCATTCGAGACATCAATGACGAAGTCTTGAAGCGTCCTTACGACGAGGCACTGAAACGGCTGGCACAGGCATTCGCTGGTTTGGTCCGACCGATGGTGGGAACCGTGGATCGTTACGGACTCAAGAGCCATTTCTTGAGGAGGCATAGGGTGTCGGTGGATTGGTTCTACCGACAGCTTTCCACCATGGCCCTTCAGAGCGAGGCCGCGTTGAAATTACGTGACCGATTCCAGAAGAATCGGGAAAAGTTGTTTACATTCTTGAGCTTTGACGGAGTGCCGTGGAACAACAACAATGCCGAGCACGCGGTTAAAGCCTTCGCCACGCTTCGGAAAGTCATCGGCGGGAGTAGCACTGAAAAGGGCATTCGAGAATATTTGATTCTGCTGAGCTTCTGCGAAACCTGTAAATACAAGGGGTTGGACTTTCTCGATTTCCTCCGCTCGGGCGAAAAGAACATCGACGCGTTCGTGTCGAGTCGGCGGAGGCGATGACCAGCAGGCACGGAGCGGGCAAATGTAGGCTTATCCGCCGGGCGGTCGGCATCAAGATCCCACAGTCGATCCTCGTGCGCGCCGACAAGTTGATCGAGTAAGACCACGAATGTCCGCAATGGAGAAAATCCAGTGACCGGAACGGGTCGAGTGCCGTCCCTCACCATTGACGAAAGCGGTCACTCAGGCACTGCACTGGGTCAATGCCGGCAACCTGCACGGCACCGGCCATTTGATTGAGTCACCGTCAACGGCAGCTCCGGCCGAAGACCAGACCGTCGCGACAACTTGCCCAATTATCGGTTTGGGGTCGCCCACTACCCATCGCCCTATGACGCCGCTCCGGCAGTTCTGTGATGGAGCGCAGGGCCAGGAATTAGCCGCGCTCTCCCGGCTTCCTGCCGTTGCGCGCCCCTCCACCAGCAGCGTCGCCCGGCGCGCCTGCCGCTTGCCCGCGCTCGGGATCGTTCAGCTCCAGCCACTCGCGCACGAGCCGCGGGTTGCCGAGATACTCGCCACGTTTGCGTCGCGCCCAAACTTCTGCGAAACCGAGCGCATCGAGCTGTGCGAACAGTCTCTCTTTGAGTTCAAGCATCATCATGAAACGAGTAGCTGCTCGAATGTTCCGCCCGCGCGCCGCGCCGCATCAACCGAACAAGCCGCCGACGCGCGTCCCGGCGATGCGATTGACTGCGAGCAGGCTCAGCGCGCAGACGACGATCAGGATTACGCCGAGCGCGGCCGCCTGGCTGTGCGAGCCGGCGATGTAGAAGGTGAAAATGCCGAACGGGATCATCTCCCAGCCGCCGAGCGTGAGAAAAATCGTGGCTGAAGCTTCCTGGATCGACATGATGAAGGAGAACAGAGCGCCGACCAGGATGCCCTTCCACACCATCGGCACCGTGATGTCCCAGAAAGTGCGCAGCTTGGTTGCGCCGACATTGGCCGCCGCTTCCTCCATCGACGGGTGCACCAGGAGCAGCGAAGAATAGCTGCCGCGCACCGTGTAGGGCAGCCGCCGCACCGCGAGCACCAGCGGCAGGATGATCCACATCCCGGTGAGCGGGGCATCGACGAACGGCAACGGAACGTTGAAGGCGCGGATGTAGGCGATGCCGATCGCGGTTCCCGGAATCGCGAGGATCAGGGTGGTGAGCGCGTCCATGGTGTTGCGGCCGGGCGCCTGGGTCCGGGTCATGATCCACGCCATCGGCACCCCGATGACCAGGCACAGGACCAAGGCGAGCCCCGCGTACACGAACGAGTTGACGATGAACTTCGGCGTCTCGATACTCACCGCGCGGAAGAATTCCAGCGTGTAGTGGACCGGGAACGGAGTGAGCGCCCAGCCGCGCCCGACCGCTGCGAACAGCACACCGATCTGCGGAATCACGCACACGAACATGAGCAGCGTGAGCATGCCGACTGCGAGCCAGCGCTGGAACGGCCCCAGACGGCGGCGCTCGACGCGGGAATAAGCGAGCGAGCTGTAATCCTTGATCGCCACGTACTCGCGCGCGGCGATCACGAACAAGATCGCGAGCACCACCAGCAACGCCGAAATCACGATGCCCATGCGGAAAATGCGCCGGTCGACGAACTGCATGATGTTGAGATAGGCCTGCGGGGCGAGCAGATCCTGCACGCCGACGACGAGCGGCGTGATGAAATCGGCGAAGGTCCAGATGAACACCAGCAGCGCGCCAGAGATGTAACCCGGCGTGGTGAGCGGCAGGGTGATGGTCCAGAAGCGGTGCCAGCCGGTCGCGCCTACACCCTGCGCCGCCTCTTCCAGCGACGGGTCCACCTTGGCGAGCGCGTCCAGAATGCTGAGCGTCATCAGCGGAAACAGGTGCACCGTTTCCACCAGCAGCACGCCGTGCATGCCGTACATGAAATTGATCGGCGCCTCCAGGCCGAACCAGTCCATCAGCAGGATGTTCACGGTGCCCGCGCGGCCGAGGATGAAGACGAAGCCCAGCACGCCCACCAGCGGCGGCAGGATCATCGGCAGCATGGTGAGGTAGGAGAACGTTTTGCGGTACGGAAAATCGTAACGCACGATCAGAAACGCGACCGCGACCCCGATCACCGAGGTGCTGAGGACCGCCGCCACACCGAGTACCATCGACCGCCAGAACGAGCGCAGGTAGAACGAATCGGTGAAAAAATCGCGGAAGTAGCCGAGCGTAAATTCCCCGGCCTCGTTGGTGACGGAGTCGTAGAAGATCCGCGTCAGCGGGTAGAGGATGAATATGATCAGAAAGGCCCAGATCAGGACGAATCCTGAGGCGGCCAGCGAACTGCGCGGCAGCCTCATGCTTCCGCCGGCATCGCCACGGTGCTGCTGGCCGGAAAGCCGACGCTGACGGCGCTCCCCATCGGACGCTGCGCGTGGTGCCAGGGATCGCGGATGTCCACCTTGAACAGCACACCCTGCCCCAGATCGACGTCATAGCGCAGCGCATTGCCGAGGTAGGCGGCGAACACGATGTTGCCCTTCACCAGATTGCGGCCGGGCGCGGGTTCGCCGTCGAGGGCCGCGTTCTCGGGCCGGACGGACACCACGCAGCGGTCGCCCGGGCGAAAGCGCTCGTCTTTCACCGCCAGAAGCTCGCCGAACGCGGTTTTCAGGCGCAGCCATGGCTGTGACGCATCCACCGCATCGACGGTGCCCTCCGCCAGGTTGTTGATGCCGATGAAATCGGCGACGAAGCGGTTCTGCGGGCGCTCGTACAGCGTCTTCGGCGGACCGACTTGCAGCACCTTGCCCTTGTTGAATACGGCGATGCGGTCCGACAGCGTCAGCGCCTCTTCCTGGTCGTGCGTCACATAGACGGTGGTGATGCCGAGCTCCTTCTGCAGCTTGCGGATCTCGGCGCGCACTTGAATCCGGATCTTGGCATCGAGGTTGGACAGCGGTTCGTCGAGCAGCAGGATTTTCGGATTCAGCACCAGCGCGCGCGCGAGCGCCACGCGCTGCTGCTGCCCGCCGGAGAGCTGGCCGGGATAGCGGTCCCCCATCTCGCCGAGCTTGACCTTCTCCAGGACCGCGCGGATGCGCTGTGCGATCTCGGCCGGCGCCACCTTGCGCAGCTTCAGCCCGTAGGCGGCGTTCTCAAACACCGTCATGTGCGGCCAAAGCGCGTAGTTCTGGAATACCATGCCGATGCCGCGCTCGTGCGGCGGCAGGTCGTTGACCTTGCGGCCATCGAACTGGACCTCGCCTGCGTCAGGCGCGTAGAAGCCTGCGATCAGCCGCAGCAGCGTCGTCTTGCCACAACCCGAAGGGCCGAGGAGGGTGAACATCTCTCCCTCCTCGATGGAGAAGCTGACGTTGCTGACCACCTCCAGCGGACCGAAGCGCTTGGTGAGGTCTTTTACCGTGATGCGCACGACTCCCCCTCCCCACTTTTTAATTTTTGTATCAGGGCGAAGGCCCGGACCGGACCGAGCCGCCCGCCCTCAGTTCTCGCCGCGCTCCTATTTCTTGAGCGTTTCCCAGACGGACTCGATGTCCTTGCGGAATTGTTCATTCACTTTCTCGTAGCGGCCCTGCGCCTTGTCGTCATCGTAAATGTTGACCACGTCAATGTCGAAGTAGGAGCGGACGCCGCCGGTAAACTCGACCGCCATTTCCGCGCGCGAGCCAGGCGCCCCCTGCACGCGGAATTTCGGTGTGATCGGAAACACGCCCCGCTCCATCGCGACCCTCTGCCCGCGCTCGGAAAGCAGGTACGCGATGAACGCAAGCGCTGCCTTCGGGTGCTTGGCACCGGCCAGCACGGCAATCGGTTCCGGAGTAATCCATGCGGTCTTCGGGGCGACGAACTTGAGTTCGAAACCGGCCAGCCGGTCTTCGAAAGCCATGTAGCTCGGCACGGCAAAACCGGCGGCAAACTCACCCCGCGCAACCACCGAGGGCACATCGCGGCTGCGTGCGGTGAAAATGCCGGTGTTCGCGCCTAGGCGCTTGAGCCAAGCCCAGCCTTTGTCGTCGCCTTCACGCTGCAGAATCACTTCATAGGTTGCGTGGCTGCTGCTGGAGCGGCTGGGGGCACACTGCGCGACGTGGCCCTTCAGTTTCGGATGCAGCAGGTCGTCCCAGTCTTTCGGTTCGGGCACGCCGAGCCGCGCGAGCACCTTCGGGTGATAGACCAAGCCGTAGGGCTCAAGCACCGTGCCGGTCCAGAAGCCTTTCGGATCTTTCAGATAAATCGGCCTCGGCTTGCCGATGGTCGCGGGGATCGCGTCGAGGACGGCTTTGGGAATGTCCAGACGGGCGAGCAGATTCTGTGCGGCGAGTTTGTCGAACAGCGCGCTCTCTCCGCCCCAGAAGATATCGACCTCGGGCCGGCCTTTCCATTCGAGAATGCGGCCGTAGGCCACCGGTGTCCCCGCCGCCAGCGCGCTGGTTTTCAGCGTGATATTCCATTTTTCCTTCGCGAACTTGGCGAAATCCGCCAGCGTCGGGTCAGTGAGGGTCTTCGCCACCGGCGTGATGAGGACCAATTCATCCTCGATCGGCTGCGCCACGGCGAGACCTGCCGCCAATGACGTCAAAGCAAACGCTAATGCAAAAGTCTTCGCTCGATGCACCATGTCAGCCTCCTTTGTCGTTAAATCGGATTGTATTATCAAAGCTTACTGGGCGGAACCGCCGGGCTATTGACTATTATCAAGGCAGCTACAGCCCAAGGGATTTAGCCGGCAGGCCCTCCCCATGCCGGGACAGATGATTGGCTGCAGAGCCAGTACGGAGAGGCGTCTTCGAGGCGATTCCCTGCGTGCCTAAGCGCACAAAGCCGCGACCGCCGCCGGCGCGCACCTGCCAAATCGCCTCGCAGCGCTCGCTCTACGCGCGCGTCGCACCGAGCACGAGCTCGAGGTTGAGGAACATGGCGCCCGGTGCGAGCGCGGCGAAAATGCGGCGGTACAGATCGCGCTTCCCCGCATCGTCCAGGCGGTGGATCGCGAGCCCGGAGACGAGGAGGTCGAATCCGTCCCCGAGCGCGCCGCGGCCGAGCTCGCCATGGCGCAGCGTGACGCGATCGCCGAAGGCCGCGAGTCTGCAGCGGCGTCTCCGAAGGATCGCTGGTGCCGCTGTGCGAAATTACGCCACCGGCTTCACTGCCAGCCGGTCAATCGCCACCAGTATGTGGCTCTCCAACGCCGCTTCGATCGCCATCCGGCTCACGCACGCGGCGTTTCCCCGACCCAGTTCTCGACCTTGAGCGCCTTCACTTTCTGAAAATGTTTGCGGTTGTTGGTGACGAGCGTAGCTTTGAGCGCCAGCGCGTGACCCGCAATCATGGTGTCGAAAACCCCGATGGGCGTGCCCTCGCGTTCGAGTTTTGCCCGCAATTGCGCGAAGTGATCGGCTGCCGCTCCATCCCAGGGCGCGACGGTGACGCGGTCGAGGAATGCGTGCACCCGCCGCGACAGGGCGCGCGGATTGCCGCGCTTCTCCAGGCCGAAGATGAGTTCGGCGCGGGTCACGGCCGAAACCGCGAGCGAGCCTGCTTTGGCCGCCGCCAGCCGCGCGTCGAGCGTGGCGCAGGCGTAACGAATGGCGTAGCTGCAGGTGTCGGTATCGAGCAGATAGAGCATGGCGCGCTATTTGCGGCGCCGGGGCTTGGCCGCGCGCGCGCGCGCGAACGGATCGCGCACCGGCTTGGTTTCGTTCAGAGGCCGGTCGGAGAGAAAATCCTCGGGGATGCGCGTCTTGGCGCGCAGGGCGAAGAAATCGGCCCATGAGCCCGAAGGCGGCCGTGCCGACAGCACGACGTCGCCGGTGGCAGCATCCTTGCGGATGAAGACTTCGCTGCCGGTGAAGCGAAACTCCTTGGGCAGACGCACAGCCTGGCTGTTGCCGTTGGTAAATACGCGGGTGGTTTGCATGGTGGCCTCGACCAATGTGTGTATGTATGAGAATTATACACACAAACGGTCCCTGGGCGAGCGGCCGATGAGGCGCCGCGGCAGGCAGGCTCCGGCATCCACGATGAATTTCATGCGAGCGTCAGATGAACGCTCCTGGCTGCCAGCAGTCTGCGTGAGTACTCATGACAAGCGAGGATGTCCTCCCGCTCCAGGTCAGGAAACTCGGCCAGCACATCGTCAGTCGTGTCCCCGCCCGCCAGGTATTCCAGAATGGTCTCTACCGGATAGCGCAGGCCGCGCACGCACGGTTTCCCGTGACAAATCTCAGGATCAACCGTGATGCGTGAAAGCAGATTCTCGTTCGACATGGCTGCAGCTGCGAGTTCCTAAGCGGCCGCCGGTGCCTTGCGCGGACGTCCTCCCAATTTGCCGTTTTTGCGAGCTGCATTCACCTTGGCATCCGATGTCGCCTTGCCACCTATCCTGCCGTTTTGCGCAGCAATCCATTGCCGTGAGCCGAGAAAGCCTTCGAGCAGGGACGGTAGATACAGATCGGCATCCAATTTTGGAAAATGAATACCCAACCCGGAGGGGCTGATCTCGATCTCGCTCAAGTCACTGACTTTAGCGTGCTCCAGTCCTTGGGCATCATGGGGTCGAAATGCAATCTCAATGCCACTAGATAGATTGATGACAAGCCGCCCTATGCGACGGTCATATCGTGCTGCCGTGGCTATCGGCGTCTTGCGAATGCGCTCGGCACCCCGTTTGTTCGCGGCTAAAATCAAGTCTTCAGAATGTTCCATGGGCTTTTCTCCACGCGTTACACAAGTACGAAAGTTCGTCCATCAACCGAGCCTGGATACGTCCAATGTCTCTGGACGGAAATCCGAAGTTCTCCCGCAGTTCTGCCGGGCCATCGGGGCAGTGGAGACTGAACACAGCTTCACGCTGATTGCCAATGACATGCACATGCGCCGGGCGATGATCGTTTGGGTAAATCACGACGCGCAAACCGCCTATACGCAGGATGGTAGGCATGACGCAATTATATCAAAAACCCAAGCTGTATTGGTTATTACCGTAGAGCCTCCGCGCGGCCGTTCCAGCAGCTACAGCCCGAGGGATTTCGCCGGCAGGCCCAGCGCAAGGCCGAGAAGCTGCGTGTAGAGCAAGGTGCGGATCGACCGAGCGCGCATCCCCGCCTGAACCGCGTCGAAACGCAAGTGGCAGTGCGGGCAGGCGGTGCAGATCACTTCGGCACCGGACTCGAGGGCATCGGTGATCTTGGCGCGCGTCATGCGCTCGGCGAGCGGCGCGTTCGCCTCGTGCAGCGGATCGCCGCAGCAGTCCAGCCGCCGCGGCCAATCGACCGGGGTCGCGCCGGCCGCGCGTATCAGTGTCTCGAAAATCGTCGGCGCCATCGGGTTGTCGAAGCGGGTCACGTTGCTCGGGCGCAGCGCGTGGCATCCGTACTGGGCGGCGACACGCAGACCCGTGCGCGGAGTGCGCACTGCGGCGGCAAGGGCGTCGACGCCGACCTTGCGCGCCAGCACTGGCAGCAGATGCTCCACCTCGGTCTTCCCCGTCCAGGCGAGGCCCTCTGCGCCCAGCGCCTGCGTTACGCGCGCGCGCAGTTGCGCGTCCTCCCGCAGGAAGCGCACCGCGTGCCGCAGGCTGCCAAAGCAACACTTACAGGGAGTCAGCACATCGAGCTCGGCGCGCTCGGCCAGGGCCAGGTTGCGCGCCGCGGCCACCACGAAGGCGTCGTGGCTATAATTCCGGGCGGGATAACCGCAGCAATCGAATTCCAGGTCGACCAGCGTGACGCCGAGGTGCTCGAGCACCGCGCGCGTCGACGCTTCGTAGGCTGGCAGGCGGGACGGGATCTTGCAGCCCAGGAACAGCGCATACTTCATGACACCTCCCTCCAGCCACGAACGGCGCCCAGCCGGCGCACCGCCAAGCCGCGCAGTTCGCACATGATGTCGGCGACGCGTATGCCTTCCGGGCAATTTTCCTGACACTGGTAGCAAGTGGCGCAGTCCCAGACCATGCGCGAACCCAGCGTGAGGTCGCGCAAGCCCAGTCGCAGCAGGTTCATCACCCTCTGCGGCGTGAGGTCGACACCGTGTTCCGGGTCGATACTGTGCGCCACGACCGGGCATACGTTGGTGCAGGTCTGGCATTGGACGCAGCGGGAGAACGTACCACGGTCGGCCGCGAGCGGTGCGAAAGTGGCTTCCGCGTCGGAAAGGGCGTGCTGCCAGGGACCCGGTTCCAGTGACTCCGCCCAAGCGAGAGCCGGACGTGCCTGTAGCCACTGTGCCGGCGCTGGAAGTCCTGCGGCGGCCAGGTCGCCGCGCCCCGCCTCCCACAGGTCTTCCAGGTCCAATCCCACAGGGCAGCGGCTGGTGCATCGTCCGCAGTCGGTGCAGAGGAAGGCACCGTCGGCGGCCCGCAGCGCTTCGTCCTCGTGGCCGGATCGCGGCAGAAGGCCGCAGGCGAGCGCGCCGGTGGTGATGAGTTTGTGCGCGGGCAGGAGACCCGGGTTGCCCAGATAACGCGCGATCGGGGCCACCGAGCAGCGCAGGTCGCAGATACCGCAGCGCACGCAAGCGTCGAGGGCCAGCGCCCGCCGCGAGGCGCGAGCCTCGGACGAGAACGACTGAGCGGAGAAATCCCGATTCACCGCCGCGCTATTGACCAGAAGGCTGATCGGTGCCGCCACCACATGGAAGAACATCGTGAACGGCAGGCTCGCCAGACCGAGAAGGCACGCGAACACGTGCAGATAGAGGAGCCACGCATCCGCGCGTGCATCGTCCAGAAGGCCCGTCACGGGCGCCAGCACTCGCGCGACCGGGTAGGAGACGAAGGCAGAGGCGGGCTTCGCATGACAGAACGCGCAGGCATCGCGATGCAGTTGCCGGCCTTGCTCCACCATGTTAGCGTCGATTGGCCCGCTCAAATCATCGAAAGCCACCCCGAATTCGCTGGCCCAGAAAGCGCGCAACGGCTCGAGTTTCTCGGCGTCGGTCGCGCCAATAAACTGGTCTGCCATGCGGTAGAAAGCCCGCGGTGACGCGATCTTGTGGGCTTCGAGCAGAAATCCCGTGACCAGGGCGAACGCGAGGAGCGCCACGAAGGCCGCATCGATGGAACGGCGCGCCTGCGGAAGACCCGAGCGTCGGCGCCACCGTCCGATGAGGAGCAGGGCCACTCCGATGAGGACCATCGCTCCGAAAAGGTCGCGCAGGAAAAGGTAAGGATCAAGCGTGGATTGGTAGCCCTGGAACAATTTAGCGGTCACGAGCGGCGCGAGGGCGTGCATCAGCAGCAGCAGCGTGAATCCGACCAGGATGAGCAGGTGCCCGAGCCAGCGCAGCCGCGCCTGCGCGAACAGCCTGCGCAGGAGCAGCACGTCGAGGAAGAAGGCGGCGAGGACGTGGAACATGCGCCGGCTGAACAGAGCCGACGTGGCGCCCCGGAACACTGCTGCCAGCCGCTGAGCGGGCGTAACATCGCGCGCGTCCGGACCGATGCGGACCCGGAACCAAACCGAGAACCGCCAGACGAGGCCCAGCACGCACAGGGCCAGCGACGCGTAGAGCGCCGTCTGAAAGAGCATCGGCGACATGGCCTACCCCGCCGCGGTCACGCGCAGTTGGCGGGCCACCTGGTCCACCGCCGCCCAAGCCGTCGCGATGGCCAGGCCCGAGCCGCATTTCGAGCGCATCCAGTCCTGGTGGGCGAGGATGGAACCGACGGCGAAGACACGCGGCCAGGCAGGTTTGCCGTCCGCGTCGAGCGGCCGCCACGCGTCGTCGATCAAGAGCCCGGCGCGGTTGATCGCGTGGCCCGATGGATCAAGGAAATTGCGCTGGTGCCAAGTCTCGCGTGACGTGGGCTGCTGCACGGGTAATCCGAGGATGCTCTCGCGGACCTCTCCTCGATCCGCCTTGAGCCCGCGGCCCGAGAATCGCCCCGTGGCCAGTACGACGGCGCGCGCGCGTACGCGCTCGCCGCCCGGAACGCCGTCGAGCTCGAGCGTAGCCGTCCCTTGGTTCCCGTCGAACGCCAGCGCGCGCACCGTGGCCTGATGGCGCCGACGCACGCCGCGGGCTGACACGGCCGCTTCCAGCGCCCCAAGCAACCGCAACCCCGGTACCGATGTCGGCATGGTCGGGATCTCGAATACCGGAACTCCGAGCCCCGCCTCGAACGCCGCGTGCACCTCGCCTGCGCGCGCGAGGCCGAGGACCGCCGGGAATCCGACCGCCCGCGCATCGCCTAGCAGCGGCTTCACCCGTGCGATCGTGCGCTCACGCGTCTCTCCGGCTTCGAGCGCACGGGCGAGATGGGCGGCGTACAACTCGGGCACGACTTCGCAACCCGGAAACTCGATCCGCTGGTAGCGCAGGCCCGGCCAGCTACGCCCGAGCGTCGCAGCGATCTGATGCGCGCTGAACTCGCGCAGTCCGCGAAAGTCCACCAGCAGGCACGATGGGCGCGCGTCGAGCGCGTCGACGCCCGCGCTCATCGATCGTGGCACGCCGAACGTGGTCTTGACCGTTCCGATCGACGTGAGCACGTTCCGGTTCCGCTCGCCGAGCGGCGCGTAAGGAAGCCCCGCGGCAGCGAGAGCCGTGACGAAAGTCTCGAACGCGCTGCGGATCGAACCAGCATCGACCCTTGCCAGCGGGTGGTCGGGCTGCTCCCGGGCGAGCGCGGCGAGGGCCGCGTAAGGGGATTGCCACAGGCGATGTTCGGCCACGGGGTGGACGCCCAGGAGGTCCAAGAGCCCGCTCGCGAAAAGGAGGCCGCCGCCACTGCCGACCTGGATGCACGAAAGTCCTCGTTCTGCGGCGAAGAGCGCCGCGGACATGCCCGCCATCCCGGCGCCGATCACGGCGACGTCGTAGCTGTCCTGCCGTGCGTCTGTCATGGCGCCAGACCGGCCGCTGCGTCGGCGTTCGGCGCAGTGCGCGGCGCGTCGTGCATGCCGGCGTTGGGTAGCTCCTCCCCGAAGAGGCCGCAGTGCAGCGCCTCCATCAGTTCGGCCTGCGCGAGTTGCTCGCCCCACAGGACCGCGCGCTGGCCGCGCCAGCGCTCGCCGAAGAAATCGAGAATCTCGGCGAGGCCGCGCTGCGCCTCGAAGTCGCCCCGGTTATAGAGGTGGGCCGCGGTGCGCACCGCGCAAAAGCCACCCTGGCAGGCACCCTTGCCGATGCGACTGCGTAAGCCAATGTCCGTCAGCGTCGGTGTGTCGCCGGCTGAGCGCAGCGCGGCGTAGATGGCATCGACGGCGCTGCCCGACACCATCTCGCACTCGCACAGCAGCGTGTCGTGCACCCCGTGGGAACGCATCCACGCGCGCGCGGAGCGGCCCGGCTCTGTCCCCCCGCATTCCGCGGCCGGGGGCAACGGCGTCGTGGCAGTGACGCAGGGACGCGTCACACCAAGGCGCCGGCAGACCAGGTCCGCGGCGCGCTCGGCCATCAGCCGGCAGGTGGTGAGCTTGCCCCCGGTGATCGTCGCCAGGTTGTCCAGACCATGGTTCTCGTGGTCGAACAGGGCGAAGCCGCGCGAGACGGCGCGACCGTCGGCGATGCCCGCAGAGCCGACCAGCGGACGCACGCCAGCGTAAGCTCGAATGAAGCGCGTCGTCGCTAGGACCGGCAGCATGCGCGCGGCCTCCTCGATGATCAGGTCGACTTCGGCCGTCGTAGGATGAATAGCGTCCAGGGCGTCGACGTGCGTCGAAGTCGTGCCGACGATCGAGACCGTGCCGCCCGGCATCATGATGTCAGCGTTGCCGGGCGAGCGCAGACGATTCACGACGCGGCTGGCGAGGCGTTGATGCGTGACCAGCAGCGTTCCCTTGGAATACGTCATCTCGATGGGCGCGCCGGCGAGCAGCGCCACCTCTCGTGCCCAGGCTCCCGCCGCATTGACAACCTGTGCAGCCTCGATGCGCACGTCTTCGCCGCCGCTCAGGGAACGAACCCGCACGGCGCGGACCCGTCGAGCGTCGCGCTCAAAGCCGACGACACGAGTGTGCCGCATCAGACGCGCGCCCAGGTTTCGCGCCTGGGCCATGCTCTCCAGGGAGAGCTGGAACGGATCGATCGACGCGTCGGGCACCTCGAATACTGCGATCGCACGGTCCGAGAGCGCCGGTTCCAGCGCGCGTGCCGTAGCAACGTCTACTGCGCGCGCGCTGATTCCAGATCGAGCGCAATGCGACGGGAAGTCGGCGATGTAGCGTTCGTCGTCCCCTTGCACCGCGACGAAGTAGCCGCCGGTGTCCTGGATCGTGTGCGCCGCCATGCGCTTGAGGATCTCGCCCTCGGAGCGGCACTCCATCGCCGCCGCCCGGTCGCCGGCGACGTAGCGCGCGCCGCTGTGCAGCAGCCCGTGATTGCGCCCCGAAGCGCCGGCATTGATGTCGTGCCGCTCGATGAGGATGCAGTCGACGCCGCGCAGCGCAAGGTCGCGCGCCAGCGCCGTGCCGGTGACGCCGCCACCGATAATCAGGACCTGGGTCTGGATGAAAGATAAGAAATTCAAACCTGCCTCTTTTCGCACGCATGGCCGATCGCAATGCTCCGGCGCTGGTTAGATGGTAAGACGCCGCATGCGGCCGCGCCAACGTTATTTCGCCCCGCAGGTGCGCCGCCCGCCCTTCACGCTTGAGCACGCTGCCGCAGCGCCTGCGCCAGGTAGTCGACGCACGCGTCGACCGTGCCGAGCTTTCCGGCATCGGCTTCCGGAACATCCACTCCGAATTCCTTGTGCAGTGCGATCAGGACGGTCTTGACCATGTGGATCGATCTCCTCGCGGCGCGGACATTGCGCTGCCTGCATCAAACTCGCACGTCGCGACACTCAATATCAAGCGAATGCCATGCCGCGCTTTCGCTCGTGGATTGGCTTCGGCCAGAATTTAAATGCGAGCTCATACCGCGCTTTTACTTTGCGCCTGTCACGCTGGGCGGTTGTTGATTATTGTCAAGCGGGCGCGGCAGTGCCGTTGTTCGATCTTCTGCGGAATTTGCGGCGCAGGAAATCGCGCGCATGCGATGGCACTACGCGGTGTACGCGACGTCACAAGCTCAATTCTATGCACACCGTGTCTGCTTCTCCGGGATCGCTATGCCTTTTGAATCCGAGTTGGCGCGCGAACTTGAGCATCTTGTAATTGGTCGCGAGCACTATGCCCTGCATGGTCTTGAATCCGCGCGCGCGCGCCGCATCTTCGAGCGCGATCATCAGGAGTCCTGCCACGCCGCTGCCTTGCCAGGCATCATCGACGGCAATCGCGAATTCGCATGCGCCGGCGCTGTCGGTGGCTTTGTAGCGTGCCACCCCGATCTCGACTTCCCTGCCTTGTTCCATGATCGTGGCGACGAAGGCCATGTGCCGGTCGTAATCGATTTGGGTAAATGCCTTGAGCTTGTCCAAGGACAGTTCCCGCAGCGATGCCATGAAACGGAAGTAGCGGGAATCACTGGAGAGGCGGCGCACGAAATCCTGCTCCATGGCGGAATCCTCGGCGCGAATTGGACGTATGGTTACGCGCGTGCCATCCGACAACGCGCGCTGGCGCACGAGGTGCTGAGGATAGTCTGCCATGCCTTCGCTCCAGCGTCCCGATTCAGTCGTGTTGCATGCCAGAGATCTGCATACCTTGTCCGTCCGAGGTGAGTAGGGGACAGAGCCCGTTGATCAAACGCGGCGTGGCATCAAGACCCGGCCCTGCTGGCCAATGTAATTGCTCAGTAGACGAGCTATTTGATCGCGATCAAGAAAACGGGGCAGAACGGATTTGCCGCGTCTCGAAACCCCATGCAAACCCCGCGTGACAGCGCGCGGTACGAGGTTCGGCTTCGAACCAGCTGCAAGGTGAATTCTGCAGCAGGCCGATCCAGGGAAGCATGAGGGGCGATATCGCCTAATTGCTTCGAACTCTTAGACGACAGTTAAGCCCTGCCCGGCCTCCATGGTGCCGATGCGGCAGGCTGCGCCAAAACCATGCTTCGCGAACTCGGACAGCACCTGCGCCTCGGTATCGGCTGCACAGGCTATGAGCAGCCCACCGCTGGTCTGCGGGTCGGTGATGAGCGCGCGATGCCAATCGGGCGCTCCCGCGGGAAGGCGAACTTCGCGACCGTAGCTATCCCAATTGCGAGCGGTCGCGCCGGTCACGGTGCCCTGCTCCGCCCAATGCCGCGCCTCGTCGATGATGGGCAGATGGTCGAAGTGCACGCTGGCGCCAAGTCTGGAGCCGCGGCAGATTTCCAGCAGGTGCCCCGCCAGGCCAAAGCCGGTGACATCGGTCATCGCGTGCACACCTGGCAGTTCGCCCATTGCCGTGCCGGGCGTATTGAGCTGGGTGGTGGCGGCGATCATCTGCGCGTAACCGGCATCCGTCAGCTTGCCCTTTTTCAGCGCGGCAGAAAGTATGCCGACGCCCAAAGGCTTGCCCAGGATCAGGACATCGCCTGCCTGGGCGCGATCGTTGCGCTTGATCCGTTCCGGATGCACCAGCCCCAGACCGACCAATCCGTAAATTGGCTCGAGCACGTCGATGGAATGCCCGCCGGCAATCGGTATCCCGGCCGAGGCGCACACGGACTCGCCGCCCGCGAGGATTCTCCGGATCACTTCCACCGGCAGCTTGTCGAGCGGCATGCCGACGATGGCGAGCGCCATGATCGGGTGGCCTCCCATGGCGTAAATGTCCGACAGCGCGTTGGTCGCCGCGATGCGCCCGAAATCGTAAGGGTCGTCGACGATAGGGGTAAAGAAATCGGTGGTTGCAACCAGCGCCTGGCTGTCATTCAAGCGGTACACGGCCGCATCGTCGCTCGATTCGGTGCCGACCAGCAGTTCCTTGGGCAGGTTGCGCATGGGCGTGTCTGCCAGCAATTGCGTAAGCACCCCAGGCGCAATCTTGCAGCCGCAGCCGCCGCCATGCGAAAACTGGGTCAGGCGAAAAGTGGCATCTGCGGCTATGTTCATGGCGGCGGGACTCCGTTGGGAAGCGTTGTTTGCGTGTAAACTTAGTAGTGATACTCATGCATGCAGCCGCGCGCTGGATTCGTCGCGGCCCATCCTGGAATTTCGTGAAATTTCCAAGCATTGTAACCGTAGCACAGCTGGCCGAGTTTGACGAGGTCATCGACGTGCGCTCGCCCTCCGAATTTGCCAAAGACCACGTCCCGGGTGCGACCAACTGCCCGGTGCTTGACGATGCCGAGCGCGCTGCAATCGGCACCATGTACGCGCAGGTTTCGCCTTTCTCATCGAAGAATACGGCCATTTCCTCGACCACCCGCGCGATCTGAAGATGAAGCTCGATATGCTCAATGACCTGCACAGCAAGGAAACCATCGCGCGCTGGATGGATCAGGTGGAGCAGCGTCGTTGGATCGATCTGGTCGCCGATCTGCTGCAGAATCACTACGATCCGGCCTACCGCCGGGCCACGCTCAAGAATTTCGCGCACCTGCACGACGCATTCGTGCTCAGGCCGGAAAAGCTGGATTTCGCGTCGCTCGGACAAATGGCCGCGCTGCTGGTTTCAGGCGAGCAAGCCTGAGCGCTCCGCAGCGGTAATTGCGGCTGTAGTCGATTACCTAAAGCTTCCAACCCGGCTTGATCTTATTGAGAACATTATTCGCCTCTGCGAGATCACCGTCAGCCTTGGCCTTGACCGTTATCCGAACCTCTATCTGAGGATCCATATCGACGAGCGGCTTCGTCAATGCATGAATTTGTTCGGCAAGGTCTGGATTTCGCCGATGCTCAGGATAGCCAATCGAGAAGGCTCGGTACCTCCTGAAAAACGCTGGCATTCCCGTAGAAGATAAGCCAGAGCCCGCTATCGTGAATTGCCCTCGATACCGCTTTTTTGACAATCGCGTAGTCAACCTTTGGAATCGGTCGCACTTCTGGTGGATATCTGGTGGATAAACTCGGGATATCTGGCACCAGGCAAGTCGGCATTAGCGTGAGAACTTTACAAAGTCAATAATTAGTAGATTTATTAGTTGACAGTTGTGTTTTGCTCGGTTATAAAGTGCAAATACGTCAAGGTGCGAGATGGAGAATGGCTGAGAACGAAGTTTTGGACGTGGGAAATCGTCGTCACTACCGGCGGTGGCGCGAAGCGCTTGCTGACCCTAGTCGCAACCCCACAGAGGAATCCAAACTTTTGGCACAGGAGATCTTGCTTCTTCTCAAGAATAACCTTCGCCGTAAACCGCTCTTTGCAGTATTGAAAGTTGAAAGCTTGCGGCTCGGATCCGCACTTTCAGTCCCCCATTCTCGAATCACGACAGACAAGTGGCGATTTCGACGTCCCAAAGCGTAGCTGAGGAAAACGAGGTATTGCCATGAAGTATGAAAGCATTGACATTGCGGGTCTTGCTGAACGGCTCACTGCAGCGAGAAAGGCGGCCGACTTGACGCAGGAGGCGGCTGCAAACCATTTGAATATGAGCCGACCGACTTACATTGCCATAGAGAAGGCGGCTCGTCGTCCCAGGCCGGAAGAGCTGGTGAAGCTTGCGCAGCTTTACAAAGTGCCGCTGAACAAGCTGCTTCGCGCTGATGCACGACCGCAACAAATGCGCCCCCATTTGCGCTCGGTCCTTGACGTTTCCGCGGATGGGGGACAGGAACTGGCGGTCGCTGTCGAACTGCTTTCCGCTTATATCGACGACTATCAGTATCTGGAAAGCTTGGTTAATGCCAACGCGGTTTCGCATTTTCCACCCCCGGTGCGAATTGCTCCCGGACCAATCGAGCGGTTTGCAGAACATTGCGCGCAGGAAGAGCGGGCCCGGCTGAATCTGGGTGCGCATCAGCCGATCTACACGCCGCGCAAGGTTCTGGAGGAGGCAGGACTCCATGTGTTTGTCGACAAACTTGACTCGAACCTCGCTGGGCTCTATGTGTTCGTGCCGGGATTCGGTTACTGCATTCTGGTCAATCGCGCTCACCCCAGGGAACGGCAGCACTGGACAATTGCGCATGAGTACGGCCATTTCCTCATGGATCGGGATCGGCCCGGCGTGGATTACCTTAAGCCAATGCAGCGCAAACCCGAAGGGGAGCGGTTCGCCGACGCGTTCGCTGCCGCCTTCCTGATGCCCGAGGCAGGAGTTCATCGCCGTTTCTATGAGGAGGTGGAGCGCACTGGAGACTTCAAGGTAGGCGGCCTGTGTCACATGGCGGACTACTTTGCCGTCTCGCTGATGGCGATGGCGCTGCGCCTCGAGTCACTCGGTCTTATCCCTCGTGGCAGTTGGGATCGGATAAGTGAGTCGCGCGTGCCAGTTCGGGCCTTGAAGCAAGAGGCTGGCATCTATGCGTCGCATGATGATGACTCGGCCGAACCTTATCCACAGCGATACAAGTTACTGGCAGTCCAGGCGTTCGTGGATGAGAAGATCACCGAGGGACAGTTGGCAAAGCTTTTGCGTTGTTCGCGAATTCAAGCGCGAGAAATTGTCGAGCAATGCTCGGAAACCGCTGATGACGGCAATGGAACGCAGTCTCTGGTGCCGCTCTCGCTTACGCACTCTCTGCTGTCTGATATTGCAGCATAGGTGCGGATGGATGATCACGTCATTGATTGCTGTTCGTTGATCAACCTTTACGCAGGTTGGGGTGGGCTAAAGGAACTGCATGATTTTCGCTGGACCTGGCATATCTGCGCGGCCGTGCTCGATGAGGCTGAATTCACGCGCGAGTTCGGTCCGGATGGCACCCCTCAAATGGTTTCGCTCGACATGAAGTCGCTGACTCAGCTTGGCCTATGGCTTCCGGCGCGCCCGGAAACAGAGGAAGAGATTGAGGACTATGTGAATTTCGCCACGGAAGTCGATGATGGCGAGGCGCAGGCGCTAGCCATCGCAAAGCATCGCAGCTTCGTGCTCCTCACCGATGATCGCAAGGCTGCCAAGGTTGCCGAGCGGCCTGATGTTGCCGTGCGTACGACATCAACGCCGAACCTACTTCAATCTTGGGGGCAGCTGGACCCCAGAAACGAGGCGCGGCTGCATGAAGTCGTAGGGCGCATTGCAGTGTTGGCACGGTTCAGTCCGCATAAGGACTCCCCAGACTATGCATGGTGGGGGCGGTACATTCAGGCCTAAGAAGTCTTGCGATGCAATATTTCAATGGAAACCGGAAGCGAGACAGAATCTCTCCGCGCCCGACTCGAACGTCGCGGTCCCGTCGGTCCAGCCAGATTTCCAGCGCAGACTACGCCGACGCAGTCTCGGCGATCAACGCTACCGGCTGATAGGTGGTGAGCGTAGGCACATCCGGCGCCACGTGCATGAGCCGCGCGCCGAGATCCATCACCACCGACGCCACGGTCTCGATGCGCATTTCCGCCGGCAGCGACGGATCGGGCCGGCGGCAAATCGACAACAGCCCGTCGGACTCGTCGCGCAGCGCCGACTCCAGATCCTCCGGCGAGAACTTGCCCGCATGGCCGCGCACGAATGCGGTGATGCGCGCAAGGCGCGGCACGCTCGAGAGGCTGGGCGCGAGCGATGCCTGGCGGCTTGCCGCCTCGGACGCGAGGAAATGGTTGGTGTGGCACAGCGCCGCCCCTTCGCCTTGCACGAGCGCGAGGCCGCGCGGGGACAGCTCCAGCGCCGCGGTTGCGCCGGAGGCATCGGCGCAGAGCACGTTCGAGGAAGCACCGAAACCGAGCTTGGCCGAGTATGCGATTGCGTCGGCCACGCTGGCGCAATCGAGCAGCGCGCGCAGCAGCACGTGCACCGGCACGCCGGCGCGGCTGCCGTCATCGCAGGAACGCAGGATATTGAGACACACGCCGAAGCCGCTCTCATTCAAACCGATCTTGGCCAGCATGCCCGCCTCGGTGAGCGTAACAAACGCGGCGCCGTCGGGCTTGCGCTGGCGCACCAGTATCAGCGCCTCGCGCTGCGCGCCCAGCCAGTCCCAGTTCTGCGCCAGCAGCGTCGTGCCGGTCGTGCTCGACCCGGGATTTACCGCGAGCGCGGTACACTCGCCCCAGTCGGGCACGCCGCCTGTCGTGTTGGCGGCGTCTATCTTCTTCCAATCGGCGTGCGCTTCGCCCGGATAGGTGGGCGGGATGATTTCGGTGCGCGCATTCAGCGCCAGGATTTCGTCGACTGGGCGAGCGGCGCCTGCGGCGATGCCCTCGATCTCGGCGAGGAACGCGGGGCCAAGATCGCTGATCACTTCGCGATAGCCTGCTCCCAGTCTTTGCGCGCGCCGCCAGTCGATGCCGCAGTAGGCGAACAGCTTGGCGTAGGTGGCGATCGAGCGCTCGATGCGCTTGCGTGCCTGGACGCCCTGCGCCCTGCCACGCTCGTAGGGCGAACCTGAAACGTCGATGATCGGAAACATGCCTACCTCCTTATTGCGACGACCCCCGGATGTCAGCCGCGAGGGCCGCACCATACACGCATTCAAGCCGGTCCGGCCGCCAGTGCATGCTACGATTTCCCATGGTCCGGTACTATACTTAGATCGGTGAGAGGCAATTTCGGAATTTGCGAAATAGTCCCTGCTCTCGGGAACCATGAGGGAATATACGCCCTCATAGTGAAATTGAGTTGGCATAGCGAGGGGCGCATGCGCATCCGCTTTATCGCGGCTGGTTTCGTGGCGGCGCTCGCCGCGCCAGGATCGCTTTATGCCCATGACACGCTCGAGGGCGTCATCGAGGCCAAGGATCTGATCTGCCAATTCCACAACACCGGCGCACCGCGCAGCATGCTGCGGCAGATGGTCGAAGGCGAGCGCTTCGATATGCTGCAGGTGATCGAAGGGATCGACCCGGCTTCGGGCCGCGCACGCTCGGTTTCGAGTAACCGTGTGGGGACGAAGGGCTTGCGCTACTACAAGACAGCGACCGCGGTGCATTTTGTGCAGGATCTGGGCGAGAGCGTAGTCGTCACTACTCTCACCGGCTGCGAGAAATGGGGACAAAAGGGGGGAGAAGCGCTATGCGTGCGCTATCGCGCGCTCAATTCGTGGCATTTCGACGTGTCGGTGCATCGTGACCCGGACGCGGCGTTTGGCAAGCTCGGCACCAGTTCGTACTATGGCTCGTGCGAGCCTTGGTATCTAAACGGCGTCACCACCGTCGAGCGCGCGCCCCAATCCCTGGGGCTTTCCGGGCGCCCGTAACCGGGGCTTGGCAGCCGCAAACTCGGCCCTACAGTCCGCCCAGGACCTTGATATGCGCTACCACGCCGCGCGCCAGCGCTGACAAATTGTAGCCGCCCTCCAGCATCGAAACGATTCGACCTTCGGCGTACTTGTCAGCAATCGCCTTGATCTCGCGCGTGACCCAGGCGTAGTCCGCATCCACCAGCCGCAGCATCGCCATGTCATCCTCGACATGGGCATCGAACCCGGCGGAAATGAATAGCATCTGCGGCCGAAACGCCTCCAGTGCGGGCAGCCATTGGCCGGTCACAGCCTCACGGAACGCCTGACTGCCGGCGCCCGCCGGCAAGGGCACGTTGACCATGTTCTTGGCAGGGTTCTCGGTCCCGCAATAAGGGTAGAACGGGTGCTGAAACGTGCTCACCATCAGCATGCGCGGGTCATCGCTGAATATGTCCTCGGTGCCGTTGCCATGGTGCACGTCGAAATCGACGATGGCGACGCGCGCGAGTCCATGCTGCTCCAGCGCATGCTTCGCGGCGATGGCGACATTGTTGAACAGGCAAAAACCCATGGCCCGATTGCGCGTCGCGTGATGTCCCGGTGGCCGCACGCTGCAAAAAGCATTATCTGCCTGCTTCGCGAGGACCAGGTCGGTGGCGAGCACCGCGGCGCCGGCTGCGTGTAGCGCAGCATCCCAGGAGTGCTGGTTCATGGCGGTATCCGGATCCAGATGGACTGTGCCGATAGTCGGTGCGCTGCTGCGGATATGACTGATGTACTCCATCGTATGCACGCGCGCGAGGCTACTCACCGCTGCCGCCGGCGCCTGATGATGCGCGAGGTGCTGCCCGACGCCCGAGGCAATCAGCTGGTCCTCGATCGCGTCCAGCCGCTGCGGACATTCCGGATGGTGAGTGCCCATGTAGTGCATGCGGCAAATCGCATGGGTGATGAAAGCCGTGGCCATTTACCGTCACACCAAGATTGATCTTGGTGAATATTAGCCGAAATCCACGTAAGATGACGAATACATTGTAGAAAACCCGTGACTCTTGGTACGTCGGTATTCCCGCGCATGCGGTGCTGCAGCCAGGTGTTAACGGGATGAACGACGGAGAAGCCGATTGCTGCTACGCGCCGAAAGCAAATTCGCCCCACGCGATTCGTCCATTCATCGCGTCATCGCCGATGCGGGCAAGATCATCCTAGGCAAGGACCGGCAGATACGGCTGGCCGTGGCGTGCCTGTTGGCCCGCGGCCACCTTCTGATCGAAGACTTGCCCGGGGTGGGTAAGACCACGCTCGCGCACACGCTGGCAAAACTCCTGGGGCTCGATTTCCAGCGCATATCGTTCACCAGCGATCTGCTGCCGGCGGACATCATAGGCGTGTCCATATTCGATCGGGACAGCGGCAGCTTCAAGTTCCATCCCGGCCCGATCTTTTCGCAGTTGATCCTGGCCGACGAGATCAACCGTGCCACGCCGAAGACGCAAAGCGCCCTGCTCGAGGCCATGGAAGAGCACCAGGTTACGGCAGAGAGCGAGACGCGGCCGCTGCCGGAGCCCTTTTTCGTAATCGCCACGCAAAACCCCTCGCATCAGGTCGGCACGTTCCCGCTGCCGGAGTCACAACTCGATCGATTCCTCATGCGCATCGAACTCGGCTATCCTGACCGCGACGCCGAACGCGCACTGCTGCAGGGCAGCGAGCGTCGCAGTCTGGTGGCCACGCTCGATCCTTGTCTTGGGCCGGGTGAACTGATCGAACTGCAGGCCAGCGCCGCGCGGGTGCATGCATCGTCAGCGCTACTCGACTACATCCAAGCCATCGTCGAGCATACGCGCCGCGCGCCCGAATTCGCGAATGGCATGTCGCCGCGCGCGGCTCTTGGAGTGTTGCATGCCGCTCAGGCCTGGGCCATGCTGGACGGTCGCGATAAAGTGCTGCCGGAAGATGTACAGGCGATCCTGCCCGGCGTTGCCGGACACCGGCTGGCGCCCGCGCACGAAGGCGCGCGCAAGCGCGCCGCCGAAGTTACCGCCGCCCTGATCGAGGCGGTGCCGATTCCTTGAAGACCTTGCCCGGCGCAGCGGCACAGGGTAGAGGCCAGTGAACGCGATACTGCAAGGCATACTGCAACGCTCGCAGTTCTACAACGCGTTCTTCGGGCCTCGCGTCCCCGAGCCCGGCCCCATCTACCTCGAGCAGCGGCGCGTCTACATTCTGCCCACGCGTGCCGGCCTCGCCTTTTGCCTGGCGTTGCTGGTGATGCTCATCGGCTCGATCAATTATAACCTGTCACTCGGCTACATCCTTACGTTCCTGCTGGCGAGCATGGGACTGGTCGCGATACTGCACACCTTCCGCAATCTGGTGCATTTACACATCACGCCCGGCCGCGTGGAACCGGTATTCGCCGGCGAGATCGCCTGGTTCGAACTTTTGGTCGAGAACCGCGCGGCCTACGATCGATGTTCCATCCTGTTCTGGCGTCAGGGCAAGGCGACGCCGTGCGACGTTGCGTCTGCGCGGGGGGCCACGGTGAGTGTTCCGGCAACGGCGCTAAAGCGCGGCTGGCTCACGCCGGGGCGCATTACCGTGGACACGCGCTTTCCCATCGGATTGCTGCGCGCGTGGAGCTATATTCAGCCGGACATGCGCGCTCTGGTCTACCCCAAGCCCGCGGACGCACTGCTGCCTCTGCCCGAGCCCTCGGGCGGCACCGGCGCGAGGCGCGCCGCCGGAGGCGGCAGCGACGATTTCGCCGGGCTGCGGCCGTATCAAGCGAGCGATTCGCCGCGGCACATACACTGGAAGGCCGTCGCCCGTGGACAGGGGCTGCAGACCAAGGTATTCGGCGGTCGGGCCAACGCCGAATTGTGGCTGGACTGGAATCTGCTTCCCGCAGACATCGGCATCGAGGCGAAGCTGTCGCGCCTGACCAACTGGGTCCTGCAAGCCGACCGGGAGGCTCTGCGTTACGGCTTGCGCCTGCCGGGGCTCGCGCTGCAGCCTGACACGGGCGACGCGCACCGGCTCGCCTGCCTGCGCGAGCTCGCGCTCCATGACCTCTAATCCCGCCATACAGTTTCGTCATCTGCTGTGGCTGCTCGCAGGCCTCGCGCTGGTGGTCGCGCCGCACACACCGCGCCTGCCCTGGTGGCTGAATCTAATCGCACTGATCCTCGTCATCTGGCGCATCTATCTCGGCTGGCGCGAACTGGCGCTGCCAAAGAAATGGCTGCTGGCGTTGTTCGTACTCGGGGGCGTTTTCAGCGTCTATTTTACATATCGCACCATCTTCGGCCGTGATTCCGGCGTTGCGCTGTTGGTGCTGTTCCTGTCGCTCAAGCTGCTCGAGATGCACGGCCCGCGCGATGCCATCGTACTCATTCTGCTCAGTTACTTTCTCGCGCTCACGAATTTTTTCTATTCCCAGACCATACCGACCGCGGGGCTGATGTTCGCCGCGGTACTGGTCAATAGCGCAAGCCTGGTGAATTTCGCCGCGAACGGGCGCGAACTGCGCGCCAATCTGAAAACCGCGGCCGTGCTGCTCGCGCAGGCCGTTCCGGTGATGCTCATCTTGTTCTTCCTGTTCCCGCGAGTGCAGGGACCGCTGTGGGGGCTGCCGCAGGACGCGTATAGCGGCGTCACCGGATTGTCGAACTCGATGTCGCCGGGACTGATCAGCAGGCTGTCGCAGTCCGATGCCATCGCATTTCGCGTCAAATTCGAAAAGGCGCCCCCGCCGCGTCCGCAGTTATATTGGCGCGGACCTGTTTTTTGGCATTTCGACGGCCGCACCTGGCGCCCGGGCGATTTCCGCCCATTCGGTCAGATCAAGTTCGAGGCGAGCGGCGCCCCCTACGATTATGAAGTCACGCTGGAACCGCACAACTACAATTGGCTGTTCGCACTGGAGCTCGCTTCCAAGGTTCCACCCAACGCGAGCATCACCACCGATTACCTGCTGCTAGCGCGCACCGCGGTGCGCAACCGCGTGCGCTACGATATGCGCTCTTACACCAATTTCACGACCCGCGACGATGACGATGCGAGCGAGCTCAGAGCGGGACTGCAATTGCCGCGCGGCTTCAATGCGCGCACGCGCCGGCTCGCGCAGGAATGGGCGGGCAGCCTTGGCACCGATGCCGCCATCGTGCAACGGGCATTGCGTTATTTCCGCGAGGAGGGCTTCGTCTACACGCTGGAACCGCCGCTCCTCGGCCGCGATTCAGTGGATGAGTTCCTGTTCGGCAGCAAGCGCGGCTTTTGCGAACATTACGCGTCGAGCTTCGTGTTCCTGATGCGCGCCGCTGGCCTGCCGGCACGCGTGGTTACCGGCTATCAAGGCGGCGACATCAATCCGGTGGACCAGTACATGATCGTGCGCCAGTCCGATGCGCACGCCTGGGCCGAGGTATGGCTCAAGGGCCGCGGCTGGGTGCGCTTCGACCCCACGGCAGCCGCGTCGCCGGTGCGCGTCGAAGCGGGCGTCGCCGCAGCCGTACCCGCGACCGATCCGCTGCCGCTGATGGCGCGCACCAGCTTGATCTGGCTGCGCGAATTGCGCTATAGCTGGGATGCGCTTGCCAACAAGTGGAACCAGCTGGTATTGGGCTACAACCCGGAGCGCCAGCGCGAATTCCTCACGAGCTTCGGCATGAACGAGCCAAGCTGGGAGAACATGGCGCTGACGCTTTTTTGGGGCGTACTCGGGCTGCTCGTAATGCTCACTGCGTGGCTGCTGCGGCGCATCCGCACCAGCGACCCGGTGCAACGCCTGTGGCTGCGCTTTTGCGCGAAACTCGGGCGCAAGGGCAATCCGCGCTCGCCGCACGAAGGGCCGGCCGATTTCGTCGCGCGCGCAGCCGCTCGCTACCCGCTACAGGCAGAGCGCATTCGCGCCATAGGCGAGCGCTACATCGCGCTGCGCTACGGCGAATTGAACGATGCGCGCATGCTGGCCGAGCTGCGCGTGCTGGTGCGGGAGTTGCACGTTTGAGCCGGATCGCGCGTCTTCTTCTGCTGCTCCTCGCAGTCGCGCTCGGCGCTGCGACGCGCGCGTATGCCGCCACGCCCTATCCACAGCGCCAGGCGGTGCGCCAGTTTATCGCCGAGATGGTGGACAAGCACGGCTTTGTCGAGCACGAACTCAGCAGGCTGTTTGCGCGCGCGCGCTTTCAGCCTGCCATCATCAAGGCCATCACCCCGCCCAAGGAAGCGCACGCCAGGTCCTGGCAGGCCTATCGGTCGCTGTTCCTTACGCGCGAGCGTATCGAAGCGGGAATCGAATTCGGCGAACGGCACCGCGAGGCGCTCGCGCGCGCGACCGTGCGCTACGGCGTGCCCGAAGAAATCATCGTCGCCATCATCGGCGTGGAAACCGTGTACGGACGCAATGTGGGCAGCTACCGCATCATCGACGCTCTGTCGACCCTCGCCTTCGACTATCCGCCCCGCGCCGAGTTTTTCCGCGGCGAATTGGAGAATTTCTTGCTGTACGCGCGCGAGGCAGGCATCGACGTACTCGGACTCAAAGGCTCCTACGCCGGCGCGATCGGCATTCCCCAGTTCATGCCCGGCAGCTACCGCCGCTACGCGGTGGATCACGACGGCGACGGCAGGCAGGATCTTTCCGGCAGCTTCGCCGACGCCATTGGCAGTGTCGCCAATTATCTTTATGCGCATGGCTGGGAGAGCGACCAACCGGTGGCCTTGGCTGCACGCGTGGAGGGCGAGAATTACCGCAAGCTGCTCGACGCCGGGATCAAGCCGACTTATCGCTGCGGCGACCTTGCCGAGTTCGGCGTCAAAACCGAGCTTGAGGCCAATGCGGACGCGCCCTGCGCGCTGATCGAACTGGAGACCCCGGGCGCAGCGAGTGAATATCTCGTCGGCCTGGGCAACTTCTATGTGCTGACGCGCTACAATCGTTCCAGCCTGTACGCTAGCGCGGTGCTCGAACTGGCGCGAGCTGTCAAATTAGGAGATCGACCCAAATGAGCGCGACAATGCTAGCGATACGCCAGGCTACGCGCGCGGACGTGCCGCTGGTGCTCGCATTCGTCAAAGAACTGGCCGATTACGAAAGGCTGACGCACCTGGTCGTAGCAACGGAAGAAATCATCGCGGAAGAGCTGTTCGGACCGAAAAGCCATACAGAAGTCCTGCTCGGCTACAGCGCAGCGGAACCGGTGGCCTTTGCCGTCTATTTCCACAATTTTTCCACCTTCCTCGGCAGGAAAGGCTTGTACCTGGAAGACCTGTACGTGCGTCCCGCGCACCGGCGCCGCGGCTACGGCCGCGCCATGCTGCTGCGCGTGGCGCGCATCGCGTTTGAGCGCAACTGCGCTCGCCTGGAGTGGTCGGTGCTTGACTGGAACGAACCGGCAATCTCTTTCTACGAGCGCCTCGGCGCGACCATCATGCACGAGTGGAAGCTTACGCGCGTCACCGGCAGCGCGCTCGAGAAGCTGGCGAAGATGGAATAGACGCCGCTACTGCAGCTGAGCCAAGCCTTGCAAGTTGCTGCGGACAACGCGACAATTCGCGCTTTGCGCATAAAGACATCGCCACATGAAAGAGAGCGGTTCAGGCCGCCGGGGACCGCGCATCGTCGTGCGCCGCTCCGGCATCCACGGGCGCGGCGTTTTCGCCCGCCGTCTCATCCGCGCGGACGAAACGGTATGCGAATACAAAGGCGAGATCATCAGCGAAGCGGAGATCGCGCGCCGCTACCCGGAAAACATGCAAGGCGTGAACCACACCTTCGTGTTCGGCGTCGAATTCGATCGCAACATCGATGGCGGAGCCAAGGGCAACATCGCGCGTTGGATCAACCACTGCTGCAGCCCGAACTGCGATACCTTCGAGAATGACAAACGTATCTATGTGCGCGCGATCCGGGACATCCGGTCGGGCGAGGAACTCTCCTACGACTACGCTATCGAAGCGGGCGAGCGGCTTACGCAAGAGGTGAAAGCGCGCTGGCCGTGCTGGTGCGGAGCGAAAACATGCCGCGGAACCGTGCTCGTGCCGACACCGAAGCCACGAAAGAAGAGAGCCAAGCGCGGCCGCGCGTGAGCGCGCGGCGTCGCCTTGCGCAAGGATATGTAGTGCTTTCCACGTATGCATCGCCTTTGGCAGTTTTGTGCAAGAGTTCACAGCGTCGGGAAAAAGGTTTTGATATTCTGCGTCGATTGAAAATTCCTCGGCCGGGGAAGGTCAGCGTTGCCGGTTCCGTAACGGCAGCTATTTTGGACGATGGGGCGCAATGAGTTTTCGTCGCAACGATTACGATGTCAGCGCGCAGATCAACACCACCGATCCGCAGATGGTCAACCACGAGATTGACCGCATCTACCTCGAGCGCTATCCGGCCGCATCGCCGCGCTTGCTCGATCGCGCATTCCACGATCTGGCCCGCCTCTATCGCGGCGAGTTTCCTGGCTATTGTCCCTGCGATACCGCCTACCACGACAGGCAGCATGTCCTCGACGTGACCCTCGCCATGGCGCGCCTGATCGACGGCTACGAGCGCGCCCATGCCGGCGGGCAGACTTTCGGCGATTCGCTGTTTTGCTTGGGCGTGATCACGGCGCTGTTTCACGATGTAGGCTATTTGCGCAGGCTCAAGGACCACAAGCACAAGAACGGCGCCGAGTACACCCTGACCCACGTCTCGCGCGGATCGCGTTTTCTCAGAAACTATCTGCCGCAAATCGGCATGGCGGAAATGGCCGACGTCGCAGCCGAGCTGATCCACTTTACCGGATACGAAACCCCGGTGAACGCGATAAAGGTCCCTTCCCGCGCCTACAAATTGCTGGGAAGCCTGCTCGGTTCGGCCGACATCATCGCGCAGATGGCGGACCGCTGCTACCTGGAAAAATGCCGCGACCGCCTCTATCCTGAATTCGTCGCGGCCGGCATCGCGATCAGGCGCTCGACGGATGGCAGCGAGCAGGTGCAGTTCGCCTCGGGCGATGACCTGGTGATGAAGACGCCCGAGTTCTTCGACAAGGCAAGCAGGCGCCTTAACGTCGACCTGGGCGGCTGCTACGCCTACGCACAGCAACATTTCGGCGGACAAAATCTGTACCTCGAGGAAGTGAACAAGAATATCCACTTCGCGCAGGAAATGCGCGCGGACGGCGGCAGTTCGATGCTAAAGCGCAATCCACCCGATACGCTCAAGCAGGACGCCTGATAAGCGCGCGCGACCCGATTGGCGCAAGCCGCGTCGCTAACGAAGCCCTGAAAAATAAGCCCATGGCCCCGTTTTCCAATCCCCGTCTCGGTGATACGCCTCGGTCGAAAATCCAACGCCCGAGCGCTATCACAGCTTGCCTAAAGCAATTCTTCCTTCGACAGCCCGCGTCGGCGCAATATGCGGCGCAGCCGCCCCAGCGCCTCGAGTTGAATCTGGCGCACGCGTTCGCGCGTCATGCCCAGCCGCGCGGCCAGTTCCTGCAGCGTGCACACTTCCTTGCCGTTCAAGCCGAAGCGGCACTCGATGACCGTGTGCTGCTTTTCGTTGAGTTGTCCCAGCCATTGCCGCACCAACGACTCGATCTCCTGCGCCTGCAGTTCGACTTCCGGACCGACAACCTGCTCGTCTGAAATCGATTCCCCGATCGACAACATCGGGTCGATCTCCAGTGGCGTGTCGAGCGAAGCCATATGCTCGTTGTGGACGAACACGCTGCGCACCTCGTTCGGCGACTTGCCCAGCAGGTGCGCGATATCCTCGACGCTTGCCTCGCGCTCCGCATGCGATTCCAGATGGCGCTTGGCCCTCAGTACGAGATTGAGCTCCTTGATCACGTGCACAGGCAGCCGTATCGTTCGGGATTGGTTCATGATGGCGCGCTCGATGTTCTGGCGTATCCACCACGTGGCATATGTCGAGAAACGAAAGCCGCGCTCCGGATCGTATTTCTCCAGTGCGTGCATCAGCCCCAAGTTGCCCTCCTCCACCAGGTCCAGCAGCGGCACGTTGCGATTGAGGTAGTGCTTGGCGATGTTCACCACGAGGCGCAGGTTGCGCTCGATCATCTTTTGCCTTGCAGCGAAATCCCCTTGCGCGGCGCGGCGCGCATAGTGCAATTCCTCGTCGGGCGAGAACAGGGGATTCAGCCCGATCTCGTGCAGATAGATCTGGGTAACATCGGATAGAGCCTCGGCATCCGGCTCGGCTGTTTCGGACGAGGGCACGGGCGCGGCTTGCGCTTCGGCGTCTATTTCCTCTTCGCCAGGTGAAAAAGGCAGGGTCACGGCGGCGGCAGTAACTTGGCAGGATCGATCGGCTTGCCGAACTTGCGGATCTCGAAATGCAGCTTGGGCGCATCGGTGTCAGTATTGCCGATCTCCGCAATCTTCTGGCCCTTTACCACATTCTGCCCTTCTTTCACCAGGATGTCCCGGTTGTGGGCATATGCCGACAAATAGGTCTTATTGTGCTTGATGATGACGAGCTTGCCGTAACCGCGCAGCCCACTGCCGCTATAGACGACGCGACCCGGGCCGGACGCGAGGACCGGATCGCCGGGTTTGCCGGCGATATCCACGCCTTTGTTGGTCGCTTCGGAAAAACCGGCGAGGATCTTGCCGCGCGCCGGCCAACTCCAATCGACCTTGTCTTCATCATCCGCGCCGAAATCGGCCTTGGCGGCCGGTTCCTGCTTGGGGGCGGCTGACGGGGCCTGAGCCGGTTCAGGCTCGATCTTTGGCGCCGGTTTGGGAAGCGCGCCACCGCCCTGCATCAGCGCCAAGTTCTCCGCCGAATACGGCAGCTTGCGCGCGCGCGGTTCCGACTTGACCGCGCCCTGCTCCACCAGCGGCCGCACTGCGATCACACCCGGCGCCGTCACCGGAGTCACGGTCACCGTGGGTTCCTGCACTCCTGCCGGTGGCTTCAGTAGCAGCGCCTGCCCGACTTGGATCACATTCGGATTCTCGAGGTTGTTCCAAGCCGCGAATTCCTTGTAATCGAGCCCATGGTCGAGCGCAATGCTATAGAGGGTATCGCCACGCTTGACGATGTAGGAATCCGGGCGCGCTTCGGGCTCGGCTGGCGCAATCGGTCTGGCTGCGGGCTGCGGCGCGCGATCGATCACCGGCGCCTGCACCGGCCGGCTGGAACAGCCGGCAAGGACCAACCCCGCCACGGCGAGATAGCAAAGCAAAGCGGACAGATTCTTCACTCGACCCCCATCAGCAAGGGCACGAAACGGACCGTGTCCAGCGTGGTTTCACTGTAGCCCAAGCGGGTGCGTTCCACCACCCGCAATACCTGTTCGGCGGTACCGAAGGGCAAGATCATTCTGCCACCTGGCGCAAGCTGTTGCAAAAGCACTCTGGGCAACTGCGGGCTCGCGGCAGCGAGGATGATGGAATCGAATGGGGCGGCTTCGGGCAGGCCCAAATTGCCATCGCCGTGCTTCAGGCGCAGATTGGGCAGGCGCAGGCCGCGCAGGTTGGCGCGCGCCTTGGACAACAACGGCGCGATGCGCTCGACCGAATACACCTCGGTCGCTATCTGCGCCAGCACCGCGGCCTGATAGCCGCAACCGGTGCCAACCTCCAGCACCTTGCCCAGTTCGCGCCCGGCGCGCAGCGCCTGGATCATCCGCGCGACGACGTAGGGTTGGGAGATGGTTTGCGAAAAACCGATCGGCAAGGCCGTATCTTCGTAGGCGCGCGTCGCCAGGGCCTCTTCGACAAACAGATGGCGCGGCACCAGGTTGATCGCCGCCAATACGGTCTCGTCTGCAATTCCCTCCTTGCGCAGGCGTTCGACCATGCGCATGCGCGTACGTCGCGAGGTCATGCCGATGCCCTGCACCTGCGGGTGATTATGGCGGTTCATCGTTGCAGCCAACCGCGCAGAGCGGGAATCTGGCTTACATGCGTGAGGTCGACCTGCAACGGCGTCACCGACACGCGCATTGCCGCGACAGAGTAGAAATCGGTGCCTTCGCCCGCGTCCTGCGCGCCGCCGGCTGGACCTACCCAATAGACGGTTTCCTTGCGCGGATTGACTTCCTTGATCATCGGCTCCGACTTGTGGCGCTTGCCCAGGCGCGTGATCTCGGTGCCGCGCAGCTGCTCATAGGGTACGTCCGGAACATTGACATTGAGCAACACCGGCCCGGACACGGGTGTGCGCTGCAGCCGCTCGACCAGTTCCAGCGTCACCCGCGCTGCAGTGTCGAGATGTTTGCCCGCCTTGCTCGCAAGCGATACCGCGAGTGACGGAACGCCGAGCAGGTAGCCCTCGGTGGCAGCGGCGACAGTGCCGGAATAGATGGTGTCGTCGCCCATGTTGGCACCCAGGTTGATGCCGGAAACCACCATGTCCGGCAAGTGTTCGAGCAGGCCGGTGACGGCCAGGTGCACACAATCGGTCGGCGTACCGTTGACGAACAGGAATCCGTTGGGCGCGCGCTTGACCGACAGTGGCCGGTCCAGTGTAAGTGAATTGGAGGCGCCGCTGCGGTCGCGCTCCGGCGCGACCACGGCGATTTCAGCCACGCTTGCGAGCGCTTTGGCGAGCTTGGCCAGTCCGGGGGAAAAATAGCCGTCGTCGTTGCTGAGCAGGATGCGCATGTGTGGCGGATTATAAAGGACAGCGACCGATCTTGTACGCGGTCGGCGGCACGGCTGGCGCGGGCGCCTGCGCGTCCCCTCAATAGTTCCCGGGCACCAGGATCGCCGTGTTCACCTGCCTCACGTCGCGCAGCCCGCAAAAAGCCATGGTGATGTCGAGTTCATTCCTGATGATTTCCAGGCATTTAGTCACCCCTGCCTCTCCCAGCGCGCCCAAGCCGTAGACGAAGGCGCGTCCGATAAATACACCCTTGGCACCCAAAGCGAGTGCCTTGATCACGTCCTGCCCTGAACGAATGCCGCCGTCCATCAATACCTCGATCTTGCTGCCGACCGCGCGCGCGATCGGCTGCAAAGCATCGATTGACGAAGGTGCGCCGTCGAGTTGGCGCCCGCCGTGATTGGAGACGACGATCGCATCTGCGCCCGAGCGCGCGGCGATCTCCGCGTCTTCGGCGTCCATGATGCCCTTGAGTATCAACTTGCCGCCCCAGCGATCTTTGATCGATTTCACGTCGTCCCAGTCAAGGGTCGGGTCGAGCTGGCTTGCGCTCCATGCCGAGAGAGAAGTGAGGCTGTCGACCCCTTTTGCGTGGCCCACCACATTGCGAAAGGTACGGCGCTTGGTAGCCAGCATGCCCAGGCCCCAACGCGGCTTGGTGCTCATGTTCAGCATGTTGCGCAGGGTGATCTTCGGCGGCGCCGACAGACCGTTCTTTATGTCCCTGTGGCGCTGCCCGAGGATCTGCAGATCGAGCGTCAGCACCAGTGCCGAACATCCGGCCGCCTTGGCGCGGTCGATCAGGCGATTGATGAATTCACGGTCGCGCATTACATACAGCTGAAACCAGAACGGCGCGTCGGTATTCTCGGCAACGTCTTCGATCGAGCAGATGCTCATGGTGGAGAGCGTGAACGGCACGCCGAATTTCTGCGCCGCGCGCGCGGCCAGTATCTCGCCCTCGGCATGCTGCATCCCGAGCAACCCGACCGGCGCCAGCGCCACGGGCATCGCCACATCCAGCCCCGCCATCGTGCTCTTGAGGCTGCGGTTTTCCATGTTGATCGCGACGCGCTGGCGCAGTTTGAACTTGGCGAACTCGCTTTGGTTGGAGCGATAGGTGCCCTCGGTCCATGAGCCCGAATCGGCGTACTCGTAGAACATGCGCGGTACGCGTCTTTCAGCCAGAACACGAAGGTCTTCGACGCAGGTGATGGCGCTGGGCATCATGTCTCCGGATAAGCGGGAAAGATTCAGGCCATCCTAAGGCAAAGTGCAAGCGATTGCCAGAGCAGCGCAGAGCAATGCATAACGCGCAAGGCAATCGGCGCGCAATAGACAGCTCGGCGCCACTGCGGCGCGCCGTCACCTGCGGACCTGCCGCCGCGGTCAGCGGCTCCAGGTCGCCCGCAACAGGTTCTCCTCCTTGCTGTAATGCAGCTCGAGTTCGCCCTTGTAGGCGTTATGCAGCGCTTGTGCGATGTCGCGCGCGAGGTGCGGATCCGTCGTTGTGATCAGCATGCCGCCCGCCGTGTCTTCGATTGCCATGATCCGCTGCAGCGGGTGCTCCGCTTTTTCCTTCGTTTCGTGATTTCTGACCAAATGCAAAATATCGTCGCGGTGCTCCTGCGAAAATGTTCCTTTCAGCGCCACCACGCCCGCGGGGAAATGGTCGTGGATGCGATGGCAGGCGGGACAGCGCTCCTCATGCGCGCCGGCGGGCGCGGTTCCCCAAATCCAGCGCCCCTTTTCAAAAGTCGCGCCGCATTCGGGGCAGCGCGTCGGCTCGCGCAGCTTGCCCACTGCCTTGTAACTGTCGTGGTCAATTTCCTGCAGCAATTGCTCCCGGCCGATCGGTTGAAATCCCTTTCGTTCTGCTTTCATGATTGACCTCTCGTCGCTAAGAGTTCATTTCAAAATGAAGGGATATCCCCCAAGGGGACTTCCTTCGGGGCGTTCGCAAATATTGTCGGGTGCGCCGCTGGCGGGCGTTTGATATTGCGCAATATCCGCAGAAAAAGATCGCGCGGCGAGCGCACCAACGCCGCGGGCGAACAGATGCAAAGCGCCTCAGTTCAGACGTTCGAGCTCGGCCAGAATCTCTGCCGTGTGTTCGCCCAATGCGGGCGCCGGCCGCCAGAAACCGCCTGGGCTCTGCGACAGCCGCGGCACGATGTTATGCATCGGGATGCTGCCCAGGTCGCTGTCCTCGACTTCGACGATGACTTCGCGTCCGGTTACGAACGGATGCTCGAGCAGATCCGCCACCGAGCACACCGGCCCTACGGTAACGCCGGCTGCCTCGAACAGGCGCAGGTTCTCCGCCTGCGTGCGGCCGCGAATGAAGCCGCCGATGATCTCGTCCAACTCGTCCCGGTTCGACACGCGCGCGTCGTTGGTGGAAAAGCGTGGATCAGTCTTCATCTCCGGATGGCCGATGGTGTCGAAAATGCGCAGCGCCATCGACTGCATCGAGCCCGACATCGCGACGAATTTCTTGTCGCCGCATTCATACACGTTGCGCGGAGCGGTGTGCGTCGATTGGTTGCCCGAACGCATGGTCGGCACGCCGTTGAGGCGGCATTTGGCGGCTTCGGAGGCAATCACCGAAAAGATCGGCTCGAACAGCGACAGGTCGATTACCTGGCCCCTGCCTTCCTTCTCGGCCACGCGCAGCGCCGTGAGTACGCCGGCCGCACCGTAGACCCCGGCAATCATGTCGGCGAGCGCGAGGGGCGGGAGCACCGGCGGGCGATCCGCGTAGCCGTTGAGATAGGCAAACCCGGACATCGCTTCGACCAGGGTGCCGAATCCGGGCTTGTGGCTGAACGGGCCGGTCTGGCCCCAGCCCGAAATGCGCACGATCACGAGCGCCGGATTCAGCTCGAGCAGCACCTGCGGGGCCAATCCCATCTTTTCCAAACCGCCCGGCACGAAATTCTCGACGAATATCTGCGAGCGCCGGATGAGCTGCTTGAGTTTGGTCAGGCCGTCGTCCGTTTTGAGATCGAGCACCAGCGAACGCTTGTTGCGGCCGTAGACCTTCCAGTAGATATCCTTCCCGGATTCGCGCCAGTTGCGCAGATCATCGCCGCCTCCGGCGCGCTCGATCTTGATCACGTCGGCGCCGAAGTCGGCGAGGTAGACAGTCAGCATATTGCCCGCAACCAGTCGCGACAAATCGAGCACGCGCACGTCCTTGAGCGGGCCGCTCGCTGTCGCTTCAAAGCGTTTCATCCGATGGCTCCATTCTATTTTCGTTCGAGGGCGCTAGTTTACTGGTTTTGCAAGCGCTTCAAGCAAAAGGCAGCTAGGCGCGTGATTCCGTTAGAATGGCCGCATCAAGAAGACGAACCTCTAGCGCCGGACGAATCGGGACCAAACAGGTCGCCCCGTATCGACTTCGATCGGGCTCGAGATCTTAGAAAAGCGACGCGTCGCCTCGACTCGGAGCAAACTCTCGAACAGGAAGCGCCATGGCCCCCGAACTGCAGAGCCTTGTCGGATTGTTTTCGCTGCTCCTATTTGCCTGGGCGATCAGCGAACAGCGCCGCAAGATTGCCTGGCGTACCATCGTGGCGGGCGTCGCGCTGCAATTCGTGCTGGCGGCCTTGTTCCTGAGGCTGTCCGTGTTCAAGCGCATATTCATGGCGTTGAACGAATCGGTGAACGCCATCGAAACGGCCACTCAAGCCGGTACCGCATTCGTTTTCGGCTATCTGGGCGGAGGCCTGGCGCCGTTCGCCGCGACGCATCCCGAGGCGAGCTTCGTGCTCGCATTTCGCGCGCTGCCGCTGATACTGGTAGTGAGCGCATTGTCGTCCTTGCTGTTCTATTGGCGCGTGCTGCCGCTCGTGGTCAAGGCGTTCTCCAGATTGCTGGAGAAGACGATGGGGATCGGCGGAGCCGTGGGGCTGGGTGCGGCGGCGAACGTCTTCGTCGGCATGGTGGAGGCGCCGCTGCTGGTGCGCCCGTATCTGGCGCAGATGAGCCGCTGCGAGCTGTTCATCACCATGAGTTGCGGCATGGCCGGCATCGCCGGGACGGTGATGGTCGTCTACGCCAGCGTACTCGGGCCGGTGGTGCCCGATGCGATGGGGCACATCCTGATCGCATCCATCATCAGCGCCCCGGCGGCCATCGTAGTCAGTGTATTGATGGTGCCGCCCGCGGGCGCGATGACCGGCGGCGACCTGATCCCGCCACGGGCAGCGCGCAGCAGCATGGACGCGGTGACGCAAGGCACCATCGACGGAATCAATTTGCTCATCAACGTCGCGGCCATGCTGGTTGTGCTGGTGGCGCTGGTGCATCTCGCGAACCAGATTCTGGGTCTGCTGCCGGATGTCGGCGGCAAAGCCCTCACGCTGCAGGGCACGTTGGGATGGCTCATGGCTCCCGTCGTCTGGCTCGTGGGCGTGCCTTGGTCTGAAGCGCAAACTGCAGGCGCGTTGATGGGAACGAAAACCGTGCTGAATGAATTCGTCGCGTACTTCGACCTGGCCAAACTGACCGACGCCGACCTGAGCGCGCGCAGCCGCATCCTCATGACCTACGCCTTGTGCGGCTTTGCCAACCTCGGAAGCCTCGGCATCTTGATCGGCGGCATGGGAGCGATGGTGCCGGGGCGCCGCGACGAGATCATCGGCCTGGGCGTAAAGAGCATCGTAGCGGGTACGCTTGCCACCTGTCTGACCGGTGCGACGGTGGGAGTGCTGCTTTAGGTAACCTCTGAAAAACCTCGGGCGATGGTTTCTCGGCCGAGGTTTTTCACTGAGATGGGGAGATTGGAAAAGGGGGCCTTTGGCCCCTTTTTCAGAGTTTCCTTAGCCTTTGTTGTGAGCGCTGACAGTCGCGCGACGACGCGCAGCAAACTGCGGCGGCTGAGTACCTGCAAGAAACCGCTAGCGCGCCGGGACTCGGGATTGCCGCGGCCCGCAGAAGCAATAGCTGTTGCCTGTGCGCTTGGCGCTGTACATGACGGCGTCGGCGGCTTCCACCAGACGATCGGCATCGTCGGCGTCTGCCGGGAAAATCGCGATGCCGATACTGGCGCCAATCGTAACCTGGTGCGGACCACGCATCGCATTGCGCAACTCGCACGGCAAGGACACGGCGTCGATGATCTTGGTTGCGACCTCGGCAGCGTCCTCCCTGCTCGCGATACGCGGCAGGATCACGGTGAACTCGTCGCCCCCGACCCGGGCCACGGTGTCGGACTCGCGCAGCGTTTGCCGGATTCTGGAAGCCGTGATCTTGAGCAACTCGTCTCCTGCCACATGACCGAGCGAATCGTTTACGCCCTTGAACTTGTCCAGATCGAGAAACAGCAGCGCGAGCTCGTGGCGGTCGCGCCGGGCAAGATTGATCCCCTGGTTCAGCCGATCGTAGAAAAGCACGCGGTTGGGCACGCCGGTCAGCGCATCGAAATGCGCCTGGTGCCGCATGCTTTCCTGAATGCGCTTGCGTTCGGTTACGTCGCGTGCGGAAGCGAACAGCATCGGTTCACCGTCGAACTCGAACCCGATGCTGCAGATTTCGACGTCGATGACGCTGCCGTCGCGGCGCCGGTGGCGCGTTTCGAAAGTGGTCGTGCTCGCGCTTTTCTCTTGCATCCGCCTGAGCCTTTCAATCATTCCTCCCGGCGCCGAGCCCACGTCCCACTGGGTCACGTTCATGCCGAGCAACTCCTCGCGCGCATAGCCGAGCATGCGGCAGAAAGCGTCGCTCGCTTCGAGCACCTTGCCGTCGACCCCCAGAACGTGGATGCCGTCGCTCGCGGTGCGCAACAGCAACTGGTTGCGTGCGCTCGCGCGCGCCAGGGCGCGCTCGGTGTTCCGGCGCTCGGATATATCGACCATGATCGAGATGGCGAGCGCTTTGCCTGCAATCAGCATACGGCTGCCGTAGGCCTCGATATCGACGCTGGAGCGGTCCTTGCGTACGCCCTGAAACGTGTAACGTCCTTGCGCAACCGCGCCGGTCAGACCGTCTGAGACCGCCTTTGACACCAGTGCCTTGTCGCAATCGGCGGCCAGGTCCTGCGGCGTCAAGCGCAGCATTTCGTCCTGGGTATAGCCGAATATCCGCGCAAGCCCCGGGTTGACATACTGAAATCCAGCGAGTGAGCCAACCGCGATGCCGACGAAGGATTGTTCCACCAGACCGTGGAATTTCGCTTCCGAATCGAAGAGCGCCAGTTCTGCGCGCTTGCGTTGCGTGATGTCCTCGGCCGTGCCGCGCATCCCCACAACATGACCTTTGGCATCGCATGTCGGCTCGCCGCGCGCGATCACCCATTTGCTGCTGCCGTCGGCACGCACGTGCTCCAGTTCCAGTTCGTATCCGGTTCCGTTCGCGCATGCCGCATCCGCCGCCGCGGCAAGTTGCGCCTGGCTCTCGGGTGAATACAAATTCAGCGCTTCGCGGTAAGTGGGCGCGGGCCCCTTCGGGTCGAGGCCGAAGATGCGATACAGTTCCTCCGACCAGGTAATGCTGTCGGTCGCCTTCGACCATTCCCAGCTTCCCAGATTGGCGATGCGCTGCGCATCGCTCAGCTGCGCTTCGCTTTGGCGCAGCCGGCTTTGCGCGTGCTGGGTGCGGCGCAGCACCAGCGTGATGAAAGCGCCTGCGGCGATGATCAGCAGGCCGCCGACGGCCGCGGCATTGCGCTCACTCCTCCACGGCGCCAAAACCTCGTCCAAGGACAATCCGACCGCCGCATAGACGGGGAATTTCGCGAGCCGGCGAAAGGCGAAAATGCGCTCGATTCCGTCCATGGTCGCCGCAGTGACGAGCACGCCCTCGGCCTCCCCTGCGCGCAGGCGCTCGGTGACCGCCCCGGCAGGGGCGGCTTTTCCGCCTAGTTTCGAATCGAGCGCAGGATAGCGCGCGAGCAGGCGATTGCCGGGATCGCGCAGCGATACGGAAGCGTTCCTCCCCAGCGGTAACGTGGCGTAGAAATCGATGAAATTGCCATTGAGATCGAGTTGCGCACCGACCATGCCGCCGAAGCTGCCGTCGGCTAGATCGACGCGCCGGCCGATGGCGATACCCCATCTCTTCGATACGCGGCCGAGAACGGCCTCTGAGATCGCGACTTTGGTATCGGGCTCGCGCTTCAATGCCGCAAAGTGGTTTCGATCGCTCACGCTCATGCCGGCAGGCTCATCCAACGAATGCGCGAACACGTCGCCGTTGGCGTCGGCAAGCGGCATCGCGACGATGCCCGGCGTGCGTCGCTGCTGCGCCTGCAGCAGCGTTTCGATCTCCTCGCGCCGTTTCTGCGGCAGACGCAGGCCCGCGCGCATGTCGCCCGCGAGCACATGGTCGATGACGCCTTGGAGCGCAAGATCGCTGCGCTCGAATGCGGCGGCCGCATGCTGCTCGACCAGGCGTACGTACGACACGGCATGCGCGCGTGCGCGCTCCTCGACCTGGTGCCTTGAAGTCACCAGGCCTAGCGCCAAATAGGCAATGAAGGCGGCGATGACGACCCACACCGCAAACAGGGCCTGGTTCGTCCTAGCCATTTGCATCGACATGGATCGCCGTCAGCGCGCGCTGGTGCGCGGAAAGTTCGCCAGAGCACATGGACATCCCCTCTTCTGCCTTGTTCGGTCCGCCCAGGGCACCGATATCGCGCCACACCGCCCACCGCCGCAGGGCGCTTGCGCCCAGGCACGACGCGGGCAAAGGCGCGTTCCGCCTTACATCCTGATTCAAACTATTTCAGAACGACCGGGACGCGGTATTGACAGTTGTCAATACCGTCGCCCGTTGCGGCACGGCTGGCCGCGATCAACAGATTTTGGCGGCACGGCAGGAAGCCAGTGCCGGCGCCGCCGAAGCTGTCGGCCGCCCTTCCGCGACCCAGCCGCGTATGCCGGACTTGAGGTTATAGACCTTCAGGTATCCTGCCTGCTGCGCGAGAAACTGACCTGCCGTTTTGCTGCGGTTGCCGCTGCGGCAGATCACGACCAGCGGATCGCCCGGCTTTGCGATGGATTTTGCCTTACCCAGCCACGCGACGGGATCGGCCCTGCCGCGCTCATCGAAGTACGTGAGCAGGCGGCTGCCAGGCACGATGCCAGTTTCCTCCCACTCCGACGCAGTGCGCACGTCGATGATCGGCACCCCCGCGGCGGCCAGTTTCGCCAGCTCGGCATTATCGATGTCGATGACGCCGGCGCGCGCGGCGAAGGCGCTCACAAGACAGCAGCAGGCGACAATAAAGCGGCGCATGGCATTCAAGTCCGAGAAAACGAAAGGCATTCCAATCCGAAAGCCCTGGGCGGGCGCAGTGAACGCCCGAAGAGCGGGCTATTTCAGGACCAACCAACGTCTACGTAACCTCTGAAAAACCTCGGACGATGGTTTCTCGGCCGAGGTTTTTCACTGAGATGGGGGGATTGGAAAAGGGGGCCATGGGCCCCTTTTTCAGAGTTTCCCCAAGCATCAGTTGCAACATCATTGGCGCGATTATGCCGTAAATCCAAATGACGAGAAACGTCGAATTGTTTCGTTGTGCCAATTCCGTCATGCCCTTGACACAGACTTCAGAAAGCCGTATATGAAAGCCCGCTCCAACGACATGGGCAAACATGGCCCCGCGAACCCGCGGGGGTGGCAGCCGCTCGCGCGCGATGCGCGGCAAGACAAGCGTACATCGCTCGTGCGAACCTTTCGATGGGTGCAGCTTATCTAATGTGCTATGAAGACCGGTGACCGAATTACGTTTCACAAGCGACGTCCGAACATCCAGGTGAGTTGCGGCCTGCTGGAATCCTGCTATCCCCCGGGATTGCCGCTTGGCGGAAAGAAGAGTCGTGGCCCGCTTGCGTGCTCGCGCATGCTCGTCAAACGCGGGGAGCACCTGTACGAACTGGACGACCCGATCGGCTCGATTTACTCAGTGATTGCCGGCACATTCAAGACCTGCACTGTGACTGAAAGAGGGGAGGAGCAGGTTCTGGGCTTCTACATGCGCGGCGCGATCATGGGCCTGGATGCGATGGCAACGGGCCGCTATACGGCTACGGCTATTGCGATCGAGGACAGTCAGGTCTGCATTGTTTCCCTGGAATGTCTGCAGGAGCACTGCCTGCAGGACACGAGCGTCGCGAAGCGCGTCCACGCGGCGATGGCCAAGGAAATCAATTCGCTCCAGCGCATGATGCTGCTGCTGGGCCGCAAGACGGCGGATGAACGCGTTGCATCCTTCCTGCTGGATCTCGCCGCGACCTACCGCTCGCTCGGATACTCGTCCTCTGACATGAATCTCGTCATGACCCGCGCAGAGATCGGGAGCTACCTCAGCCTGACGCTGGAGACGGTCAGCCGCATCCTGTCCAGCTTCCAAGAGCGTCAGCTTCTGGAAGTGAAACAAAGGCATATTCGCATCGTCGACATCGAGGGACTCGAACGCCTGTCAGGCTGAACCGACCCGGGCGTCGCGTGTATCCACGGCGACGCGCAAGGTTGGTTTTTCTCCGTTTCACCTTCAGGGCCGCGCGCGAACCCTGTCGCGCGCGCCTAGGCCGCCGCTATTTGATCTGCGCGCCGATTTCGGCACCCGTGTACTCGGCGCTATGCACGTTGACGTTCGCTGATATGTCGACGCCAGCGACTTCCGCCTTGACCTCTTTCGCAGCGTCATAAAAGGAGGATCTTATTTTTTCGAACTCTTCCATATCCACTTCGCGCTGCACATCTTCCTTGACCTGGTTGATGTAGCGCTGCGCCCGGCCAAGCAATGCCCCGACGGTGCGCGCCACGCCGGGCAGGCGCTCCGGACCGACCACCACCAGGGCGACCACGATGATGACCAGCAGCTCCGCAAACCCGACGTCGAACACCGGCAAGCCGCTATCGCATCTTCGCGCCGCGGGACTCTTCGGTGCCTACACCATCGCTGATCCGCCCGCATATCGACGGCGCCGCGCCGGCGCCATCGGCGTCATGGCCGAACTCGCCCCCTTTCATCCCGTCCTTGAACCCCCGCACCGCGCCGCCCAAGTCGGTGCCGATATTGCGCAGCTTTCCGGTGCCGAAAAGCAGCATCACAATTGCAAGTACGACCAGCCAGTGCCAGATACTGAATGAACCCATTGTGCGACTCCTTTGTGTGTCCTATTGGAATTACAGCGCAGCGCGCAGGCTTGCCGGCGGAACACGCAGCGATTCGCGATACTTGGCGATGGTGCGCCGCGCGACCACGATGCCCTGCTCGCCCAGAAGCTGCGCGATCTTGTTGTCGGAAAGCGGCCGCCTGCGATCTTCGGCGAGAACCAGTTGCCGCAGGAGCTCGCGAATCGCGGTCGCCGAGCAGGCGCCGCCGGTGTCGGTGGCGACCTGGCTGCCGAAGAAATACTTGAGTTCGTAAATTCCTCGCGGCGTCGCCATGAACTTCTGCCGGGTGACGCGCGACACCGTCGACTCGTGCAGGCCCAGGGCTTCGGCGATTTCGCGCAGCACCAGCGGCCGCATCGCCACTTCGCCGTGATCGAAGAACTGGCGCTGCTGCTCCACGATCGCTTGGGCCACGCGCAGTATCGTGTCGAAGCGCTGCTGCACGCTCTTGATCAACCAGCGCGCCTCCTGCAGCTGCGCCATAAGCGGCCCCGTGCCCGAGTGCCGCCCGTCCTGCAGGACCTCGGCATACATGCGGTTGATCCGCAGTCTGGGCATGGCATCCGGGTTGAGGCTCGCGCTCCAGCGATTCTTCGTCTTCTTGACGATGACATCGGGCACGATATAGCGCGTTTCGGCAGACGCGAACGGCGCGCCTGGGTATGGGTCGAGGCTGCGAATCAGGCGTTGTGCGTCGCGCAGGCTATCTGCGTCACAATGCAATTTCCGCAGCAGGCCGGCAAAATCGCGCGTTGCCAGCGCGTCCAGGTGCTCGCGCACGATGCGTAACGCCAGGTCTCTCGCCGGAACGTCCGCACGCAGCGCTTTGAGCTGCAACTCGAGGCACTCGGCGAGCGTGTGCGCGCCGACGCCGACCGGGTCGAAGCCCTGAATATGTTTCAGCGCGATTTCGAGCTCGTCCGTGCCAACCTCGAACTCCGCCGGCAGCAGCGCCGCGATCTCCTCGAGGGTCTCCGACAGATAGCCGCGCTCATCCAGTGCTTCAATCAGACTGGCGGCGATCCCCTTGTCGCGGTCCGACAAGCGCATCGTGCCGAGTTGGGCGAGCAGGTGCTCGCGCAGACTGGGCGTGCTCGCCGCCTGCTGCGGGTAGTCCGCGTCATCGTCGTCGTCCCGCCGCAGCCCTGACCCGGAACCAAAGTCGATTTCGGCGGATTCGATCTCCGCGGAGTCGCTGGCCGTCTGCTCGCTCTGGCCAGACGTCGGTTCCTCGGCCTCGCCGCTCTGCGACGACATCGACAGGGTCTGCGGCTGCGTGTCATCGCGCTCGAGCAGCGGGTTCTCCGACAGGAGCTGTCCCACCTCCTCGGCGAGTTCCAGCGTTGACAATTGCAGCAGGCGGATGGATTGCTGCAGCTGCGGCGTAAGCGCAAGGTGTTGCGACAGTTTTAAATGCAGTCCTGTTTTCATGTTGAATCGGCGCGCGGCCTGGCGCGCTCCGGTGAGCCTGCGCGCCAAGCAGCTGATCCAGTTTTCCTATGCAAGTGTTGGGCCGATTGTGGGACAGGCAACCGGGTGAGGCCATACAGCGTTGACCTGCATTGAGCGTAGTGCTACTGGCTATTTGGGCTACTCTTCACCGTATCGGGCGTCGCTCGCCGCGTCGCTGTCACGCCCCAGCGCACCCCGCGCGGATGCCATGGACGAAGCCGTCGCGTCGCGGTAAACCCGCGACCTACAATAAACGCATATAGCGGCGTAGGGCGCGGCCGTAGGGCGCCATTCCACGCGTATTCATCGGCACCGTCGCGGCGCGGTAAACCCGCGCCCTACGCTGCATCACACCCCGTAGGGCGCGGCTTCAGCGCGCCGGAATGCGCGGCTTCAGCGCGCCGGATTGCGCGGCTTCAGCGCGCCGGATAGCGCAGCTATAGCGCGCCGGATAGCGCAGCTATAGCGCGCCTCACAGCGTGGCTCTAGCGCGCCGGATTGCGCGGCCTTGGCGCGCCGCATAGCGCGCATTCATCGCACCGATCCCTGCCGCATCCCTTAACTGGTGCCCTATGACGCTAACCACGGCGTTGAATTTATTGAGTGCTGCCGTGTCTAAGGGTTCACGCAAATTCACATCGCCTGCGGGAAGAAGGGCCCGAATCGGGCTTCTCAACGCGATGCCGGCGCGGGCGTCGTCGCAAGGTGCCGCGCCACACGCGCTGCAGAGGATCCACCCAGCCGAACCTGATCCAGCGCAGTAAGATGTGCCTTCAACTTGGAGAAGGCGCCGCCAACAATCGCCACGAGCCTATGCGCAGCCCCGTCACCTCACTGGCACTGTTGTTCCCATTGGCGCTGATAGCCAATACTGCCAGCGCCGACCCCGAAGCTGACATCCAACGCGCGCTTATTGAGCGTCAGCAACGCGCCGATGAACTGATCCTGCGCTTTCAGCAGTCGCAACCGCCCGCCGTGCCCGGCAACCTGAGGCAACAGCAGGAACTGGACCAGCTGCATCTGCAGCAGTTGCAGCGGTTGCACAATCTCGATGCGCAACAGTTGCGTCAATTGAACAATTTGCAGCTGCCGGCGGCCGACCCGAATTCAGCGCGCATGCTGATGTTCCAGCAGCAGCAAATGCTTGAACGCGACCGGCAACTGCAGCTGCAGCAGTTCCGTTGGGAAGAGCAGAATATTCGGGATGCGCAGCAACGGGCGCCAAAGGAGAAACCGAACCAGTGACGCTCGAATGAAGAGTCTGCGCAAGCGGAGCTTGCCCCGACTTGGCAGAACCGGCGGAAGCCAGGCGCGGGCTAGACCGTATGGGCTGGAACTGAGTTTGAATTCGCGCGTTGAAACAGGGTCGAATGAGTTTCATCATCCGAAATCAGCACCGGCGAACTGAATAGGAGACAAGGTATGCGCACGCTAACCGCGTTGATGGCCGCTCTGGCAGCGATCCTTGCCTGCACGACTGCACGGGCCGACGACGTGTATCGATGGGTCGATGCGAAAGGCGTGACCAACTACTCGAGCACGCCCCCGGCGCAGATGAAGATGAGTGGCAGGCTCGACGTCGTCGCGCCGAGAATCTCGGTATACACGCCCGATGCGGCGGCGCAACGCGCCGCGACGGCAGCTCAGGCACAAGCCGATCGCGTTCGTGACGACAGGATCAACAACCTGGAACAGGCGCTGGATGCCGATTTGCAGGCCAGGCAATACGCAGCCGCTGCCGACGCCCGCGCTGCCCAATTGGCCCGCGAGCAGTGCCTCGCGCAACGCTACGTCGATTGCGATGCCTACGGGGCCCATCTACCTTATCCGCCGCTGCTCGTCGGCGTCGCCCGGCGCCCGGCACAGCCTGCCGTTCCGGCCACCGTTCCGACGCTGCCGCTCACTGGCGTGACCGCGGGAAACGTAACCGATGCAATCGGTATAGCTGGCGGCGCCATCAATCGGACTCCGGGCGCGATAGGTTCGAGCATGACCCCGCTACGCGGCGAGCAGCCGCAAACGCTCAGGCGCACTACCTCGCAGTGACGCTGCCCGCGATCGGTGCGCAATCCCGGCCGTTGATCTCTGAGCTGGAAGCTGCCAACGCACCAAGTATCCCTAACAAGAGCCATCTTGTCAGGGCCAATATAGAGGAGCACGAGGGGAGCCGGGTGGGAAAGGAAGGGTCCCACCCCTTCCTCGGCCCCTCATTTCGAATCCAGTTCTAAGGCGCAGTATTGCCGATGCCCATGCGTCGCCCGGCCTGCGAGAGCACCTCTAGCGGCGTTACGCTACGAGACGCCAACGTGATGCCGCGGACGAAGGCGCGCGCGAGCGCGGTGTCGCTCTTGGCGACCACTTCGGTCACCTTGGTCACTTCCTTCACCGGAAAGAACTTCGGATTGTCTCTATGTGCAATTCTGATTTCCACGATGTCGCCGACCTGAACATCCGCCACGTCGACCAGCTGCGCGAGGATGGCGTTGGTACCACGGGTCGGGTCTTGCGGGAATTCGACATCGACGAAATGTTTCGCGTCGCGGTCTGCCCCAGGCGCACGCGCGGCGTCGACTAACAGGTTATTCGCCAGGCGCACATAGTGGTTTCGAACAACGCCTACTCGCTGCGCGCCGCCCGACGCCGCACTCGGTTGTTGGCGCTCGTGCGGATCAGCCGCAGTCGCCGGCAACGCCAGTCCGGCCAATAGCGCGGCGGCGACGCCGATACCGGCCAGGGATGCTCCGGCGAAACGCCGATGAACAGCAGGATCCGGCCTCGTGGTGCTGTGAAATTTCGAGCGCATCGCTCTCCGTGTTGGTTACATGCGGCTCATTCCGCCTGTGGCTCCATTCGCACATCTCGTGCCAGCATCACGGTATTCGTAACAAATTGATTAGGATGAGTTAATTGGAGGCGCGGTGCGCCGAGGCGGCGCATGAATCGGGCTGCCGGGCGGGATTCCCCACCAATATTGGGGGAAGCTGCGTCAGCCCGCCAAGGATGCGAACCACCTCGCTGTATCCAGGAGCGCCGGCGGCGCGAGACCAGGCTTTTCGCTTGTGCACGTGTTCAAGCGTGCCGTGAAGCCGCAGAGCGCGGGTGTTTTTCAACGAGGTGGCAGCGCGCCAGCGAAAGCCTCGGCCAAGGCTCCGCTGTGAAGCATTGCTCCCGCCGAGTCACGCCGCGCGGCGATCAGAGCTCGGCGCTCGCTCGATTTCCCGCATCCGACTGACGCGGGCGGTAAAGGCGCAATGCATATTGCGAAAGCGCCTTATCGCCGTGAACGATGTGCTCGATCAGGCAATCGCGCATCGATTGTGCCGAGTCATGCCACGTGTGCTCGCGCGATAACCGCGCTTCAATGTCCACAATCTTCTGCAACTCACGCCGATGCTCGGCGCGATGGGCCTCGAAATTCGGATACGGGAGTATCTGCATCAAGGACTCTTCCACGTGGAAATGAAATTCGATGAACTTCCTGGCACGCAAAATCAGAGGCCGCGGGTGTTGCCGATTCGCTTCGTCTTGCGCCAGTTTCTCGAACAGTGAGATGAACTCCACGATCGTTCTGTGCTGACCATCGATGTTGTGTATGCCGGTCGTAAACTCGTTTTTCCATTCCATTTTGAGCATCCAGTCAGAAGGCGTTGCATCTGATTGCTGATAAAATACTACACGCGAATACTGCGACCAACATTGCGCAGCCACCGCGGAGGACGCATACAGACTGAACGGCGCCGGCAGCGCAAAGCAATCACCGGCACTCGAGTCGCGCTGACCCGCCGATCCACTTGGCTATCCTCCCTGTGTCTCGAACGCGAAGGCTACGGCGCTACGCAGCTAGTCTCCTCGAACCATCCGCACGTAGCCCGCGCGTTGCAGGCTCCCGTGTCGAGATCCCAGGCAATGCCCGGGCCAGTAATATTTTTACACTTCTATTCAATTACTTATCAGCCAATTAGGACGTCGTTAGCGAGTTCGTTGTCGCGTAGTAGAGACCGTCTACCGCTAAGAGCTGTTTAATTATTGAATACATGTAGAAAAGTTTGTCTGCCTGCGGCGACAGCGCCAGCCAGCGCCTGCATCCTGCGGCGCCGCAAGACGAGCGCCGCGATATTCTAGTCTCTACCCTGCTTCGAGCACCGGTGGCGATGGGTTTCCCGGCGCGTCTGCCGCCAATCGCGGCCTGGCGAATCTTTGCGAACACACCGGGCACAGCCCGTTGCGTAATGCTCGACAAATGCTATCGCGACCTCGCATACGCACGCTGCACGCGCGCCCCCCATTTTCCCAGCCGTCTTCCGGTATTCACTCCGGGAAATTGCGGGTTTTACCGGGCTGCGTTTTTGGATACGGAGGACCAGACTTTGTCCGCAGGTTGCGAGCCTGGTGCGATTGCAGGAGCGTGGCCGAACTACGCCGGCATCAGTGCGGGCGCGAAGGAATTAGCTGGACGCGAGTCATAATCAGGAGGCCATATGAAGAGAATGCACGCTGATGACGCACTTTACAATTTACCCGAACTCGAGGCGCCAGAATTTGTGCCTGCCTATGCGCGCGGCAAATGCATCGAAGATCTCAACGATCTAGGCGACATAGGCGATTCTTTTTCGATTGGCTTGGACATGAACGATGCGGACGATAGTTTCGCGTACGACGAGTGAATCCGGGGAGTATTCCCGCGCGTGGTACTGAGCGCGACGCCAAGCGCAGGCCTTCCTGACCGCTGGGGAGGCAGACCCTTCGCCCTGGACGGAGCACGCCGGGCCCTCTTCTTGCCTCGCCGCATCGACCTCGCGCCTCCAGGCGTGATGGTCGCATCTTTCCCCGGTATGGTGCTGGCGCCCGGTGATTAGCCGCTACATGTTGTCGAGTTCGAACGAAAGGAATATTGCCTGACCGCCAGTCCCGATCGTTCATGCGCCGCAATTTCCGCTCCCTGAGTCTCAAGGCGCGCGTCATGTCTGTCGTGATCCTGCTCCTTTTCGCGGGAACCTGGGGTTTGGCCTATCGCGCAGCGGGATCTTCCATCCGCAGCGCACGCCGCGGCAGCCGGTTGAGGCAGGCGCGCAGGCTCTCAGAATGCTGCAGGGCCCTGGCTCATGGCGATGATCAACGACGCACGCGCGCAGCCGTTTTCAAGTGCGCGAAGCGTGCTATTTCGGCGCCTTGGCCCGGAAACGCAAGCCAGACCGTCACAGTCGTTTCGGATGCAAGGGCGAACCTGCCGCTGCCCTTGACCAGATTGTTGCGCGCGGCGCGTAGCGGAATACGGACCTCGCTCTGGCCCGACATTATCGTAGCGCTGCCGGTGACGCCTTTGGTGGCCACCTTGGCGCCAGCATGATCGGTTACGTACACCGACAGCGCCTCGGTGCTCGTCACCAGCTCGAAGCGATAGGACCCCGCCATGCGCAACTGCCCGCCATGCGGACCACGGGCGGCATCACGCAGGGCATCGTCGTGCGCCACGGCGCCCCCGCCCGCGAAGAGCATTGCGGCGAGCAGATATGACCAGAGAGCTTCCATGATTGCGTATCCCGGGCGAATACTCGAATAGATCAGGCCGATCCGTCGCGCAATCCGCTACCGCATGACCCGCTCGCAGCGATCCGAAGTGGCCGTGAACCCGGCCTTCGATCGAGAGGGCGCGGCATCAGGCTCTGCATTCCTGACTGTACTCAATACTGCCATCCTCGCGCACCCCTTCGAGGCGCACGTCAAATCCCCACAGCCGCGTGAGGTGTTTCAACGTTTCTTTCGCCTCGCCATGAGCCACGGGCCTGCCGCGGAATACCCGGTGTTGCAGCGTAAGCGAGCGATTGCCGTCGTGCGCGTACCGCGCCACCTGAATATCGGGCACCATGGCCTCGCGCTTATGCTGCTCGGCCAGCATGCGGCGCACACGCAGATAGCCATCGTCGTCGTGAATGCTGTCGATTTCCAGATCTTTCCAATGACTATAATCGGCCACCGTGAACAGGCGGAACTCGCGGATAAGACGCGGACTCAAGTACTGCGCGATGAACGATTCGTCCTTGAAATTGCGCATCGCAAAATCAAGCTGCTTCACCCAGTTCGTGCCGGCAAGATCGGGAAACCAGCGGCGATCCTCCTCGGTCGGATCTTCGCAAATGCGCCTGATATCGCGCATCATGGCGAAGCCGAGCGCATACGGGTTGATGCCTTGGTAGCCGCGCTCGTCGAACCCGCGCTGACAGACGACGTTGGTGTGGCTTTGCAGGAATTCGAGCATGAAGCCGTCGTCGACGAGCCCCTGATCGTACAGGCGATGGATCAGCGTGTAGTGCCAGAACGTCGCCCAGCCTTCGTTCATCACCTTGGTTTGCCCTTGCGGGTAGAAATACTGCCCGAGTTTGCGCACAATGCGCACCAATTCGCGCTGCCACGGACTGAGCTTGGGCGAATGCTTCTCGACGAAGTAAAGGATGTTCTCTTCCGGTTCAGCCGGGATCTTCGCTGCTTCGGTCGCCGCCGCGGGCGCCGCTTTCGTCGGCAGCGTGCGCCACAGATCGTTGAACTGGGTGCGCGCGTTTTCCGCGCGCCGCGCCGCACGCGCCTCTTCCCCGCGCAAGGACAGTCGTGCCGGACGTTTGTACCGGTCCACGCCATGATGCATCAGCGCGTGGCATGAATCGAGCACCTCTTCCACCGCCGCTGCGCCGTGGCGTTCTTCGCACTCCATCACAAAGCGGCGTGCGAATACCAGATAGTCCACGATGCCTTCCGCGCTCGTCCATTGGCGAAACAGGTAATTGCCCTTGAAGAACGAATTGTGGCCGTAGGCTGCGTGCGCCACCACCAGCGCCTGCATCATGATGGAATTCTCTTCCATCAAGTAGGCGATGCACGGATTCGAGTTGATGACGATCTCGTAGGCGAGGCCTTGCATGCCGCTGCGGTATGCGCGCTCGTTGCGAATGAATTCCTTGCCGTAAGACCAGTGCGGATAGCCGATCGGCAGTCCGCTCGATGCATAGGCATCGAGCATTTGTTCGGAAGTGATGATCTCGATCTGGTTCGGATAGGTATCCAGCCCGAAATCGGCTGCAGCCGATCCGATTGCGGCGTCGTAGCGCTCGATCAGGTCGAAATCCCAGTCATAGCCGGTCGAAATGGGTTTCACGCCGTCGCCTCCTTTACGTCGCAGCTGCATTTGGGACCGTGCTGTCGGCTCCCGACGGCAATCGCGGCCGGTCGCATCCCCGCAGAGCGGGGCCCCTGCTCCCTGCTCATCAGGCAACCTCTCGGTATTGGAGGGGCATCGAGTCACTTCGATGCAGGGTTGTCCACGGGGCTTGGTTGTGGACAACGCGCTGGCCCTCTATAAGGCCATGAAGCGTGTTGTCCACAACTGCGAAGCACCCGGTGGGCAACCCGTGTTCAGCGAACCCGCGTTTGGTTTGCACGGCATTGACACTGCCAAGGAGAACCGCCGAAGGTGTGAACCGACTTCCGTGCCCTCGTGGTGACTGCCATTTCTGCTTGCCTTCCGAAGGCCCGTATGAGACCAGCAGCCCACGGGGTGCCGGAGGGCCACGACGGGCCACAGGATGTAGCGCCACGCCTACCCAGCTGGAGCGCCGATTGATGAGCTTCCCGCCGCGCCTTCCGACACGGGCAGTCATACCGCAATTTTGAGGAGTTTGTCTATGAGTACCTATACCGATGTCTTCGCCGGCCTGGACTGGGCCGTGCATACGCACGCGGTGTGCATCATCGACGCCTCGGGCGCCGTGCGTGATCGCTTCGAGATTCCCCATGATCGCCAAGGCCTGGCCGAGCTGATGCGCCGCTTGGCGCGCTTTGGCCCGAGCGTGCGCATCGCCATCGAGCGCCCCTCGGGCTTGATCGTCGATGCCCTGCTCGAGGCCGGCCACCAGGTCTTCCCGATCCACCCCAACGCGGTCAAGGCCAGCCGCCCCCGCTACCGCAGCCACGGCGC